>Ga0136643_10007731_pt1 | contig 15596 bp, 12 predicted proteins | sample TergutLab28metaG_FD_96883 | JGI IMG/M metagenome (GOLD analysis project Ga0136643, IMG submission 96883) | Labiotermes labralis P1 segment gut microbial communities from Petit-Saut dam, French Guiana - Lab288 P1 (version 3) (version 3) | ecosystem: Host-associated > Arthropoda: Insects >... | reverse complement strand
GGGGGGGGGGGGGGGGGGGGGGGGGCAGCACAGAATTTTATGAAAAACTGCATAGTGATTTGAAAGGTTTTATAGTGATATTTATGGTGATAGATGCACAGAAGGATGGACTCACAGACTCAGTTTTTCCTTGCAAACAAAGGAAAGTAGTTGAAGAATAAGAGACCAACTTGATGTCACTAGTTATTAAGTTTTATTTAACTTCTTTTATGCTCAAGCAGTTTTGCTTTAGCCCGCTACACAGATACCACCCCAACCCAGCCACACCGAAACTCCAACACACATTGAAACAAGATCACACGACCAGTGTGGTGATACAACAGAAAAGTTGCAGGCTCCTGATGATGGATGTATTAATGTCTGAAACATGTTGAGTGTAGAAGAAGTGAAATAAAACTTAATAACTAGTGACATCAAGTTGGTCTCTTATTCTTCAACTATCACAATGATGCACGGTCCAATATATATAAGAAAAGAAAGTATACCAAAAATATGAGAGGACTTTTCATGAAGATAGCACATGCATGCATATGTGTATCTAAGGTGCACACACAGTCTGTTCCACATATTTGAAACATCATAGAAAACTACACATCTAATCTCTGTGTCTTTGTTGCAGCTTTGTTTGGTTCCTGTATTTGTCTTTGTTAGATGTTTGGACCCATTTTCCCTTATGAGTTCTGGCAGCATGTTGCATTTATTTTAGGGCAGGTGTTGGCACTGGTAGGAGTGCTGAGCCCTGAACAGTCCATCTCCCATAAAGACATGTAGTCAGGTTCTCCTCAGACAGGAGCAGTAAAATGGATTGGAAACCTATAGTTCATTGGGACATCAGCCAGTTATTTTCTGAAAGTACATCTTTCTGTCACTTGCCATTTTCATAATGTGTGTTTCCAGCTTCTCTAATTCTGTATCATAACTAGAGTTTCTGTTTTTCTGTCTCTATGGAACTTGAATACAAGGGACATTTACCCCCTTCCTGCTCCATGCTGGGTGGGGGGGAGGGGGGGGGAGAGAAGAAGAAGAAGGAAGGGGGGGAAAAAACTAATCACATTTGGGAATAGTAGTGGCTGCAGGAAGCATTCCCAACACTCAGTCTTCTTGAAGAAGGATAATCATTGCCTATTTGTTGTCAGATTCTCACACTGTTGCTTTTGGTATTTTGAGTTTGAAGGATCTCTTTAGTCTGTGCTTGTCGCATCTCAGCATGTCTTGGAGTGTGACTTGTTCAGTTGTGTATTAACTGTGACTCACCATTTTGTTATCTCTTAAGTGCCACTTAACCTGCAGCACACAAAAAAGACAGAAAATAAATAGTGAATAAACAGACTGTAGAAAGTAAATATATGAGAGACAACAGAGGCTTGCACACACACTGGAGGATTTCTAGATGTGTTGAAATTGCTACATAAATTTTGTATGTTGTTTGTTTGCAGTGCAGCAACTTTGAGTTTGACCAGGCTGGCATGAAGGAGCAGCTGCAGCAGTTATACTGCTTGGTGTCAGTGATTGTACCTGATTTGGCTACTTATTTGGAGAAGCACAATTCGAGCAACATGTTTTTTTGTTTCCGTTGGCTCCTGGTGTTATTTAAACGTGAATTTTCGCATCAGGATATCATGAGACTCTGGGAAGTGTTGTGGACTGATTTACCTTGCCCGAATTTCCATCTTCTCTTGTGTGTAGCAATTTTAGACACACAACAACGTGTTCTTATGGAGAACAATTATGGATTTACCGAGATACTGAAGGTAATTCCCTAGGAGTACCATATTTCACCTCAAATTACAATTTCCTCTTCCCTTCTGGGGTCGCAGATGTCATGTCAGCAGTACAGACACCTGCAGAAAAGACAGTATGTATATATATATATGACAAGGAGCTATGTGATTGTACTCCTCACCAAATATCATTTGGGTGGGCAGATCGAAAAGTATGAGATGGGTGGGACATGTGGCATGTATGTGAAGTGGAGAGGTACATACAGAGTTTTAGTAGGGAGACCTGATGGAAAGAGACCACTTCGAAGATCTGAATGTACAAGGGGTTGATAATATTAAAATAAATCTCCAAGAAATGGGATGGGGGCATGAACTGTATCAGGGTCAGGATAGGGACAGGTGGCTGGTTCTTGTTAATGCATTAATTAACTTTCAGCTTCCATAAAGTGCTGGGAATTTCCGGACACATGGAGGACCTGTTAGATGTTCAGGAAGGACTGTCCTTCATAGATTTGGTTGGTTGGTTGTTTTGTCAGTTGATCGATTGGTGAGTTAGGACAGACTTCTCCTGTGTTGTTGAGCTAGCACAGCACAAAGGGTTAAGACTGGGATGTTGGTGAACCAGTAACATTTTGCTGTTTAATTTATGGCCTTGTGCAAATTGTTGTGGGTGTTGTTATTTGAAGAATTGGTTTTGCAACTAAAGAAGACTTCCCCCGTTCCTCCCATTTCCTGTTTGTAACAACGTGGTATACATGAACATCACTTCTTCCCCAGTCTATACCTCAGTTCCTTCTCTGGTATATAGTGGAGTTGCCAGCGAAGTAGTGAGAGGATGCAGTTTCGGGGGTGTCTATTGTACCTTCTAGAAATGGCTAAGCAGAGCCCGGATGTTACAAAGACAGACATACCTGACAGTTAGTTATTTTGTAGTCTGCTATGCAGAATATTTAATTGTAAATATTCAGTGTGAATGAATACATCTCTTCAGTTTTAGCACCACATATAGGTCTTAATTTTTGTACTGTTACTTACATATAATAGTACTTAGATGTGCTAGTAATTATTAGATTTCTAGAGTTTGTAGTGTTCAGTGTAAGGCAGTGTAAGATAAACAGGGAATGAACTTCTGGGAAATCAGTTGCTGTGTTACTTGTCCTTAAATGAACAAAGTTAGGAATGCCAATGACTAAGACTGGAGGCATTAGCCACTACCATTTAAATCTTTATTTTCACTTGCAGCACATCAATGATTTGTCGTTGAACATTGTATTGGATCCAACATTAAGTAAAGCGGTAGGAATGTATCACCAGCTGACATCAGCAGTACAGTTGCCTGATGTTGCAAGAAAGATTATTGGGCTGGAGCCTCTGGGAGAACGTGATGGTGGGGAAGAACAGGAATCGGTTCAGACGGGAAATGTTGATAATGGACTGAAAGCTGAACAGGGCCCTGAGTCTCTGGAGACTGTTACATTTGAAACCAGTACAGGAGAGGTAGCATTTGAACGTTCTCTCAATTTACATTATCTGTAAACAGATTTAATACTTAGGCAGTGTTTATAGTGTAAAAAGTGTGTTTTGTATCTATTTTAAGTAGAATGCACATAACAAATGATCTGTTTTGGACACTTTGAAGATATTTTGTAATATAATTTCATGCATATAGTATACCCATTAATTAGTACAGTGTATCCACTGAAAAAGTTGGACGTGTTTGGCACTGCTTTGTGCCTGAAACTACTACGGAGCACTACGAGAATTTTTCAGTGAGTCGGCTGTTGATCCATAAAGGTAATAAAATCAGCTTACATGTATTGTAAGAGGTGGTTAAAATGCTGTTCACACACACACACACACACACACACACACACATAGTCACACACTTTGTGTACCATTTAAAGGGTTCGGAATTTACCCAACAGAGTTCTTACTGAGGAACTTTCAGATATCTCTTGATTTATTTTCCTGTAACTCCAGTTCAGTATGAGGTTTTGTTTATGAACTCTGAACCTCATTGTGAGATCAGGTTAATGTGCTGGCTATATACTGTTTTATTACACTTTAACTAGTTGCCACCTTCCAAAGTCATCAGAGAGAGTTTTATAAGAAACTGTTTAATGGGCTATAAAGATGCAGCTAAACCTGAAGGATGACCTGCTGCTAGTCAAAATAAGTATGGACACACTGCAAGAAGAAATGCCTGTCATGAGATATTCAAAGAGCTATTGAAAAAGCTGAAGTAGGCAAAACAGCCCACAAAAATTTAAAAAGTTTCTGTTAGACAAAGAGAGTGACAAGAATACCATCTTACTGCTGACAGCTTCAGATGTTTATCCTGAGATACTCAGCGAGGGTTTGGGGTAGACAAAAGAAGGAAAATTGTACCTGCAATTGTTCCAAGATATGGTGCTATTTCTGAACATTTATAATGGTATTGTCCAGCTCTTGGCAGGATGATACATGGAATATTATAACACTGGAAACTGTGGAAGAGAAACAAAACCTGGAATAGTAAAAGGATAACTGGTTTGTAACCAAGTGTGTGGATGTTTGTGCAGCCTGGCACTAGAAGCAGGCTGGAGCAAGACTTTCAAGTTACAGAAGCTATGGATGTATGTTAAAGAAATATTCCAGCCTAATATGTTAAGCTAGCCAAAGTTAGGAGTGGACAAACTGCGTGACTCTTGGCAACAATACATGTTAGTTCGACAAACTTTGAAGTGGGGTGAAAGGAAACTAAACCCAGATGAGTTGAAATTTAGCCATAGATGTGGACGGGGAAAATGCATTAGTTGTCTTGAGGAAACAGTTTACTTTTACCGGATTTTATGAAATCAGAAATACTTGAACAACTGCAGCATTAATTCTGATATGTTAAGTTGGGGACCAAGGAACCAGTTGAATTTATTGTAATATTGTAAATTGTAAGTTGGTAAATTAAATGTTGTAAGGGGAGATTCGGAAATCATTTGACTGGAGGCAGTTGCGGAGTCTGCTCTGGCTGTATATCACTCTATTGAGTATGCCATGATGGTCTTTATACTGAGGTCCATGAGTGTGCAGGACATTTGTTTTCCTTTGATGTCTTAGAAGTAAGTGCCCCCATGGTGAAACATGTGGTAGCAGGTTGTAAAGCCAATTAACTGTGCTGGTGGCCTGGTGCTGGATAATGTGTTGCACTGTCAGTCCCATCCGGCTGATGGGCGGGCTAGGTGAGTGGTTAAACAGAGTCCACAGGAACCAGTTGTGGTCCATGACCACTTTCATTGTGCCCAGAACACCTCTCAGCATAATTCAAACAATGCTTTTGGATATCTTTGCTCTTCTGGGAGTGTAGAGTGGTAATTCCATACTGATGTGCAACACAAACTTTACCTCACAGTGGAAGACCAAAATCATGAAGTCTGTTGGGTGCCATGGCAATTGCCTTTGAGACATTAGGTGATCACTCTGTCCAGTTGGAGAATGACCAGCTTATAATGCTGATGTTGTATGGGTGAGTGTTACCAGCTGTATGATCCTGAATGTAGTCACACCCAGTGCTTGCACATTCAGCTTGGGCAAGTTGGGTGGAAGGGTGTTGTTTCAGTGGAGAAATGGTGGTCATGATTACCATTCTTTTTTATTGCTAATTGCTATTAGAGACCTGGTAGAACTGGAAAAAGTGTTCTTCTGTAAGGCACATAAAATATTGACACCTAGTAGTCTGTTAGCTTGCCAGCAATTGGAGCAGAGTGGACATAATACTGCCTAGTTGAACAGGCAGTAAGTATGAATGAAAGGGCAGGAGGTGGACTCTGTGGACATTCTAACACATGCACATAACAAATAATTTATCTGTTTTGAATATTTGGTATTTTGTTGTATAATTTCATGTGTACAGTGTACCCTTTCATTACTACAATGTGTTCACTGAAAAAGTTGAACACAGTGGTCACTACTTTGCGCCAGGTACTGCATGACTGACCCTTGAACACTACAAGAATTTCTCATTGTCAGTCAGGTTTGGGTCCATAAATTCAAGGAAATCAATTTACCCATATTATATGAGCTAGTCAGAATGCTGTTGACACAAACACACACACACACACACACAATTTCTGTACCATTTAAGTAGGTTACATTTCACCCAACCAAGTTCTTACTAGAGAGATTCCAAAATTTCTCTTGATTTGTTTTCCTTTAACTCTAGTTCAGTATGAATGTTTGCTTTATACACTGACCTTCATGTTGTGAGATCAGGTGAATGTGCTGACTATAGACTGTGACTAATTATCCCTTAACTATTCCACCCCTTCCAAAGCCATCAGAGGCTTGTGTTTAGTGTGGGTATTTGCTGAATTGTATTGCAGCCACAAATACTAATATTCTGTTTTGTGAATTGTGCAAAGAATTGCAAATTGTAGTCTCACATACCTATGAGTAATAATCATTCCTCATAGAGTATTAGCCCAGTCATTTGTTTAACCCTTCAGCGTGGAGTGTCGCATGTATTCACGTGGCACACACATCATGTCACAGAGCATTGAGTGTACTTACTGCTGTGCAGGTAAAATTATATACCATTAAATGCTTCTCCCACATCATGCTATGGACTGGAGTTATAATGCCCCTGTGTTGAAGGGTTAATGTTGTCTGCACACCCCACACACTGTTGCATATTCAAGAAGAATTTCAGGCCTTAAATACTGATTATTAGAACTTTCAGTAGAGATTATTTTTGGAGGAAATAAGGCCATACCAAGTAGCGCAAGCTTCACAAGAAAGAAAAAGTTGAATGGGGGTCAGCTTTACTGTTATGAGCTGATTGGAGAAATCAGTTGTAGAGTTTACTGTGCTAGACAGGTCCAGAGATTTACAAAGCATGACATACAATCACCTTGCACGGAAGAAGGGATGTATGTTCAAAACAAGACATTTTGTCAAATTTTAACTTGGTAACCAGGCAATGATTTTTAGTAGGTTACTCATTTAGAACTGATGTAAGTTTGTGGATGTCTTGGGGTTTGTGCTTCTAACTGTGACACTGGTAAACTGACAGTGAAATTTTCTCCCAACATTCATAACAGAACCACATTGCGCACTTGATTCTTGCAGAAAAACGTGGTGTCCAGCAGTGTATCAAACCACACCCACACAAAACAGTAACCAGCACTTCAGACAGTGGCTCACCTATCCGAGCTAATGTGCGAACATTTTAGTGGCATTTGCTGTTGGCTGTTCATAGTGAATTGTATTGTCACTACCAGCAGGCTGGCAGTGACAGCTGCATTCAACTTCATCTTTATATGATCCTTGAAAATGGCAGTACTCTTAAATAACACACTTCAGCTTCATCAGTGTATGCACTGTGTAATGATAATGGGCCCTTCAGATTTTAGAGTGTATAATTCAGTTCCAGTAAAACTGAATCAGAAGCCTGAATTAACATTATTATTGCCAGTATGCAGTCTTATCAGCGTGACATATTTGTAAGTGATGTAAATTCTTTATTCTGTTTTCAGTGGCTTGGGTAGAATGTATATTTACTTAAACACACTTCACTTAACACTTAAAGAATATATTGCAAAAGTATATTTTTTCTAATATTCACTGTGATGTTTTTATATTAGGAATCTAATAAATTCTTCCATCCTGTGTGTCCTTAATTTCTAAAGTGTGCAAGCAATGGAACATTACAAATAATATTGCTGCATTTTAGGAAATGGATGTTTTGGTGCTGAGGTGAAAAGATGCTAGTGACATCAGTTGGTTATTCCTAGTGAACCCAGTTCAGCAGGTAACTTTTATACCTGATGATGGAAACACGCATATTTTTGAAACCGAATGTTTTGTTCAGAACACGAAGGCAATGGACAGAGTCCAGAAACATATTACAGTAAAACCATGATTTTGTGATCTTTCATTTTGCATTTTCCGTGATTTAATGCACGTTTGTGTGGTCTGGGTCAAGCGCATGTAAGAAAGAACAAACATTCCCACATTTTATGCCATTGTATATGGTCCACACAAGAGTGTAAAATTGGGGTTTTACTGTAATATTAACTGTGTGTCCTTGAACATCAGTGCAACAAGCTCTGCCACCCTTTACTCTCAGTTACACTTTTCCCCTACCAGTGTTTTATTCTCACCTAGAATGCATCAACTGCAATGGAGTGTATGTGGACAGCATTTACCTAACTGCCACAGCAGGCATTGGTAGTGCCATGCAGACTTCTTACCTAGTACCATGGAAGTATCCAGTGTCTTAACAAGACATTTACTTGTGTGAAAGCTTGAAGGGAGAGGGTTAGCTGCAGCTTCTGGAATTGCAACACACATCAATGTGTCACAGTGCAATAGTTGGCAGTGAACGTGGCAAATCACAACCCTGAAAATATGATGTATGTCGTGGTACAATAGCCTGAAACAAATGCTGCAAAAATTATGGGTTCCTGATATGAACATAAATGCCATGACAGCAATCAGTGTTATCAGTGTCTTTGAATTGTGGGACTGGGTTGACCATCCATTTTGATACCATAGCCATCAGCTGACAACATTTTGTTTGATTGTAGTAAAGAGGTTTGCTTAAATAGATCATGAAGTTCTTTATTATGTGAGTGTCAGTGCTGCTGTACAGGGTATAACCACATACAGTTTTGTTCAGTGATTATTTTGGCATTGCCGTGAGTTTCAGCAGTAGTTATATAATGGTTGACCATTAGACCCAAACTTATATATTATGTGCAAAAAAAAAGAACCCAGTTAATAACCTACAGTTTCAAGATTTCAGCCTCCTGCCACAGTGTATTTGAGGTCTTCACCTTTCTGTGATTTTATGCAACATTGGCAGTTAGAAGACTTAGAATAATGATTGGGTTTGAGCCCTTCTGGGCCTGATGCACCTCAGCTTTAAAACAGGCCCTTTGTGCCCCATATTCTCTGTTAAGTTATAGGAGCCCTGTTCCTTTAGTAAAGTTCCAGATGGCCCCCATACCTAATTTCCTACTTACCTCTGGGTCCAGAAAGAATATATAAATGTCGAAAAGATGCCTTTTACCGGAGTTCCCCCTGAGTGGACCCCTCTGTAGAATCCTTACTGGAGTCCCTTATTGTGAAGTGCTCCATATTCTATATGAAGGTATAGGAGACCTGTTCCTTTAACAAAGTTGCATATGGCCCCCCATACCTAATTTCATAATTACTTCCAGGTCCAGGAAGAAGGAACCCAGATATAAATGTCAAGAAGATGCCTTCTACTGGAGTTCCCCCTGACAGGAGCCCTATGTAGAATCCTTACTGGAATCCCCTATTGCAAAGTGCTCCATATTCTATATTAAGGTATAGGAGCCCTGTTCCTTTAACAAAGTTCCAGATGGCCTCCCATACCTAGTTTCCTAATTACCTACATAAAGATGCATTCTACCGGAGTTCCCCATGGCTGGAGACATCTGTAGAATCCTTACTGGGGTCCCCTATTGCAGAGCTCTCCTTCGACTACTTTACTATCAAAGAGGAAATATATGGTCCACCAAGCAGAGCTCCTATACTTGGCAAAGCTAAATACAACTGGGAGGTCACCTGATATCTCAGCGGGTGCCGTTAAAAACATTGGCAGTTAGTTACCTTCATTTCGGGACAGCCTATTGGTCCCATTTTTTAGGGTTAGGCAGTCCATATTGTAGGACTTCATTGACTCTTGGGTGGGACTGATGGAGTGTCCAGAAATGTAGGTTACTGACTAGAAGCAATAACTACATGAGGATATGCAATGGAGAACATCCATGCTCACACAGATTTTGAAAGCTGTCTTGTACTTATATGATTATCAGCAGAAGACAGAGCTATTTTAAACTTAGATGTTGCTGTTTGTGGGTGACTGGAGATTATGGGTGCAAGCTTTGACAAAAATATGGGGTAAAATAATATTTGAAAAATTTCAAGTGGTCAAGAAGGTATCATCCGTCAGCTGCTACATATGGCAGGGCTGAAAACAACAGATGAAAATGCTGACCTCGTCAGTGACTCTCAGATTATTCATATTTTAAATGTTAAATTTTTTCCCAGTACTATGTAAGATGTCAATGCTTTACAAAACTATAGGTAAAGATGCAAATTTGTCCTCTTTGGAGGATGTTTAGTAACGGAATTACCCAACATGAATTAGCATTGCACCCATTCATTCAGCTGCAGCCAGTCTACAGTAAGTCTCTCTTTTATCAGCACAGCCAGAGCGTCGAGAAGAAGGTCCAGAGGAGATGGAAGGTGTTTATGGAGCAAAGACCAAACAAGTCAATGATGGTTGATATTTAAGAGTGTAGCCTGACTGATAAGAGCACATGGTCTGCTGTTACTCTTAAGAAAGAACAGCATTCTTGGAGCTGGGGTAGAAACGTGCAACTAAACCTAGATATGACCAGTTACTAGCCAAAGATGTGGATGGACCAACTGCCTGGCATGAAGCTGCATGGTGTGGTTACAAAGAGTTTGTAGAGAAGCTATGGGTTTGGGCTAGAGAAGTGAAACTAAACCTCAGAGGTGACCTGTTACTTAGCAAGAATATGTGCAGACAAATTGCCTGGCACATAGCAGCTTGGCTTGGTTACAAAGAGATTCTAGAGAAACTGTGTGTTAGGGCTGGAGAAGTTAAGCCAAATCACAGAGGTGTCCTATTGCAAGCCAAAGATGATGATGGATAGACTGCCTGGCATTTAGCAGCACAGCATGTTTACAAAGAGATTTTAGAGAGAATCTGGCTTTGGGATAGAAAAGTGCAACTAACCCCAGAAGATGACCTTCTGCTAGCCAAAGATAAGGATGGACAAACTGCCTGGTACAGTACAACATGGCATGTTTGGAAAGAGATTTTAGAGCATCTGTGAGTTTGGGCTAGAGACATACATCTAAACCCCAAACATGATCTTTTGCATAGCAAGAATTGGCACAGACAAAATGCCAGGCTAATAGCAGAAAAACTATGTAGAGAACAACAAATATACCTCCAAGATGACCTCCTGCTATCCAAAAATAAGGATTTAATAAATTTTGTTAAAGATGGTGACAAATGTACTGTCTAGCATTTGACAGTTCACTTCACTTATCCTGGAATACTCAGGGAGGCATTGGAGTGGATAAAATTAGGGAAGTTTTATGTGAAATCATTCAAGGATGCATTGCTATTGCTAAACATTCATGGACACAAGGCCTGGCTCTTGGCTGGATGATACATGAATACTGGAAGACTGGGAATTGGGTGAAGTGAAACCAAACCTGATGATATAAAATAATATCTCTTTCCTAGCGAAGTAGATGAAAGTATGGACTGGTAATGGGCAATATAGCAGAGCAAAACATTCAAGTTATAGAAAATATGAAAGTGGGGTGAAAAGAAAATACACTCAGATGTGTTAAAGAATAACCACTTCCTAGATTAAGATGTGGACTGACGAACTGCCTGTAATTGGGAAGTAGAAGTGAACAATATGTGAATGTTGAACTATGAAAGTGTGGTGAAGGGAAAATAAACCCAAATAGGCTAAATAATAACTGATTTCTTGCCAAAGATAAAAAATGAACAAACTGTCTGACACTTTGCAGCAAGGTAAGTTTGTTCGAGAAACTTTGAATTTGGGGTAAAGGAAACTGATATGAGTTAAAAAATCTAGCCAAAGATGTGGATGGAGAAAATGTGTTTGTTGTTTGGGAAAGAGCTTACTTACTATAGATTTAATGAAATCCAAAGTACTTGGAAGAACTAGAGAATTATTTTTGAGAAGGCAATTTGGTCACTGTGGAACCAGGTGAATGATTTGCTGTTAATTTAAATGTTGTAAGGGAGGATTCAGAAAGTACTTGACTGGAGGCAGTTGCAGACTCAGCTGTGGCTGTACATTATGCTATTGCAGATGTGATGTTGTGGGTCATTGTGCTGAGGTGCAGGAGGGTGAGGGACATTTGTTTCCCTGTGAGCCTGAGCTCTATGTCAAGCCGTGACCTTGCTCCTGGCAAGGGGGAACTGGTTCTTTCCTCCCCTTTACCTTTCCCCTTAGGCTATCATCCAGGCCATTGGCCGCTCCACGCGGAAGAGAAAGGAGAGGGCGTTTCCCCGAGTTTTCTTTATACATAACATTTTTTAGGTTTCTCACTTGACGACAACTTCTTCTTGGCTTCAAGTGATCTCCTTTGGGCCGCCCGGGAGTAGCAAGCTCCGTTCTTTGGTTGTTCCTAACAGAGCTACACAGACGTGTGGGACATGTAACACAGGTAAAGTTTGTTTTGGCCTCTTTATTCAAAAATGAAGTTTCGTGTTTTTTGTAAGTCGGTACACATCGTGATGTCTGCCTAGCGCCTCACTTGGAACAACGGGGTTGGTGCAGTCAAACCGCCCCGTAAGTTTTGTTATGTTATTAATCTGTATGTCAGAGCAATGCCTTGCCGTTTGTGTTGGTTTCTGTGTACATCATGTATGACATGTTGTGTGATGAGGCTAGCCAGTCGTATTGTTTGTCGCTTGTGTATATTTTGACCGGCAAATGTAAAATGTTCTGAAGTAAGTCTGCCTGAGCGTAGTTTGTACTGCTGGTGTACTGTTCTCTCATTTATTGTGCTCTGTTCTTTAGTGGGAGACTTGTGCCGAGTCAATGATTCATGTATGCTAATATTTGTTACGTTCATTACGATCGGCCCGGCATGAAATTCAAGTTTGCTTTTGATGTTACTATTTCTTTCATTATATTTGTAATTACCCTTTTTCTTTTCTCATTCCCCATGAAAGTTAATAATAATATTACTTGGGAATTTTCTTGTGTCTTATGCACTGTTCATACTGTTCATTTACCACAAGGTCCCCGCAATCAGAGTTCGGCCGCTCAAAGGACCGAGGGCAAAGTATGGGCCAGCCCATGGATCAACAACCAGAGTCCCTTATTAGTTGGTAGAGGTATCCGAGGGCTCAAGCCTTTAGAACAAAGTGTCCCTGTGGTGCCATGTGTGGTGGCACAATTGCACAGTAGAATAACTCTGCCATTCACTTGGCACTGGATAGTGTGTTGCATGCTCAGGGTTATCTAGGTGAATTCATGGTTGAGGGTGTGGTATAAGAGTCCACAGGGAACAGCTTGTGGTCCATAACCACTCTCATCAGGCCCGGCACTCTTCACAGCATGACCCAAACACAATGCTGTTGGATTACACAGCGGTTGCCTTTGAGGCATTACCTAGTCTCATGATGCTGTTGGACAGTGGCCAGTGTATGCTTCTGATGTTTCATGGGTGAATGTTATTGGCTAAGTAGAGCTGAACTTATATTATACTGAGTGCTTGCATGCTAAGTCTGGGGAAATTGGGTGGAGGTAGTGGCTTTAGCACAGGGATTGATGTAGCAGAAAAGTGGTGATGTTGATTAACAACTCTTGTTATTGCTAATGGATCTGCTTACAAGAGTTGTGGCAGAACTGGAAGAAGTGTCTTTCTGGAAGCCTGATAAAATATTGCGACGTGGTGTGCTGGTAGTTCGTAAGCAAGTGCAGCTAATTGAATATATACTGCCAAGTCTGTGGTTGAGTTAGGGCAAGTGGAAGGACAGGGGGCAGAATGTTTGGATTTTTTTTTAACAATCAGCCTTTGAGATTCAGTTTTCTCTTGAGAATGCTCATTTTGTATTGTGTGAGATAGCTTGAGTGGCAATGGTCTTCTGCTGTGGCAGTGGTCATGTGTCAGCTAATAGCACAACTTTACATAAGTGCCTGGCCAATGAATGCCCATTGTGGACTGGTTACTATTAATTGCTATTGTCAACACTTAAAACTATCTTTATGACAGCCTGAAACAGTTATGTGAGCTCTCCTAGCAAGCTTTGTTTAGGCATTTAATAAACATCCATTTATCCCTTGAATTAAAGCAGCACATATCCATCAGGTCACTTAGGCATATTATATGGCAATCCAAGCAGTCGTCTTTCTGCCTGATAAGGTTGGTTGTGTTGAACAGTGGTCAGTTTGAGTGTTTAGCCACCACTACAGGAGTATTAGTTGCTGTTGGCCCTATAAGTATTTCCCATGGCCATTTCCTATTCACACTGGCTTCTGTTTTGAATGCAGAGCATGCTAGTGCAGAAAATCATACCAATCACCAGTTGAGTATTCAGATCATTAAGAGGCAGTTCAGTTGTGGGATCAGCTTTTACAAGATGTAATATTTGTGATGCAAAGGGGAAGAAATGGAGAGTGAAGCAACAGCAGCATGGTACATGTAGTAGCAGTAAACATAAAGAGGAAGACTGAAATCAAGGTGAGTTCTCAGAGAGAATTGTATGACATCAAGGGGAACTTAGTAAGTTGCATGCGTAGTCTTGATTGTGCTGTTTGTGTGCTTGCCGTAGTTTTTTATTTTCTAAAGTAGAAGGAATTAAATTGGATGTAGTGTGTGGTGAAAGTAAACTATGTTAACATGACCAGTAGTATGTGATGGGGGTATACAGTGATGCAGTCGGTTGACACTGTGTTACAAGACGGTAGGTCGTGGGTTTGATTCCCGATGGGGTCACTGATTTCACATTGATTTAATCCTTTTGGCCGCACTATGGTCTTGGTTTTTACAGAGCCTGTAACAGGCTGAGTGCAAGGGATATCTCTTGAGGGGTTGAAGGTAGCTGGTGCTTAGGGTGGACAACCTTGCCACCTTCTCATGCTGAGTGTCTAGAAATTCTGGGAGGCTCATTTCCTGAATTCCTAAGGGCCTGTCTTGGCCTGTAAAGGGACAGCTTCATCTGGTTGCGTCTGATGTTCTGGGGCAGTGAATCACAGTCTGTGTTGCATGGAAATATGTTGGTTTGTGACAAGTTGAGAGTTGTTGTGCAGAGCAGTTTGTTGTACAGCTACCCCTCTTTAATACTCAAATTGTGTGACATTCTGAGGAGGTAGAAAGTTCTATAATAACAGAAGGCAGAAACATACCTCTCAAGTGTGTAAATATAAAAAATTACTGGCTGACATAGAATGTGTGTTTTTAATTTGACATGAGTGAAACTAATTATTATAGTAGTTTGAATTATCTGTTAAGAAGTTCTATAAGACTGATGTAGGATATACAGCATGTACATTGCTGTGGTGTTCTTTGAAATATTTGTTGATGTTCTGTATGTTTAATACAATGAACATATGATGTATAACTTTTTGGTGTTAATTAAATTCTGTTTAATTGATTAGATCCATTAGAAACAAATCAGCAGCAGAATCACAAGAAATGTATTTAGAAAAGAACATGAATTCCATATTGCAATAGCAATTTCCATTCTTGTCATGAAACTTGTCCTCTCTCTTAACAAGGTGGCTCATGAATTACTGCTACAAATGTGTGGGATATTCATATATGACTAACCAGTGGCCTTTTCGAATGTATATACATGCAGTGTGGTGTATTCCTTCCAGTGTTTCAGATGAACATGTTGCAGGCAACAGGATCTGCAGTATATGGGTGTGCTGAGGTACGTGGTGCCACAGTCTGGAAGATCGTAATGTTATTACTTAATGCTGTGAGAATGTCAGATCTCATTTACCATATGGGTAAAATATCTTCATGTAACTGATTTGCAATGAGAGTCAGTGATTATGTTTTGTGGTCAAAATTACATATTGAGAGCCTTTATAGTTTAAATGTGAAGTGGGTATAGTGATTCACTATGGGCTGGACAGTCTGGGGATCGAAACCCAGTGGGAACGAGATTTTCTGCACCCATCCTGACCAGCCCTCCTGGGACACCCAGCCTACTGTATGTTGGGTATGTGGGGGGGGGGGGGGTGTCCCTCCCCGGGGGGAAAACCGCCGGGGCGGGACACGGGGTGCCCTCCCCCGTTAACACCTTTTTTTCCTCTGTGGGGGGTGGCTTTTTTT
>Ga0136643_10007730_pt1 | contig 15596 bp, 7 predicted proteins | sample TergutLab28metaG_FD_96883 | JGI IMG/M metagenome (GOLD analysis project Ga0136643, IMG submission 96883) | Labiotermes labralis P1 segment gut microbial communities from Petit-Saut dam, French Guiana - Lab288 P1 (version 3) (version 3) | ecosystem: Host-associated > Arthropoda: Insects >... | reverse complement strand
TTAATTTATTTTTGTATTTTGTTCTTAAATCCCTTCAGGTAATTCAATCACAAGGTAAAGAAAATAGAAAAAGAAAATCATTTAGTTTACTTCTGACCGCATTTTTGGTGTTACTTGCAGATATCTGGAATATATTAATAACTATCCAACGAGATGCAACACAAAGCAGTCTATTTATTGTTCTGCAAGTTCACTCCACATGTTTCGGGTGTCAACCACACCCATCATCAGGAGCACACAAAACTGTAACCACAGCCTCCGGTACTGGTAATGCTGTGCTGTGCAGCAACCTCCCTCCAAAGTGGCAAAAGCTAGGAATAGGAGTCCTAGCTTGGCCGCGTTGGAGGGAGGTTGCTGCACAAAAAATATGACCAGTACCGAAGGCTGTAGTTACAGTTTTGTGTACTCCTGATGATGGGTGTGGTTGACACCCGAAACATGTACAGTGAACTTGCAGAACAATAAATAGACTGCTTTGTGTTGCATCTCGTTGGATAGTTATTAATATAGATCGGCGATGCACGGAACCATAAACACAAAATATCTGGGATAATTTAATTTTTATTTTTGGCGCGACCCCGCGATTTTGGAACCCAAAGTAACAACTATCGAAAAGCGAGCTATTGGTCCATTCATTCTTAGCCTCGGCTCTAATATAGTTGAGTAATCGGGTTCTGTCTGCCGTACACAATAAATAGAATAATTAGAGGTCTTCAAAGCCCGTTTTGACGCTGCCACTAGGTCTCTTGCCCTTCCAGAAGTTGATCCGGTCGGTAATTCATTCACTGCACAGACTATGCTATTCCGTATCCTACAAAATCTTATAGGGAAGCTAATGGTTGCTAAGCTTATCAAGACACACCCCACCTTCTTGGAAACCTGAAAAACTGTGCTCAAGATCCCACCGTATCTTAAACTGATTCAGACTATTGCAGTTTACATCCTCTCACCTAATTTCTTTAACCCCCAATTTAATATTTGCTCATATCTGTGCCTTGTCCTCCCAAATGGACTTTCCTTCCCTTAGGTTATCTGACTAAAATTTTGTATGTATTTTTCTTCTCATGTGTACTGTACTGTACGCTACAACGAATGTGTCTTGACCGTCTCGTGTTCGTAAATTTCATCATCCTAAATTTCGCCGGTCCCACTGACCGCGCCGTCTAAGGCTTAGGTCTGCGGCCGCTCGCCTGCTGAGATTGTGGGGTCGAATTCCGCCGGGGGCATGGATATCTGTCTGTTGTGAGTGTTGTGTGTCGTCAGGTAGAGGTCTCTGCGACGAACTGATCACTCGTCCAGGGGAATCGTGCCGACTGTGGTGCGTCGTTGTGTGTGATCTAGAAACTTAAAGCATCAGGAGACCCTGGCCCACGTTGAGGGTTGCAGCGTCACGGGGGGGGGGGACTATTGTAGAAAGACCATAATTCGATGGGCTTGTTGTTGTTGTATTGAAATAAAAATTTATTTCTGGGGAACAGAAGCTAGTTTCCTTTATAGAAGGTAGGCTTTAGTCTCTTATAAATTACGTAAGGCACAAATACAGTGTCCAGTATGCCTACTGGCCCTACTGTACGCACCAGCGTAGGGGAGTTTTCTGGCTGCTGCTTTATTTGGGTGCTGCTCTAAATATTTAGGCATGTATAGGAGATACAGACACGGACGTGTCTTGGATCACTGCAAGCAGACTGCCATTTCGCAATTAGCCAACTTTTGTAGTGAGTGGCAAAATTTGTCATGTGTATAAAAATTAAAAACCGGACTTTGCTAAAGATATGCAAAAATTAAAACGACACTCGTTGCGGGCATTTTTTGCGCTCCAAGAATTAAGAAACATTGCGTAAGCTGCGCGTTATTAAATTCGTCCATGTCGAGAATAACGCGTGTGTGTGTGTCTACCTGCTCGGCATTTGTTAACCTTTACTCCATGGTTATGCTGACACAGGCAGACTGCTTGTGACAGCATCACGACGGGGAGCGTCATATCACGCTCATGCGCTCGAGTTGTTAACAGGTTGATAGCACTTTGTGTGTGTTTAATGGCGTTTTCATTGTCCTGACAACATGCAGTTTATATGAGATGTGAAATTCTGAAGGCAGTGATATAAATACTATGGTTTTGTAACGCTGCTTGGTGTAGATGATGTACCAGAACATGTCCAGTAACGGTTGTGATGAAACAGTAATACTTTACTGGCCTTTGTGTGGGTGAACTAAGGATAACGTCTGGAAACCACGACCGGGATATGCTGTACTGACTGTACAATTTGCAAAGTCATGATTCATTATTACCCTAAATTCAGAATAACTTGGATGCTATTTCGAGTATTCCATGTATAGTTAATCCCACTCTTACAGACTGACGACACTAAACAGTCAGCGTGCACCAACTTGGTCCTTAGATAATTGTACAGCAATATTACACTTAATATTCGTAGGCTTTTCAGTCCGCGAGGTACCATCATCAGGGAATAAAACCGAAGTAATGCACCATAAAGCAGAATTATTCACTTTTGTACACAACTGACACGGTGTGTAAGAATGTAGGCATTTGTTTGTAGAGTTGTTGGATTAATGTGATGGATCTTTATACAATGGAAATTAATGTTAACAAGCATTAAAATGGTTAAAATATAAACATGAACAAAGCATTTAAAATACATAAATATACAAAATGTACATAAAACTGAAACGTAGAACGACAGTTGCAATAACCACATCAGTCGTGTTCAAAAGTGGCTAATTGGATTTTGTGCTGTGTTGCTTTGGCTAAATTCCCTGATGATGTTCCCTTGCGGACCAAAACATGTAGGAATGATAAGTGTGATTTTATAGCATAAATATCTATGCAAAAAGTTTGTGCATTTTGTTGGTTTAATATCGTGAGTCTGGTATTATAAACGCACGGAATGAACAATAAAAAATTTACCATTCCTTTTTTACACGTTGCATTGTGTACTGTGCTACGCTACGGTAAAGATGAAGCGCGATTTAATCCAACGATTCAGGAGCCGCTGTTCAGCTGGAATATGATGAAGTGTGTACAAACGCACTGACCGCTGACACAAAGTTTGTGAACCATGTCGTAAATTGTGGCTGACAGCGCGAAATATGATACAGCGTCAACGTATGGCGGGCTGCTACAGTGAACAGTGAAAAATAAGCATGTTAAATAAACGGATGCAGTGCCATCAGGATCATCTGTTTTGTTTAAAAGGAGTCAACGAAAGGCGGTGTCCACCATAACTTTTTGGCAAACATTATCCATGTTTTGATATATATACCGCGCATTTTTTACAGTTTATTATCCAGACCAACAAATGCACAATATATATATATATATATATATCAACAATATTTTATGTAACCTTAGCCCTCCTACATGTTTCGATGCATCCATATCATCTTCGGGGAGCATTCTACTTCTATTTTGCTAAAGTTACAAAAATAATTTAAATGGTTTTTTTTGTATAAGACTCCTTGTAGATGATGTAGATGCATTGAAACATGTAGGAGTGCTAAGGTTACATAAAATATTGTTGATATATATATGTTGTGCCTTTGTTTGTCTGGATAATAAATTGTCCGTGTTATTTAAAATTACTCAGATATTTGGTGATAGTTAAATGTTAATTGTTTAGAAACACTGAAATTCAACACATCGTTTTGGAAACTTGGTCCCAGTCGTTTATAAAAGGATGGGGAAAAGAGCTGTTCTCCGTCTCTGACCCTGTAACTGGCAACATCCTAATCTAATGGTTTAAATAAGTAGGAGCCTGACTAGTCTGTTACGTGGTGATGGAAATGGAGTACATATCCGAAATGATTTCGATGTTTGTACTGTGGAATACTGGACACTGGAAAAAAATAAAAAAAGACAGGAAATTTGCATATCAACGTTAAATTGAGGCGCGTTCGCTAACCATTCTTGCCGTCGAAAAGCAATAATTATTACTTATTCTTAGTGTGTGTCTGTAGCCGTAGTTATCCAGCATGAAATGGGCATGCGTCGTATTGTATTGCCGTCTGTGACCTCTCTGGCTCTACCATATTTTTCCACATTATTTCATAAACATTATGATTTTCGGGGGGAAAAAACTTACTGAACATAAAACATGTGCTTTCATTTTCTCAACAATTTTGTCTGAAATATTTCTCATTCTAGGAAGACCTGAGCGAGATATTGTCATAAATGTATATAGGTCTTTAAAGTACCCGCTATTATTGTCCGATTTTAATGAAACTTGAATTTCCGTGACAGATTTTCGAAAAATAACCAAATATAAATTTTCATGATAATCCTTTGTGTGGGAGCCGAATTGTTCCGTGCGGACGGATGAACAGAAGGACGGACATATAGGCATGATGAAACTAATAGTCGTTTTTCGGAATTTTGCGAGCGCGGCTAAAAATTTGGTGGTTTAATGGCGACATACCACCGTCTGAACCCAACGGAATACAACCTCCATCTCACTGAGACGGCAAAGTATTGAGGCGGAAGTCAGAAGATTCATCTGACTTGCGAAGTGGTCAGCTGACGAGCTGCTGTGAAGTTTGTAAGGAGCATTTGCTTTCCGGAGAATGCTGAAAATTTCTGATTGGATGAATGCTTATGATGTCTTGAAGAAGGGCTATACTATATGGAATTATTAGTATAAACCTAAACCCTCTGACATAATCTTTCTTGGACTTTACCAGTCGTCTAATTTTTAATGAAACATAAAGTTTAGGGACCCACCTCTGATTCCATCTGCAGGGAAGGAAAGCACCTGATAGGCTTCTGAAACATACTGCTTCATTTCAAAATTCGACGATGGACAAAGTTCAAAAACAAAGGACATGCCCTTAAACAATGTACCATCGTCAGATCCTATGGATTCGGACTAAACATTCTAAATTTACCATATAATCATTCTTAGGTTCATATTTATGTGTTTGATAAGTAGTCCAACTTTACCTGCTACCTACACATCAGCTGACTTCTTAATTGGCATGATTTTACACTACCCAAACAAATGACTGACTAACTAACTAACTAACCAACCAACCAACCAACCAACTAATTCCTTGGAGCAGATTTATTCCTGAGAAACTAAGAGGTCATTTCTTAGTCAAGAATTTTCCCGCGTTTTATGAAACCCGAGTGTCAGTTACCGCATTCACAAGACCCGGGCGTCTTTTCCTGTCCTGAGTCAGGAAAATCCAGTCCTGTTTCTTTGAGACTTATTTCGTGGGCACACAACGGTGCTAGGTTTATGTTATACTTGTTAAGCGGTTTGTGATGTAATTATCAACCACTCCAGACAGTGTTCTCAACCAAATATCAAGGGTAGCATGTCATTTTGTAGTAAAATATGAGTATGTGTATTCCTGTGTGTGCGTATGCACTACATATGTTGTGTACAGAGTGTAGAGACGTTATTAAATATGGAAATTGGCGGGTAGGTTAAGGCTCGTCTCTGTGTAGCCCACCTTTGTTTGGAACAAAATGTGTTCCAGTCAACAACCCAGAGATGAGGCACCCAATTTCTGAACCAAATTTCACCACAATAATATGCGCCATAGACAATATAATGTTACTGTCTTCTGGGACATGTATACCAAAGTGTACCGCGTCATTTCACCAAGGACAGTAACATTTATAATAACCGCCGCGAGGATCTCGAATGTCGGTAAAGTATGCAGTATCACACCTTTAATCAATTATTGCGGTAAGCTGATAGAGACTTATGTCAACATTTGATTTTCTTCTTACATATTCCTACAAAATGTAAATAACAAAGGGAAACAACTTTAGCTGCTTAACTCATACGTACTGCCTAGTAAACTGCGAGATATTACAGCAATTTATTCTTATTTTTTATTAAAAATTGAAACTTACGACATTAAACTCATATTCGCTTATGTATTGTCGAGGTGTATTAATCATTTGGCACTTAACGGCAGTGTATACCTGCTAGGCAGTGAGATATCGAAACGCCTAGCGTCAGGCTGACAAAACATTATTTGATGGCCTTGCGTATGTAACTGTCTTTTAAATTGCGGACTTTTGTAGCTCTCAGAACGCTGTATAATCGTCTGGTAACTGGCTGATACGAAAGGGAAGAACACTTAGGTAATAGGTGAATTTATTATTATTATCATCATCATGTTGTTATCACTTTTATGCCCGGTATTTACAATTATATACCTGAAACAAACCATGTTTCTAGGGTATATAATGTTGCAGCTCTTCTCTGTTTACAATTTGTGCTACATGTAATGTTATTTCGCCCGCGAAATATCTTTTATACTTTTACATTAACATGTCCGCAGTATGTGTGCAGTGCCCAATATGGCGGTTATTAGCAGTTCCTTAATTTCTTGCTTTCCCGGTATGTTGCTCAGGTATTATCCGAGTGATTTAAATGGTTCCAGTCGCCCCTGCTATTACCGGTATCACTTTTGCTTTCACATTTCACATGCGCTGAATTTCTGTTATGAGGTCCTTATATTTTAAAATGTTCTCTGCTTCTTTCTTGATGAGATTTCTTTCTTCGTGGTTTGTAACATCTACTAAGTCTTGAAAGACCGAAGCGTAATCTGTTCTATATATGGACTCAGTTCGTACCGCGCGGTAAACACTCTCTTCCTCGATTATAAAATATTCATCAGTTAAGGATGTACAAGGAAAAAATTTGTGTTTATTCAGAGGTCTGTACACGACACAAACAAAATGTGAGCACCATGTAGAATTTTTAAATATTAAACCTGATGGTACGTAAAGTAACCGGTTGTCTTAAAGAGGTTAACATACATGTTCCCTTTTTATTATCATGGATTATGATGTGCGGTTTATTGTTAGGAGTATTTCTGTGTGTTCGTACTTGTTGGTTCCATAATATGGTATCCTTCACTCCATGACTTGTTTCAGCTGATTTTGGTACAATACATAGTCATACCAGTGCTCGTTGTCTAACTTTAGCCCTATTTCCTTGCATATGTTAAAGTGTAGCTGAGCACACACTCTATCATGACTCTTTATGTGTTGTTTTTTTGTCAGTATTGGGCTTGCTGATACGATGTGTTCCACTGTCTCATCAGATTGTCTACAGAGTCTAAATGTGTTATCTGTTTCTGTTTGTAATATTTTTGTTGCATGATATTTGGTTTGTAATGCCTGATCTTGTGATGCTATTATTTAACTTTCAGTTTCTCCCTTCAGATCTCCCCTCTGCAGCCATAGAATAGTATCTTCTACGCTACTATGCTGTCAATCCATACTTCTAACATACTGGACATGCATTAATTGCTTTCCCATTTTTATTTAACGACTGCTCTAATTTTGCTTGTATGTGTTCAATGGCTTCCTTTTTTGTGTCACTGTTCTCATTTGATTGGTTTAATTATTCTGCAGCCTTTCTGCCGCTTTAATTTTAGAATTAATGTTTGTTTGATTGCTTTCGCGACTTTAACAATGTTTACAAACTGGTCTTCTGTATATTTTGTGTTCATATATTCTGCAGTATTGATTATCTCTGCTTTATATGTCGTTTCAATTTGTAACACGACTCTTCCTCCTCCTTTCCTTCTCAAACATATTATTATTATTATTATTTTATTACTGTTATCTGTCATCACCTTTATTCATGGTATTTACAATCACATAATCGTAACAAATCACGTTTCTGAGGTACATAATTTTGCAGATATTCAGTGATTACAATGTACGGTTCATGTGGTGCTGCTTTACATGATAAATGTTTTGTACTTTTACATTAGTGCTCTTCGAAATGTGTGCGCAGTGTCTAATGTGGCTGTTGTCTGTCATGTTTTGATGTCATGCTGTCGTGGTATGTTGTCTAGGTCTACTCTGTTGTAAGGTCTTTTTATATATTAAAATCTTTTCGGTTTCTTTCTTCTCCACCTATATGTCTCTTGAATGTTTATTATTCAAAAAATGGATATTGAAACAATAGTCAGAGACCACTCGATATTTAATGTTCTACTTTCGTCCTAAGGCCAGTCCATCGTCGTGTGTGACTATGGCTATTGCCCTCTTCAGTGCAATTGATATCATTAATGACAAAGTTATTTTATTCCAATTCATTGTATACATTTTCTTACACTCTGGATCATACTATTAACCACTGTCTGTTCTTTCTGTCTGTTAATTCCTTCTGTTTCGATGGTTTCTAGGCATTATTCACTATTGTAATTTGCTCTATTTCTTATTGCGTATTGTGTCTCATACAGTATTTTTTCTAAGATCCACTTAATAATTAATTTTATATGCTTTGCCTCTATTTGTATCTTCAGTCCTTTAAAGCGTTTATTAAGATTTACCTGTGTACTCGTATATTGCATCTATTTTGTGCTGCCTGTGTAATTGGCCCTCGGGCTATTGACTCAGCACGTAAATAAACTGGATTCAATTGCGTCGAATTATTATTAATTTAAAGGCCCTTGTTGATTTATAGAATTCTTTAGTGTGCTATTGTAAAATAGGATGTGTTAAAATAAACTAGGAATTGACATAATGTGTAGGTAAAAGCACCCTACACACCATGAACACATGTGGGGAGTGAATGTAAATTGCACCCATTTTAACCTCAGCTTTATATGGAGATGAATATTCACTTTTACTGCTGGCGCTTTAACCCTGCCTTGTGTTCAACACTTTATAGCTCCATGAAGGGTTTAATGTTCGAATTGCACCGTGTTCAGTTTCAGTTTTGAGTTCCTGTAAGTTACGTAATTATGTTTCACATTAGCACCTCGTAATTTGTTGTAAAATTTCCCATGTGTTTGAGCTGCATGCCAGAACCGGGACGATAACATTGCAGGACGACACAGTTGAATAGAGCTACGTGGTCGGCTACAGACCCCTGTCGGTTTTTAACCGCTCCAATAGCTCTTCAGGTACGTAAAGTGGAGAAGTGTTTGGGATCTGCCCAAAGACTGCCTGGATGTTTTACAATACAGAAAATCTCTTGCTCTTGCCGGAAGCCTTCGACGGTCCTCAGGTTAATAGTCTAGGCCACAGGTTTGAAAGTGCAGCTTATTTGTTCATTTTCGGTGGCACTCTCATTGATATTTTTCCAATTACAGTGTCGGAGACATTTGAAATTTCGGATTTTTGTCATTTACCTTAAAGCTCAAATAGATTTCGTCTCTCTCTATGGCAGTGAACACCATACATCGGTAAAGAGATAACAATGCAACCGAGTTTTGAATTGAGTAAATACAAGCTGGTCTGGATTAAAAAGAGCAGTTTGCTCTCGACATTATTGAATGTGGCTAATGTTGTATACTTAAATTTTACTGTTTAGGTAATAAAATTCCGTGTCATGCGGCGAGCCACTGATGATGGTCTTGACTGATGTTGTTAATACATTACACCACCAGTATATATGCAGGACAATGATTGGCGCGTTGAATGCTAAGGGCAAAAATAAGAAGTTGGACATACAGATTGTGCGCGATAGAAGTTCATGTGTTTATGTTTGTATTAGTATTTGGAGTTCAATACCTCAATGTATTTAACTTGATATATGTTCCAGAAGAAAATGAGATTAGAATTTCTCTACCTCGTATCTTCTGTATTCGTTAGAATCCTATGGGAAATCTGAAGTTGAAGGTTCTATTTTAAGGAAAATGTAGCTGGAAATCGAGTTCCGCAGAAATGCAACGTTGTACCTTCAAAACATGTGATATTTAAAGTTGGACTCATAAAAGACTTCGTGACAAAGCATGAAATTTAATTACAAAATACCGGTAACAATCAAATTTTAATCTCGTGAAGGATTAAATGGATTCGTTTCATTTTTCAACTCTCGCTTAAAAATTGTTCCCATTAGATCAGTTATTTGCATTTGGTCATATTTGTAGGCGTTCGATACAATTAACTCTGTCATGTTATAGCTACATGCGCATTATAATAGAAATTCAGTCGGAAACATATTTCTTGAAAGACTAGGCTTGGATTGTAGGATGATATTAAGATGGGTGTTGAATATATTTTTTTTTCTAGACACAACAGAAGTATCTGTAAGTAATTGAATTCTTTAACAACTACGCCTCACAATTGTACATTTACATGCTCTTCAGTCCACTGGATCTGATAACTTTATGAGGTCCGAAATTTTTTAAATTCCTGAAATGTTAAGTAACTTGTGTTGCTGTTATTACGATCCCGTTTTTAAGGATGTTGTATTAATTAACTGAATAGTTGGATTTTTTTGAAGAAATTAATGTACTTACTAGCACAACTAGATAATACCAAAACTAACCTTGCATGCATTTTAAACACATTTAAAAATAAATGATTTTTATGGAATAGACGACTTAAACCTTTCGACGCCGGAATTATTTTTTTAATTTTAGCACACCTGTATATAAAATGTGAATAATACAGGAACCAAATACGTTAGAATTATGAAACAAACTGCATTTTGAAGGAAAAAAACGGAGAGTATATACCGTGTTTAAAATATTCACTACTTATATTTGTTGAATAAATATATAAAATGCAACTTTAGAGGTTAGCGGTGCGGTACGACCACTATAGTTGACATTAGGCGTCAGAAGGTTAAAACGCGTATATCGGCTTCAAAATTTATAATTCATTGCCTCTTTTGTCTTTCCAAGTTTTCATCTGATACCTGATTTTAAATTGTATCTTCTTTACACACTCTATCGGATGTGTATAGTTGTTAGGTGCTTTCGAAAAATTGCGAAAAGCGACCATTAACCTCTTCATGTCTGTCCGTCCGCATGGAACGTCCCGGCCCCCACTGGACGGATTATGATGAAATTAGATTTTTGAGCAGTCTTCGGAAGTCTATTCAGAAAAGTAAGATTTAATTAAAGTCTGACAAGAATAACTGGTACTTTACGTGAAGACCAATATACACTTATGATTATACCTCTCTCAGTTCTTATTAGAATGAGAAATGTTTCATACATAATTTGTAGAGAAAAGCAAAATACATATTTTATATTCAGGATTTTTTTTTCAGATAATCGTGCCGTTTATGAGATTATGTGGAAAAATTAGTTAGAACCAGACAGGTCACAAATGAAATATATAATATGGCGCATGCGCTTTGTATGCTAGATAAATAAGGCTACAAACATACACTTAGATTGTTTAATATTTATTGCTTTTTACTGCAAAAAGTTTGCACAAATGCACCTCGGTGTTACGTTATACGTACATATCCTGTCTTTACTTCCCATTCCTGTGACTTTTTTTCTTGTGCCCCACTGTTGTATTTCACGTCCGTATTATTGCACATCTTGCAGTCTTGTCGATATGGAATTTGAAAATTTAAAATTGTATGTTATGCAGTACATATTGTATCGTGACGCGTTGATGAAATGAAATTTAGTCTTTTCAATTATAAAATGTATCGTAGAAAATAAAATAGTGTATAGTAATAAAATTTTCTTAACAATGTATTATACTTTTAAAAGACCTGATTAAATACATCCCACCTATTGTCTAGATATGCACTTCTGTTACAACTCGACACTGAAAAGTTAGATTCATTTGCATTTGAAGTGCTATGAAATGTATCTTGGAATTTAAAATTGATAAAGCCTATATTTCTGCATCAGGATAATCAACGTTGCAACCAGAAGGCTTTCCGTATAATCCAGATTTCATAACAGTTCCTCAGATCTTAATTTAAGTAACTATGTACTTTCTATTTACTGCCTGAACATACGCAACAGAAAATTCATCTGTAATATTTCATCCATGTTTAGCTCTAATGTGCCGTAATTTACGTGCATATTGAGGGGTATACGGTATCAAGTACTGAACTGATGTGTCAGATGAGATAAAGTTTTAAATTCATTAATTACAGGGTGAGTCGTGATTTGTGGATATTATTTTGCGAGATTATTATATATGTCTTCGTGACAAAAAAAATTGCCTATCAACATGGGTCATGTTCTTCTCAATGGTTACGGTGCTGTAGGGGTTTTTTAATTTTGTTGTCTCATTCCTGTGAACTGCCTGTTCACAAATGAGCAGCAAAGTGCTTTGCGGCTGGGGGGGAGAGGATTTTCGAAAATATGCTTCGTTGAAAGTGTCTTTTAAATTAAAAGCTGTTTCTTTCATAATGTTAAGTTTATATCTTCATTTTATCAGGTAATGTGTTTGTAGATTGTTTTATTTCATGTATCTTCAATAATACTTATCTTTTATTTCAAGTATCTTCAATAATCCTTACCTTTTATTTAATGAATTTTCAATAATCCATACCCTTTATTTCGCGTATCTTCAATAATCCTTACCTTTTATTTAATGAATTTTCAATAATCCATACCTTTTATTTCGCGTATCTTCAATAATCCTTACCGTTTATTTCATGTATCTTCAATAATCCTTACCTTTTATTTAATGAATTTGCAATAATTCTTACATTTTATTTCGCATATCTTCAATAATCCTTACCGTTTATTTCATGTATCTTCAATAATCCTTACCTTTAATTCCAAGTTCGAAGCGGTCAGGACTCCGAATCAGACGGACGTATTTCCTTTCTTTACTACAGACGCCCAGGAAATCATCTCCTGCAATAGCAGCCACACCACACGGATCACCCGGCACTTGTAATCGACATACTTTAAAGCAGTTTCATACTCTAATTCATGAAGTATTTTGACCCATTCTATTTACTGTCTGGAAGTAAAATGTTCCAGCCAATCCGACACTAATAATTCAGCGTATTTTATACCTATAAGACAACAATAACAATAACTCTCTTCTACGGACTGCAGTTCATGGACCGAGTTTCCTGTAAACAATATTTATTGGCGCACTCCCTCTTACATACCGTATATACTATCAGCTTGCCGTTGCAGGGTGTGCGCAGCTATGCGGCTGTGTAGCTATAAAGTGCGGGCATATAAAGGCACTCGTGGGGGATTTGAATTGCTATTGTGGTTTTAGAACGTGCTTGAGAATTGAGACAATCGGAGAGAATTGGAGTGAAATGAAAACAAGATGAACCACACAGCGAAGACAGAGAAAGAGAAACATGATGCCGAAAGCAGTCAGGAGAAGCCTAGTGATTCAAACATTGACATCCATATATTACGTAATAGATACAGCGACGGTTTAGGCCCAGACCGTACTATGTCCAGAATTTTGGTTACATAGCAGATGCGTAGTTTACAGGAAACCACACTCTCTTATGAGCTTTCATGTGAATTAAACCTCGCCGAATAATTATGTACCGGTTATCGACAGTGCATGCAGTAATTTAGGTGTTGTTGTTTACCGTTCATTAACTGCGAAAAGACATTAAGATGTATTCTGCCTTAACAGCGTAAGACTAATTTCTTCGTGGGAGTTACTGAAGCTTAAACTAACGGCTCCCTTTTTTGTTCATGTGACGCGAATATTATTTAGTACAAAAGTTTATTTTGTACGCATGAGTGTGTGTGATTTTGTGCTTTCTGTTTTTCGCATTACTATATTTGTTTTTATATTCAATGACCGATTCTCGAACTTTTTGTTGTTGTTGTAAGAATAACCTCTTAAGTAAAACTAGAATCTCCGGATTAAAAATACGTTTTAACCCACGGGGATGTACAATAACGGGCAAATGCCTCACGCGGGTGGAAGCGGGAAAGTATGTGAAGGGTTGAATTACTGTTGCAGTTTGTGCAGTGATCTTCTCTCAAGAGTGAATGGACAATAACATGTTAGTGATTACCACTGTCTGGTACTCGTACGTCGTCAGGGTCAGCTTGGTGTTCACTAATTGCCAAATCCTGCTAGTGTGCATGCATCAAGATGGATAAGGTGACCGAGAAGAGTGGTATTGGTGGGGCATACAGAAGTGCGTAGGTGATTTTGGTGGGAAAACCTGAAGGAAGGTTCGTTTGGATGACATTCATAGGGGGGTAATTTGCTGTGATTTGTAAAGAGGAAGATGCTATACGGGTTTCAGCTCTTCGTGGTAAATTCCGTGATTTGTATCGGAAGGTATTTGCCTCAAATTTGGTTACTCTTAGTTTTTTTTTTTGGAAACCGTTTGCGTGATAGGACCTTAGTTCAAAATGTACATCCATTTAATAATCATAATAATAATCGTCGTTATAGCTTGAAATCGAACGTCTTACGTTCTCTCATTTTGTGAACTGCGCCTTTGAGAATGGGTTAGGTTAGGTTAGGGTTAGGGTTAGGTTAGCTTAGGTTACGTGCAGGAATTACACATTGGTTTTAAGACATGGTATTCCGGTAAGTGGCGCGTTCTTGTGTCATACATTTTTACTAACTTTTCGGAGAAATATGCTGCCCCCGTCCATCTTCATACCCCTGCATTTTTGATGGACACAGTTCCTTCTTCTGAAAATTCCTAGCACTCTACCAACCTACACACATTACTCTTCAGTATAAATTGCAGGCGTTTAAAATAGTGAAAACGCGTAATATTTTGTTGAGGAATGTAAAACTTTTATAACAAGACTTTTGGGATTGACAAAACTGTATTTTTTGAATATCTGTAAATTCAAGAATCCGTGGTTGTGTGAAGGTGTAATGGATATACAAAAGCAAGGAACGCGTAAATAATACTGGTAAAGAAACGGAGTAGATACAAAGGATTTGCAGGAAATTATATTTATTTAATTAATAACATCCAATGAATAAACTTCTGGTGATGTTTAGGTGCAAGTGCACTTCATCCTGTTACAATAAAAATCAAAGTTCGACATATGCCATTAAGATTTTCCCCTTTACAATGGGCGATAAATTTTCGCACAGACATAAAATGCTGTATCAAGTACAGTGTCACTGTCAAAGTGTTATAATTTATTTTTTTTCCTTTAATGAGGGGAAAACCGGTTTTCACAGTCGTGCAAAATAAGCATGTAAATTTTTCTGTCAATAAAGGAAGTCACCGTGACTAGCGATTTTTAACCATATCTCGTGTAAGCTGCATGATTTATTGATTGATTGGCTGGACCACAGCACCAAACTCATATCCCAGTTCAGTAGAAGCTTAACCCGTCACGACACATCTCCCATGGGAGCCATGTTAAGTTGTAACAAGCCCCCGAATGTGCCAGTGGCACGACATGGGGTGGGCACAAAACAGAATATAATTGCTGCAGCGTCCAAAGTGACGCGTCGTTACCATCAGGCATGAAGCTGAATCTCAGAACGACAATTCTTCATGCTGTATGCCTGTTTTTCTGGTTCACGTTTTAATGGGGTTTTGCGTCCTCTACAAGAAATATTTAAAATTAAAGCATAAGCGACAGCCGTGCGTGTACGTTTGGACCGTACCCTTTACTGGTCCGCAAAACTGAGGATAGGATTTCAAAGAAATTATGCATTGCGTTTCTGCACGGCAGTCGAATTCGTGAGAGTAATACAGGCTGTACTGGTGTTGTGATCTACGAGTATTTACAGAATTTATTTATATGAATGTATAGTGTGTCAGTCAAACACAACAAATTTTCTGTGTTTATTTATTATTTAGCGCAACATGTTTCGACCCTTACTGGGTCATATTCAGGCCCTTCTAAGATACAGATCCTTAAATTAACAATGTTTAAAATGCATTGTGTGATCCCAAACGCTAACATTCTTAATA
>Ga0136643_10007726_pt1 | contig 15598 bp, 7 predicted proteins | sample TergutLab28metaG_FD_96883 | JGI IMG/M metagenome (GOLD analysis project Ga0136643, IMG submission 96883) | Labiotermes labralis P1 segment gut microbial communities from Petit-Saut dam, French Guiana - Lab288 P1 (version 3) (version 3) | ecosystem: Host-associated > Arthropoda: Insects >... | reverse complement strand
TTTATTTCATGCCTCTACATGTTTCGAGCACATGTGCTCGAAACATGTAGAGGCATGAAATAAAACTTATTGTGAAACAAATTTTTTGCATCAAGTTGGTTAAATACTGAGATAAATATACTGAGATGCACGGTCAAAAAACGTCAAAAAAAAATACGACGCAGTTGTTTCATTGATTATAATCCTGAAGGCAGTTTTGTGCACAGGTCTAGCCGCAAAGACAACTGTATTACCTTACGAGAAAAAAAAAGAAAGAAAGAAAAAGAAAAGAAAAAAGAAAGAGACTGTGCTTCAGCCCATTGTATTTGCAACTGGCATACATGGGTTATAAGTCACAAACAAGGGACGGTCGCCTTTCGCCAGCGCAAACAACTGCCAAAACCAACTGACAATTCTACAGTCGGTGTCTGTACCTCCTGCATTACCTCCCGCCGCCAGTTGTCGAATTTCAGTACTCCTATTTTTTTTTTTAAATATACCTTCTGGCTCAGCTTCTGTTTCTTTCCGGTTTACTAACGGTGAATATTTTCGTAGGCTTGCCATAACGCATTCTGCCCAGCCGTTCAGCCCACCTTATTTAACCTGCAATTATAATCTTGTGAAAATGAAGTTTCTTGCAGCGGTGCTGATGAAGAATCAAGGCTTCTGGGATGCTGACTTTTGTAATGCTGTAAATAATTTCGTGTTGGACTGACACAGCCTGCAGGTGTTGACAGTGACAGTAGCTTCCTTCGAAATGTCGGTAAATACTGACCGGTCAAGAAGGCGTACTATCCCGAATAAACTCGCAGCTTCAGTTGCAGTCGTCATGACGTCTGTTCAAATCATTATCTGCCTTGCATTTCTGACCCATAAATCGTCCATAAGACAGTTCTTTCAAACACTATACATGCTTGGTTCACACATTCTGAGTTCCGAAATTTTCAAACTTTTTCCTGTGTTTTTATAATATTTCAAGATCGCCTTGATTTTTTTAGGGATTCGAAAAACTTTTCATCTCTCTACACATTTCCACCACATTCCTGCTATCACATAGGCCATAAAATCAGTAAGTAAATGATGGGTATTCATATTATATTTGTAAAACATTTCGAAAATTTGTCATAATATGTGCATTGGATTAGTTGTGGTTTTGTATTCAAACCTGATACGACACTGATATTTCCAGAAAACGTTTTCAGCGTACAACAACAATTTGTAGAAGACCAGTTTTTGCCTCATAGAAAACACAGCCCTCATTCATTACACAGGAGAAAATGTCTTTGCCGTTAATGAAATTACATAATGATTCTGTTGCGAGAATGACACTTAATGCATAAATGCACTGTGTGGAAAATTCAGGGTCTTCTTAATGCTACAAAAGTGGTATGTTTAGTAATAAGTGTTGTTTAAAGGTCCTTATTTCTTGTCGGCGAAAAAGTAATAAGTGTTCAAGAAAATGAACACGCCAAAAACTTCTGAGGGAATATGAGTCAAGGCACGAGATAAGAAGATTATTTTCTTCTGGGATGTAAGACCTGTCTACCAAGTCACACGGTGTCACATTCCAGAAAACCGTAATGACCTAGTATCTGAAAATTAGACAAGAATTTACTTGCATCAATTTAAATAACAAGCGAGCCCCCACACCATCGTGTGGCATAAAAAGTTTTTACAATTATATCGTCTTAACAGCATACAGAGCTGTTTTGTGATTGTATTATCACTAAATGAAGACGTGTGGGGAAGTGGAGGTAGGCTATAAGCAAGATTTGTACAAACATGCAAGTATAAACGGTGACGGCAAAAATATCAAAGCTAAACCTTAGATAAAAAATTGGTTGGGAATTACAAGATTGTAACCTGTAAGGACGCTCAGTATTCACCACAGCACTACGCGGACATGAATTATTTTAACTCACATTCTTTCTTTGTGTTTTCAAGCATCTGCAATGGACGCCGTGTACCCAGAGCCGTGGTCTTGTCTGCACCGACGTCCAGTTCGCAAACAGATGCGCCGCGGTACCGCAGGGAGGTACCGAACACAACCGGTCACATTCGCCGAAATCAAGGTTATTTTAAGGCCAATTTCTGGCCACAGTCTTGACGGCCTGCTACGTTTATTAACGATTTCAACTGCTTTGTTATATCAAATTTTCTGATCCAATGAAAGAGTTCAACGTTAAATATATTTAATGTGATATGCAGTCATGCTCACATTTTCAGGATAGAAGCAAGCTTTTCCGAACTCTTCACACGTTTCTACCAAACAGTATGATGTCACATACCTAAATACCATATCTTAATATTCAAATCTGTAAGCTCGGACTTCGAATGTAGGAACTTCGTAACATGCAGTCACTACCAAATATTATGACGATGAATTTAACAATCATAGGTCCGTGTATCACTGTTATATTCGCAGAGTACAACCAAGAAGATGCAACGTTTCACAATTTATTTATTTATTTATTTCTGTAAGACGCTCTACATGTTTCAGACGGTTTTTCCGTCCATCATCAAGAGCTCAAAACTGCACATAGAGCTTCTGGCATTTGTCAGACCAATACTGCTATCTGCTGCTAGCCTGGCTGGGATGTTCCTGATGATGGACGGAAAAACCGTCTGAAACGTGTAGAACGTCTTACAGAAATAAATAAATTGTGAAACGTTGCATCTTGTTGGTTGTACTCTGCGAACATTATGACGATGATCGCGTCAAAGAGGGGCATGCAATAGGAGTGGGAGAGACGAGGAAAGCATTCAGAATGTTAGTCTGAAGCTCTGAAAGGGAAGAAGCCACTTGGGACCTGTAGACTTAGGTGAGAAAATAATATTGGAATTTTCTTGAGGGAGTATTGTGTGAGTGGGTGGACCGTATTGAAAGAGCTCAAGATAAGATCACGTGTCCAGCTACAGTAATTAATCTTCGGGAGTCGAAATAGGTAAAATTTATTGACCAGTTACGTAACTACGAAGGATGTAAAAAAATAATTTTTATTGTTAGTCATTTATTATATAATTCTTTGAACATACCCATAGGATAACTAGGTGGATGTATTTCACACCTCATTTTTCTGCATAATCTCCATCAACTTCAACGGCCTTGCGCCAGCGAGAAACAAGCGGATCTATTTCCTTATACCATTTCGAATTTTGTACTCGCAGCTACTTCTTCAATTATTGAATTACCTCTTCATTATTCCCACACTTTTCCTTCCAGTTCATAATTCACAATTATCCAGTCATTCTATGCTATAGAGTGTAGTGTGTCCTACAGACCGCTTGATGAAATAAACTATCAAGAAAGTCTCCTTTCTTCTACTATATTTTCAGCCATATTCTCTTCCGTTTCTCTCATTTCTTAACCTAAAACTTCCTCTTATTCTGTCCCTTCTCATTCATCCTCTTGCTCTTCTATTTGTCTCCTTCCCCCATCTTCTGCTTCTTACGTCCTGATCCACACAACTGTGCCAGGAGCTGCTAAGCGGCAAATCAATGTTTTACAGGAAGTGGATGAGGAAAATATAGAAGACGACCCCAACACTCAGTCCACAGCAGTAGCTGCCAGCAAGTCAGATATGGACATTAACTCCAAGTTCGACGAGTTCTGGCGGGCGGGTCGGGAAAAGGCCAAGGAAAAGAAACTCCGGCGAGCTAAGGAATCACGTAAATCAGAATCCGATACAGCGAACGCCCCTTCCTCGACCACACCAAGTACCGTCATTACATCAACACCGTCCGTTACGACGTCTCCACCCCGCAGCGGCATCATCATCAGCAGCAGCGAACCAAGGCCATCATTGTGAGAACAGTCAGAATATTTCGAATACGCTTTCACTAGATAAATCGATCAAAGTATAGATAATACAACATAGGATACAGTTCCGTAACTGAAATTTGGTTGTTCTAACTATGATATATTGCCGTTAGGATTACTAAAAACATCAACGCTTCGGTACCTGGATCTAGATCCTTCATCAGGTAAAAAGGGAGTCACCTGCTTAGTTCAGTGTGATAGAAAGATAATTCCCGATCACTTGGCCCGTTGACTACGAACAGCTGTTCCTGTCGGATCCATTTCAGTAAGTGCCTCTGCACACTTTCACACGTGGACGGTAACAGTTGCAGCTTCCGAAAGGTTGAGTCTATTTTTTTGAATATGAGATAATAGAGATGATGGAAAAAGTCCAGAATAAAAATACTAATCCATCAGGTCTGTAGTTTGGCCAACAATGTGATATTTATATGAATCAATCATTTGCTACCTGGCATTCAAGACACACTACTAATGTACAATAGGAAAAATATTTTCTCTCTTTTAAACATAAATACACTGTTCTAGTAACCTTAAGTTTGTTGAATTTGAATCTAGTGAGCTTGGTGGCTCAGTCGATATTATGAATAGACTATGGGTGGAAGACTGGTGAATCGGGGTCTGAGTGCGTGTGAGCTTGGCGATCTAACACTACTCCAAAATGTCTGTAGTGGACTGGGTATAATTTACGACACACAAACGTAGTTATATTGTTCACTGACTGCAATAGTGGCACAATTCAGAAACCGTTTGTTTGAGCAATGAGTAAAAGAAAATGTGGTTACTAATATTATTTGATCTTAATCTTGCTTTGAGAATAACGAATTTAATTGTATTTTGTTGTTCGTCGTCTATAGTTGTCATTTTTATGGTTTGCCTGTGTTTAACAACACCCTGCTAAGATTTCAGCCAAAATTACCTACCCTGCGATAATTCCAACAGCTGCAGTTTGGAAAACTTGTGTAACTTAGCGAGGCACAGATGTAATACTCCCTGATGATGACATGAAAATGTCGAAACATCTAGAAGTGTAGATTATACATTGTTGTGATATATATATATATATACTTTTATGGTATTAATTACGCATTTGTTGGTTATAACAAAAATAAGCGGTCTTTAGTTGCACTTTCTGCAACAGTTTCAAAGTCTTACTTGATATGATATTAGTACATTTAAACTCAGAATTCTGTGGGCAATGATACCTACCAGAAACCAGTATGTTTCGAAAATATCAAACTTTCCTGCTCAGAGGACTTAGAAAGACATTTAAGTCTACAAGTAGCCCCACAATGGGAACGTATCTACCGTTCAGGTATTTCAAAACCTATTTAAAGAATCTGTATGCGTACCTTGTATTACGTGGCAAATTATTTTCGTTTCTTTTCCATTCTGATGGTATGGCTTTTTATCTTGTTCTGCTATTCGGCTTCCTGTTGTCTTTCTCTGTGGTCAGATCTGTATTTTGTAGTTCACTCAATGCAGAAACGTTGACTTCATCAAATGAAGAACTCTTTTTATCTGAAGTGTCTGAATAAGAATCATCACTTAATGAATAATTCGGGTCGGCCTCTGAGTCACCAGTTTCAGATGCTGATTTGTTGTTTGGTGAAGCAGCAGCTTCACATTCCTCCGTTTGTTCATCCTCAGCAAAAGCAAGCACATACGATGAAGAAACTGAAACAACATATTAAATTACTTAAGTAGTCGCATTAGTTTGCTATAAGGCCCATTTTCATAGTCAGAGGGCTTTGATTTAGAGTCACATTTCCCACAAAAATATGAAAAAAAATAAAGGAAATTCCTGTGATTGGAGGACATCAAATTGAAGTCAGATTATTAAATTGGGCCTAAATAAAATAATGTGTAGATAATAAAAACCTATGGTGAAAATGTTTGTTATACCTCGATCTAAAGTTTCTTCTCGAGGTTCGGGGTTCAGCGTGAGAGTGTCATTATTGACATGTTTAGTTAAGTTCATATTTGACTTTGAAGCATAAAAAACTACCCACGTTCCGTCACAATTTTTTTGTAGCCTAAAAGGAATCGTAATTTCAACAATCAGTTACACGAAATGTAACTGCAAAAAGAGTAAATATTAGTCCCAATGTTAGTTCTCAAATATCGGTACTTCCAAAACTTGCCACACGTGGGTGATTGTGCTTGTAATGTTTTAAAATGCGCAAGCTAAGCAGTTACGTTGTCCATCTAAATATAATAACTGTAGGTGAGAATGTCGCAAGTTCTATTGTTTTATAAGACACTATTGATAAATATTTTAACTAAAAATGTTAATACCTGACACGCATGTGAGGGATAAATTTGTAAACAACACCAAATCAAGTAATGAGTATTCACATAATTGAAATCTTGACTCGTACACAGTAATCTGAAGGTAATAATTTTATAACCCCGGTAGTCATTTCCAGCATTCAAGTCGGTGCCATGTATGTGTTACAAGTACCGAGAGGAAAATGAAGAGGAATAATCAGATCAACTTACCTAATCCAAACGTGCGGCAGCATTTCTTCTTCTCCACTTGCTATCCTCGATTTCCTATCCAACATGAAAGTCAACTAATTTTTAAAGCATCACCATACAGCTTGAATAGCGTAATCAACCAATTCTAATGGCATATCTCGGAATGTTATGGACGTAATAGTTCAACAGTGGCCTCAAATAAAAAAAAATGCCAGTATTACATGCGCATGGCACACCTCTTCGCTTTCACAGTCGGAGGCACACTGCACAGATGTCACGGTTGGCGAACGAACTAGCAGTCATTCTCAATGTGCTATAATGGCACTACAGTCGTCCAGCCGGTTATGTTGCACGTAACAAGTGTGCCGGTAATGTGGCATGTAGCTGTCATATTTTTTTAGCTCAACTGTGGTATTAAGTCCAAATGGACAATTTTTTAGTTGTGCCCCTATTGCATTCAGTGAGCGATATGTGCACACAGCACAATGTCTGTCCGTGCTTACAATTTCTGCAGCCGGCCACATGCTGGCTACTTAGTCTGTCTCGCGTCTTACTGTGTACAGTTCTTACTTGCACTCGCAAGTGCTGTGTTAGGGTTAATGTTATTGTGGTGCTCGGACGTTAATTATCCTGGCGGGGTGGGTGGGCTAGTCAGTGGCTTCCAACACACTTCCATATCAGCACTGGCACTTCCCCAGCCTCATATTCAGTGGGTACTGTAGGCTATTTCCCTGAGGGCTGAAGTGGCTGGGAGCATGTAGATAAACATTCACCTACGTCTGGTGCCGTTGATCTACACTTATATTTTCCCGTGCATTTATACAAATTTCAATCTGAGATTGGAAATTTTGTATCACTCTCTGTGTTCAAGGGAACGAATCTAATCTAGATTTATAGCAGATCATAAGATAACAGCCTGTATGTGAAACTGCAAATCACTGTTTGACACCATTATCTCTTGTCACTTACTGGGGGGCATTTCGCATTATTTTAGGCTTCCCACTCTACGTGCCGAATCTTAGTGAGATGTTTCATTCCTTAATAGTCTTTTGAAAGAATTCACTAAACAAGTTTTCGAAGGAAATTATCGATGACAGGTCAGCTTCTCAATTTACCCTAAAATGTGCGTAGTTAAGGGAATTTAAGGAGAAAGTCGTGTTAAAGCAAGTTACCGATAAAGTGCGATGTACCATAGTGCTTTCTCTTTAAAATTCCAATATCTTCCCCTTTCCTCTAAGGTCACTTATTAGTTGCTTACGTCTTCTTCCTCATTTCTCATTTCTTCTATTTTTCTTTCAACAGTAAGGCACTTCTTACGCAAGATGTAAATAATCCAATTAGCCTTCCTTCTTCTTATTGTATGTAGGGCATTCCTCTCCTCCTAGACTCTTCGTCATATTCTTAATTTTTTACACTTTCGGTCCTACCAATCTTCTCCAACCCCACATTTCAAGACTTTCAAGATACTTCTGTTCTATAATCCGAAGTGTCCAAATTTCAGCAGTGTACAAATCTATGCTCCGATGTAGCATTTTACTAGTTTTCTCCTTACGTTTAAGTCTAATTTCCTGACAAAATTTTTTTTTGAAAGCAGCTTTTGTCATGGCTACTCCGGATTTAATTTAACATATACGTCTTGCATCGTTCGTTATCATGCTACCCAAACAGTAGAAATATTCCACATCCTCTGGTCTTTTTGACCTACCATAATATGTACTGGAAACGGTAGGTTTGCAATTCTTATTACCTTCGTTTCACACATTTTTATTTCCATTCCATAGCGTCTTCCTGTCTATCAATTATGCCCGGTAGTACAGTTTCTTCGATGTTATAGGTAGCTATAATTAGGTCGAAATACAAAAATGAATCGGCTTTGAAGAGTTATTATTTCAGTACTACTGTTATACCTCGAAGTTTATGGGCAGAAATTACAGCAATAAATTTTATAAAATTATCGTGGTTCTTCAAACAGGCATATTTTACAGATCATGCAGCTAAATCAAAGACAATTACTCACTGCACTCTAGGATTGCAACAAACATTCCATGACTTGAAAATTACATTTTACTCATCACGTGTTTCAAACCCAAGAAATTAGAGTGTTGCAAGGTACACTGCAGACAGGAATGTGACAAGTTCTATTGACAGTACTGTGACGTAATCACAGAACACTTTACCGCAAGTTGAGGTCAAATGGTCAACACCCGTGATAAGCATTCGGAAGGTCCAAACTTGAAACCCAGAATCCTAAACTTATTTCTAAGGTTTTTCATGATTTCTCTCAGCCCCTCCAGGCACATTCCAGGATAGTACGTCAAATTAGGTCATGAATGCTTCCTTCCACATTCTTTTAAAGTGATAATTCACTAACCAACCTACCATTTGATGCTACATAGTCTGAGATGCGGGAAAGCTTGATTATATAAGTAAGTAAGTACGTAATTAATAAGGTATATGGAACGCGTTTGAGAAGTTTCCGATGCATTTATCACAAAACAGAACTTAGAAAAAGCATACATTAAAAATTCAGGTAAAGAATATACAGTGTGTTGACCTTTCGACCTTTTGAAGCACAGTGTGTGTGTTTATGTGTGTGTGTGTGTGTGTGTGTGTGTGTGTGTGTATGTGCGTATGTTTGCATTTATTAGCTGTTTGAATATTTCCCACAACCTTTATTTCGTAGTGGATATGCTGGGTGCTACCTGTGCGACAGAACTTGGATTTGTAAATACTATTTAAATTATTTTGTGCTTCGGGTTTAGATAAGACGGCTTGAATTTTCGGAGCACCTCTACAGTTTCCAGCTGCCTCAAAGTTTGGGTTTCATACAAAAAATGTGATTTCAGATTACATGAATTTTTTAATCAATTTGATTGAAAAATACATGTCATTTTAAGGGACAATGAAGCTGAAATGTCTAAACGATTGCTAAGCTACACGACTCAGAAAGTTTATACATTTAATATGGATTTTTCTTAAGTTTGAGGAGCATGAAATATCCCATATCTATGTGACAAGAATTTCGAAATACTTTTAAAAATGTGAATAGTTTTGTACTTCTAAGTCTAATTCAAAACTGCATTTTAATTTAGAAAACAACAAATGTACATGTATTCTAACATGTAGGGTTTAAGGATCTTAACCGGAATTATGTCAGATTTAAAAAATGGCTCTTTTTAAATGTCGTATGTAAAAATTAGAGAAGTATTTATTTTAAATGTCATTGTTTCGTAGATTTGTGTGCAAATTCATTCAGAATAAATGTATATATTTTCACCAGAATATTCCTACTGTAATTTTTTACACAGCAAATTAAATGTCGTAGTTGTTTCATCGCATGCTTTACCGAGGTGCTTCAAAAAGTGTTTCTGCATATTAGTTATTAATTCATGTAACACATCCGTAGTAAATAAAGGTCTCTTTCCATCGTCTTAAAAACACACACACGGCACTCTTCACCTTACGAAGAAAGCGGTACATTTCTAAAGTGGCATATATATATATATATATATATATATATATATATATATATAGTGTGGTGTATGTGTTTTTCAGACGGTGAAAAAAAAAACTTTTATTGGCTAGTGATGTGCTCCATTGTCAAGAAATTCCATGGTGCAATTATAACTCCTAATTTAAGAAATTGGTGAAAAAATAATATAATTTTTATGAGGGTAAATGATAATAATCTTTGTAATTAGTACAAATTACAACTTTTATATTAAAGTAGTGTGTTTCTGTATCGTTACGCCCATAGACTCGACAGAAATTCGTAATGTGGTACCGCAGTTCGGGATTTTAGCGGCGTGTGACGCGCAGAGCACCACGAATAACGGTGCAACGTCATCCGTGGTGAAGTGCACCATCAGGTTGAAGCAGTGGCGTACCCGAGAATTTTTTTCGGGGGGGTTCAACAAATTCAGTTGAGGACAGAGGGCAGAGCGAACGGGGATCTGGGGGCGGTAGCCCACTAATCAGGGGTTTTGGAGGCAGCTGTAATTTGGTACAAGAAATTTCATTTCATATAGTAAAATTTTCTTAATTTTTGGTATGATATGACAACCAATTTATTTGTCATTGCTAATGTAAAACAATTGCGAACCTAGGCAGTTTTTTTAATTTTTCTGCCTTTTTCCCGAACATCTTGGGGTGTTGGCGTCCTAAATTCAGCAATTTTTAACAGTTTTCACAATCGGGTTGAGTTTGGCACGATTTTGAATGGCCTTCGGAACTTCCAGTACGCCACTGGGTTGAAGGGTTGAGGAATGCCTTCACATGCCGCCACGTGCTCACGATCGTGTTCGTATGAACGAACGACGTCTTACGTGAAGAACAAAACCTTCATGAAATTCTCTCCTGAAACCATGAAACGTACCTATAGACGTGGAATCACAACATGCAGAAGCAGATGTCCGACATCATAATCGGTAACCGTCCTTACGATTAGCGTCGACGCACCAGGACATTTGGGATCCGCACTTATAGCACACCATTCTGTTTCGAATTAGCTCCAGACCCTTCCAGAACTGGACGCCGACGTCGGGGTCGCTGAAGAGGAATGCGAGTATCAACTTACTAGATAAATTGTTGGCGCCCAGCGTTGTGCGCCCGAACGTCGTGGAACAAACGCTTGAAATTGAGGTGCCGTTCGTATGTTTTAATTACAAAAATAACACGTTTATCGTCCATAGAAGGTAAAAACGTAAAATTCTTTAAGAACACGAAAAAGAATTCGAATCACAAAACAGTACGGCACTCAGAAGAAGAACCAAAGCGATACTGGCGTCCGGCGCGAGATGACGAAATGTAGCACGAAGCAGGGAGGGGAGCGAGGAAAGGCTGTAAATATGTCAAACGGCTAGCCGTTGTCCGTCCCGTTAGAGGAATATCAGCGAAAAAAGGAAGGGTGAAACGGAAAGGAAATGATGCGCCACTTACGTTTGAAGGCAATAAGAGAGAAAAACATAGTATGAATTGCTAGGAATAACCCACACGACTAACCTAAGTAAGTATGAACAATGTCCGAAGGAAGAAATAGATGAGCACTATGAATAATACCAACGAATAACCTTAGTCTCAATAGTAATGTTGAGTGGTAGGAAGGGGGAAAGCGAGCAATATTTCGTATCTCTCATCATGTGCAGTGAGTCATATGCAGTAGGTGGAATGGTTGGAGGGGGTGACTAATGTATTATGCATGTGATGGACAAGGAGGAGCAACAGTACCACTTGTGGCAGACCACCTAAAGGTAGGAGCGCTACATACGGCAGACAGGTAAAACTAACAAACCAAACTCCGTAGTGGAACCTATGATTCGTAGACGCGAGTAACCAACTCTGATCCATGCGAGTAACCATGTGTTCAAGTAGTTGGTGCGGTTAACGGTAGTCAAGATCAACCACGTGGTTGAAAATTTCGCCATTGTTTTCCTGAAAGAGAAGGTGAGTGCTTCTGTTCCTTAGAAGTTGCAATATAGTTGCTTAGTGTTCGTTTTTGCTGTAGTAGGATTCTCGAATTGCAAATCATATTTAAGTTAACGTGAAAAATGTTACGGGGGACAAATATACGCATTTAATCCATATAAGAAGGTACAGAAACTGGTCATACATCCTTCGTAATGTCGGATAATACTTTGCAGAAAATTCATAGTAACCCTCATGAATTCGTTTCCGAGTTGAGGATTGTCGTATGCTTTCGGCGGTAAAAGTGCAGAATACGTTATTGGCTTTATGAAGTCATTGGTACATAACCTAATACATGTTTTGATCGGGCTCCTGCAATGCCTCTTGTTACGATATACCAGCTATGTCACTGATTCACTTTTCATTCCAAGGTTGTAAGATAATATTTTTCATAAACCGTATATTCGACGTTCGTATTTCATTTTTCACTAGTGCAAGTTACATTAACTCATTCTCGTCGAAAAATTAAAGGGTAAGATGGTTTGTATGCCGGTGTTTGTTGTTCGCCTCGTATACCTTTTTCATTCGCGACACATGGTGTTTTGTAACTTACCATATGTTTTATCCGCGAACAGCTAGAGTTACTCCTTGATGATGCAGTTGAAAGTATAAATTTTAAGACCCCGCACAATCGGAATCAGTTTGCCTGCTGAGGATGACATTGATTGTGTTGTGCCTGATGAAGTATCTCTCATCAAGATATTTAAAGTGTGTTACATTTCAGTATAACAATTAGAGGTGACAGGGGTATAGTAAACAATTATCCACCACAGCTTTGTTGCATTACAACCTGTATCCACTGTGTTATAACCCGGCAACTTATGTGCTCAGGGACTTGATAAAAGGTACACTTTGTGTGATGTAAACCTGCCCCCACCTTAGAGCTTTTGCTGTCTGCTTAGAGCTTCTTAATTTAATGGTGCTTTGTCCAAAATGTCATGTTTAAGCATAGCCACATAGTAATGCCATTAAAAAAAATTTCTCCTGTAGGATCAAGGCATGGAATCCCATCATCAAATGTTCACAGTACTGGAACAAGGAGGGCAGGTTTCTAGAAGATTGACAGTGGGAAGAAGGCCATTGTGAGAGAACACAGTACAGGTTAACTTAAAATTAAGCATACACAAAGTATGAAGACCTTGTGTGTCCTGTTTTGAACTCAGATCATGTAAGACGTTGTTAGGTTGAACAGACCTGATCACATTCTGGTCTCACTTTCCTACCTCCTTGTTGACCTGTAAGCCGTTGACAACTAGGCAGTGATGAGTAGACTGATTTTTTAAGCTGTGTGTGTGTGTGTATATATATATAATCAGTGACTTGGGGTTTCTTACTGCATTGACCCTGATGATGGCAGTGGAGTAGATCTCCGAAACATTAATCTGTGACATAGCTGATAGCCTCAGAATGTTAAAGGTTAGGAATAAGACAGTAAAACTTACACACACACGAAAAAAAGGTTGATTTCTTTTGCTTTCTTTCTTTTTTCTTTTTTTAATTATTCCAGAAAGTTGTATAATTGATTGTGCTTTTAGTTGACATAGTGTAGTGACAAAATGTATAAACTGGATTTACCCTGAGCAAGGAGTAGTCTTGAGAATGTGTCATTTTGATGAGGTGTCAGATCCTTCTGGTGTAATTTGTACCTCCTTGATTCTGTGCTGTCTAATGGGGGAAATGTTTTAATAGGTGAACACCAAGTCAAGGAAATGATATGGTTATTTCCTTTTCAAATATTGATATGGATTCGTTGGTTATGACATTTTTCTTGCATTCTACAGTCAAGTGTGGTATATAATGTCATCTGTATTTACCAGAAGTAAAGGTAAACTTGTCTTTATGCTGCATTAAACTTCATACTCTGGAACATATGAGGGAATGGAGGTATAGCACCATAGACTCATAAACTGTGACTGGATGGTGGATGTTGAGTGGGTCCCAGTGTTTCTGGGTGCAAATTGAAAATAAAAGTTTGCCACCCTTGTTAAGACTGGAATACCAGTCATCCTATGAGCACCCAGGCCATATATTCATTGCACTACCCTACCTGGGCCCAATACTGATTGCACTATCCTGTGTCATATCTTATCAGTTCATGAGCATCAAGCCAGTCACTGGTCACTACTAATTGAGCTACTATGGGTAATTTCTTGTACTTGAAGCACAGGTGCCCAGCCACTAGTCATATACCCTGGCATGCTTGATGTAATTGAATACTGCTTGTGCATTGTGTGGCAAGTCATTATATTAGGTTAGCTGTTTGGGCTTACCTTTTATAATTAAATTCTGTGTGTCCACCTCTAGTCAATCACTGTACTAGCTGCACTAGTCTTGCTTATCTGGCTGTCAATAAATGGCCACATTACTGGCTTAGCAGCTTTCCCCTATTACCTCTTATGTGAGGTGACAGCCAAAAGTTTTTGGACTGTTTGCTTTGAGTGCTAACTGGATATAAGGCAGCTGTGTGGTAGTAGGTACCTCTGAATTAATTTATTGTTAATTAGTATTGTGAGCAGCAGTGCAATTTACTGTTATGTTATCTGCAGTTATCATTTAAGTGTGTTCATGTCGAGTGCTTTCTGTGATTGTTATAGTTTCGTGAAGTGGCATTGAAGAGCAGAGAATTTGTTACAAGTTTTGTGTTAACCTTAAGAAAATAGTTCCTGAGGCTTACAGAACGCTTATAAAAGCTTCTTAAGATGGCACCATGAGTAGGGTACAAACATTGAATGGTATTCATGTTTCAAGTCACCAAACTTTGGCTAGGGGTTTTCAATGTTCAGGTGCTCCATCATCAAGTCAGACTGGTGAAAATGTGAAAATATGCATCAAGTCGGTTATGAGGAGTGCATATATTTGATGATGATTGCAACATTCTAAGCACATATTATAGTACATGATGACATGAACAAATATTTGAGAAAGATTGCTGAAAAATGTGCTCATCTGCTGAAAGATGACCAGAAACAAAACCAACTTGCTTTGTGCAAGGGCCTATAAGAACAGGCCAAAAAGGAAAGAGACTTCCATTCTAAGTTCATAGCAGGAGATGAAAGCTGGGTTTATGGTTATGACCCAGGAACAAAACAACAGCGATCCCAGTGGAAGAGTCAGCCTCCTGCCATCCAAGAGAGTTGAGGCAGATGAAGTCAGACTTCAAGAGCATATTGTCTGTTTTCTTGAACAGTGATGCATTTCTTCAGAAGGAGTTTTTTCTTTATTGCGAGCCTGTGAATCAACAGTTCCGCATAGGAGTACTAAGGGTTTTTATGGAAGCTGTTGGGAGAAAATGCCCGACAGGTGGGGTACACAGGACTGGCTTCTGCTTCATGACAACATGCCATGGCTCACTTATTCATGGCTTTTTCCAGTACCTAACCAAAATAAAAGATGATGTTGGTATCTGGCCTCTGTACTTCTCCATCCTAGTCTTCATGGCTTATTCTGGTTCTCAAAGATAGAAACATGGTTAAAGGGATGAAGATTCAAGGATATCGTGAAGACATAGCTGAATCGCAGGCAGCACTGGAGCGCATCACAGAACAGGAGTTTCAGAGGTGTTTCCAGCTGTAGGATAGACACTGGATAATGTGTTTAAACCAAGAAGGGGATCTCTTCGAAGGAGACATTACTAACCTGTAACTAATTTGAGCCTAAAATTGTTATATTTCCTCAGTCTGGAAACTTTTGACCTGCACCTTGTAATATGTTCTCATAAGGTGACCTAGTTGCAGTCTCCCACAGTATTGTGGTTAGGTGGAGGAACTATTTCTCCCAGTTATTCAATGTGCATGGGGTTAAGGATGTTGGGCAGGCAGAAACACACACAGCAGAACCACTGGTACCTGAGCCAAGTGC
>Ga0136643_10007725_pt1 | contig 15599 bp, 9 predicted proteins | sample TergutLab28metaG_FD_96883 | JGI IMG/M metagenome (GOLD analysis project Ga0136643, IMG submission 96883) | Labiotermes labralis P1 segment gut microbial communities from Petit-Saut dam, French Guiana - Lab288 P1 (version 3) (version 3) | ecosystem: Host-associated > Arthropoda: Insects >... | reverse complement strand
GCTGTCAAAGTTTCAAACTTCTCTGGCCATTATCTCCGTAACCGTTCAACTTTGGACATATGTGTTTTGGGTTATATCGGTATACTTTAACATAAGGAACACCCTCCCGAAGTCTGGCACATTTCTCGTGGGACACTCTGTATATATACCATATATATGGTATTTGATCAGCTGCGCAATGGGGATGAATCACCTTAAAATTATGATTTAGAGGTTTGTATTTAAATATTACTGTAGATGAAGAATTTTATTTTTAAAAAAATACATGCATACAAGTGTTTTCATTTCTTAAAATACTAATGGAAAATATGAGCTCTTATGCAAGCCTTTGGTGGGACTTTTTTGAGACCTCTCATCTGTAATATGATGTTCTGCAGTGGTTCAGTAACAAACAAATTGAAGGAATGCATGTCTGTGGCCCATTGTGTGCACAGAAAGCCCAGTTCTTTCATGAAGCATTGTGATTGTAAGGAGATTTGGAGGTTAATCTGGGTTGCTGACTAGATCTGAGAAGTTGTTTGATGTTTGTGTAATTTCTGTGCAGGAAGGGGTGTTGGAACTTCTTTATTACCAGTGCTGAAATAATTTATTCATTTTGCCAAGAAATTCAGAAATTAGTAAAAGGAGATACCTAAAGATTGACAAAATTTGTAATGCTGGTGAGTGTGGATATATTGGAAAGGCATGCAAACAAGCACTTTGATTTGAAAGAAGCGTGGACTAGGTATTAGCCATAAAGCCAGAAAGTGGCCATCCTGTTCATTGTTACTGCCAGAAACAGGCATTCTTTTATAAAGCCCTGTTTTGAATTTGTTCCATACAATGATTGTTTGATACTTCCTGAAAGAGAAGTCATTACCCAGAAAGCACTGTTGCTCTTAAGTGGTGCACTTTTTCATACCATCACACTGACTTCATCAGTAGCCTTATCATGGTGACTTTTTGCATCCAGTGTTAGCTACAATACAGCCTGTGGAAAAAGAGTGTAATTTAATCAGTGAAATGACACTATTGAGCTGCAGGCTGGCTGAGAACTCTCGTTGAAGATGATATAATTACATTGCAGATAAAACTGGAGTCTGTGATTCTTGTGTTATCATGCATGAAACTTCTGTTAGATTTTCATGGTTTGACCAGTGAAGAAGTAACCAAGTCTGAAATTACTGATTTGTGGATATTTTTAAAATTTGAAAACATGAAGAAAGAAGAATAGTTGCAGAGTGATGCTTGCCCGATATGGGTATTTTTATTGCTGCCACCGTATTGTTGTTGTTGTTGTTATCCCGTTTATGCTGGGTATTTACAATTATATACCCGAAACAAACCATGTTTCTAGGGTGTACAGTGTTGCAGCTGTTCTATATTTACAATTTGTACTACTTGTAATGTTACTTTGCCCATTGAATATATTTTGTACTTTTACATTAGCACTTTCCGCAGTATGTGTGCAGTGCCCTATACAGCTGTTTATTGCAATTCCTTAAGTTTGTTCTTTCCAGTTACGTTGCTCGAGTACTGTCTGAGTGATTTTGAAATGGTTCCAGTCGCCCCTGTTATTACTAGTATCACTTTCACTGTCAAATTCCACATGCACTGAATTTCTATTATGAGGTCTTTATATTTTAAAATCTTCTCAGATTCATTCTTGATCACATTTCTGTCTCCAGGAATTGCAGCATCTATTAACATGCATGTTCCTTGTTTATTATCACGGATTATGATATCCAGTTTATTGTTAGGAATAGGTTGGTTGGCTTGTACTTGTTGGTTAAGTAATATGGTAACCTTACCTTTTTTTGGCTGATTTTGGTACAGTCATTCCAGTGTTTGTTGTCTAATTTTATGCCTATTTCCTTGCAGTTGTTGTTGCTGTTGTTGTTGTTGTTTGTTATCATCATCATCATCATCTCCTTTATGCATGGTATTTATACTTATATTCCTGAGACAAACTATGTCCCTAGGGAATACAGTGTTGCAGCTATTCTGTTGCTACTATTCATGGTGCTTATATCTTTAGGTTCAGTGTTGAATCTATTGCACTTTTACATTATTATTATTATTATTATTATTATTATTATTACAATACTGTCTTTTTTGCATGAGTAATTGTTTTCTTATTTTAAATATTATTAAAATGGTAAAGGTAAAGCTATCCCTAGACAGGCCTGCACAGGCCCTTAGGAATCCAGGAGGTTGAGGCTGCCAGGATTTTTAGATAATTGACACACACAGGTTGTCAAGGTTGTTAGCCCTACACACCACCTGCCTTTACTCCCCAGGAATTATACCTAATACCCATTTCTGTTAGACAGTGGGTTGACCCCAGGGCCATGGTGCGGCCAGAAGGATTAAGGCACTGAGAAATTTCAGTAGTGACGTCAGGAATTGGAACTGCAACCTTCAGGCTTGTAGTGCAGTATTTTTATTGTTATTCCCAGTTGTAAAGTTTAGCTACCATGCAATAATGTCCTAGATGAACAGGCATTTCTCCCTCTGCAATAAATTAATTGCCTGCAGAATGTTGTAACTGTGGTAATGATTGTGACCATCTTTACAATGTAATTACCCATTTTGATTTATTTCAGACATGCTCATGATGAATTCCAGATAGTTGCCAATTCATTCCGCTTGTCTCAGACTTATTCAAACAAAATTTTCTTTGCTGTGGTTGATTTTGATGAAGGACCAGATGTGTTTCAAATGGTAAGCCATGGAAGTGTAACCATTTTCCACAGTGCTGTAAGATTTATTGTGTAAATGTACAGTGATTTTTCAGATAGATGTTACTGTATATTAGATTCCAGATTTTCATGGTGGTGAAGATTCATGTTGTTGTCTTCTGAGTTGTAACAGTTATTTCTAAGTCTGTAGTGAAAACATTCTTCTGGCTCAATGTTTCTTGCCTGTTGGGATTATGTGGTGTGATTACACACATTATTACAGGCTAATAGATGGTAAAAATGAATGTGTTTATCCATAAGAACAGAATTGTTATCTGTATTTCATTGAAGATAGTTTGAATGAAAAGCACAATGACTGAGCAGCATAAATAAGGTCTGCAGAATTGCTGCTTATAGAATAATATTTTGTTTTGATCTATTGCAGCTTCGATTAAATACAGCTCCAGTTTTCATGCACTTTCCACCTAAAGGCAAGCCAAAGCAAAGTGATACAATGGATATTCAGAGAATTGGTTTTGCGGCTGAAGCTATTGCTAAGTGGATTGCAGAGAGAACTGATGTCCAGGTAGTCTAATGTTAAGATATATACCAGGAGAATCAGTCTTTTCTCTGATGTCTCCCTGAATAGCTCTTTCTCCCATGTCAGTTTATTGATTTGTGTTTTACCCTTTGAAAATTAGTAATAGTAGTATTAGAGGTGCCCTCACGTAATCAATATGGTCATCATAATATTTCATGTTTGGCTGGTGTAGAATTTACACAATGTAGGCAGCAACACTAGATCTCATTGCTAAATTTGGCGTAGTGTATGATATATTCATGATACACTTGGTCATGATAATTTAATTCAGATATTTGGAAACAACTGCCATATTTTGTAATTCTATGAAGATAATGTATGATTGAATACTTTGTAATAACTAGTTATGTCTAAACTTGTTTATATTCTGTATGCATGTAAACACTTATTAAAGACAAAACAGCGTTCTGTACTTACAGCAGTGTGACAGTAATATATAACACATTTCAAAAGTTTTTTTGAAAAATTTTAAGTAAAGAACATTGCTTTTGAATAAAACTAAAACCACTTTTACCGTTAAGTTCTTGATAATTCTTACTCTAGTATGATGCCTTGATAAGGGCTGAGCTGGCCTGAAATGTGTTGGAAACTCATTAACCCTTCGGTGTCAGAAGTCAACTATAGTCAATGCACACTGTGAAGCTGAGGAAACCAAACATCCATTAAAGTTGTCAGTGAAGAATGTGCAGGGTAATTGGCAGCCACGTAAACCCCTGGTTTTTTCAGAGTACAATGGGATCATAGTTCCAGTACCAAAGAGATAAAGGCAGTTGGAGATGTCTCGCAACAACAGTGTATTTTTTTGGTTTTTAATTTGTACGAATTTACCATTCACCTTTGTAACCTGTGTTTTACAGATCCGAGTTTTCCGTCCACCTAATTATTCTGGCACTGTGGCTCTAGTCATGTTATTTTCTGTGGTAGCTGGATTTCTGTACCTCAGAAGAAACAATCTGGACTTCCTGTACAATAAAAATTGCTGGGGTATCGGGGCTGTTGTAAGTATACTTTGTTCATAAATGTCTTTTCCCTTCGTTGAAAATATGGTTTTGTCAGTAAATTGACTAGATGCATCCTAGGCTGCTGAGGCTGAATTACTTAAGCTGCCAGCATACTAACAGAATTAAATTGAATTATTTGCCTTATTTTGTAATATGAAATTATGGACAATTTCCCTAATATAAATTATTTCGAATGTGAAATATGATTGTTAGAATCTTCTGGAAGTTTAATTGAGTCAAATTGTACAAAATTCTTAGAGGCAGACCTCAGCTTTATTTCATTCATCTTGCCTCGATTAATGCAAAAGGTGCACTGGCATTCTATACAGAACCTGTGGCATCTGTATCAGATACTTGAACCTGCTTCAGTTAATGGGTGTGTGAGGCCATTGTAAGGCATTTGGGGTTTTTTGTTCACTGTGTTCAAATGACTTTTAATCCACTCTGGCACTTACAAAATTGGTATTGGCCCGAACACAAGGCTGCCCATTCCCCATCTTTTCATGTGCTACACTCAAAATCCTTGACATTTGGCACTGTGCCTTGTATCATGTACTCATGTTTGTGATGGCTGCATTACTTTACATTGATATTTTGACATCTTATGTTCACAGTTCTTTTGTTTTGCCATGGTGTCCGGCCAAATGTGGAATCACATTCGAGGCCCTCCATTTGTCCACAAGGCTTCATCAGGAGGAGTTGCATACATTCATGGATCATCACAGGGACAGTTTGTTTTAGAAACATACATTGTTATGATATTAAGTATCCTTTAACATCCAAGCTGTAGCTAGATTGAAGTGACTTGGAAGTAGGTGATATTTTTATGCTAGCGCTTTACTCATGCTTCTTCAAAGTTATTTTCTTTTAAATAGAACTTTATTTGCCATAGGTATTATGGCTGTGTCACATAAATAGCTTTGAGTTATTTTATACATTTTGTAGGTCACATTTTTATATTTTCTTTTGGTGCAGAAACACAGGTGCTTTCTTTGCCCCATGTCCTTCGTCACAATAACTAGGAAAATTGTACCAGTGATTTAGTGTTGGTTTTTTTCTTTATTTGTAACTTCATTAGTATAAATATATCCTTGCACAGGTAAGTTGTTTTGGGTTAATACCCTTGACTGAATTATATGCAGACAAGTTTTCATACGTGAGTACCACATTACTTCAGGCAGTGACATAACTTCATCTAACCTCAAAGTACTCAAAGGTAATTTTTTAATGCCCATTTGTTTTATTGCTTTAATGTCCCTTACCAATTTACCCCAATTCACAATTTGCCTCATTTTTGGTTAAACACCCTGTTGTTGGCTACATTCTGTTAAAATAACCCCTTATTTCTGATGATAATAGCATTAATTATTTATGCCCACTTTTTCAGAAACAGAATTGGGACCTAAGACAAGGCCTCGGTGTACACTGTCGAGTCCACAGATTGTGACTTTACCACACTGGACATAAAGTGCTCTTTTTCCAAATTTTCTATAACCCTTTAAAGCCCAGTGGTAACTATGTGTAAAACCAACTTCAGCCTTAAACAAGATAGTGTACATGTGAAGTGACATATGTAACATTGAATTGTGTTAGTGTAACCGTTGTTGTCATGGGGACATAACAGTGTGTTCTCTGTGTATTGTTGAACTGTGTATTTCCCTGTCAGCAGTGTAAATATACTTAGGTCTCCATGTAAAGTGCCCCGTATTTTTGTCCAGTTTTAACCAAACTTGCATATTCATGAGATTTTTATGTCTTCAATAGCAAATTTCACAAATATCCAGTGGGAGCTGAGTTGATACATGCAGACAGACAGATGGACAGACATTCAAAAGCTAATAGGTGCTTTTCATGACTATGTGGACATTCCTAAAAATTAACATGTTTATATTAAACATTCTAGTTAGTGTAAAATGTGATCTTTGCATGTGACATGCACTTCAATTTTAAGGCAAACTGGGGATCGTAATATACATGTGCGACTGGATGTTACATAATTCAGAAATTGTGATAAAATGTAAAAGTACATGTTGAGTTATTTTTCTTAACCGCCAATCAGATGCTGCTATAGTTCTTGGGATGATCCTAATGACAGAGGCAGCATCACATAAAGGAGATGTGAGGAAACGTAGGATATTATCAATTGTGGGATTGGTATTAGTTGCAACCTTCTTCAGTCTTATCTTGTCCATATTCCGGTCCAAGGCTCATGGATATCCATACAGGTTAGTTGCAAGTGTAATAAACTGCTTCTATCCTATTTTTTAATATCATAGAAGCCATTTTGTATCATGGAAATAATGAAATCTACAGTGTGTAGACAAAATGCAAGAAGACAAGATCACTGAAACATGTGAGGACATAGGTGTATGCAGAAGGATGCTATCAACTGCTGAACTGCAGTACAGGCTTCAAAGCATCCATCCATGTCATGTGTAGGAGGAAGATCATTTAGGATATTAGAGTGACAATAACAGTATATTACAGATCTGGGAGAGCACAGTTAGTCTAGTGACTAGGCTTTGGGCTGAACAGCCAAGGAATTGCTTGATTTATGGCAGAAGCCAGGAAAAAGTCTCTTGCCCTTGCCACACTTCCAAATGCCTGTATGCTTTCGTGGTGTTCATGCAGACAGCATTACTTCTTCATTACAGATTGTAATGAAAGTATGTCAGCAGGGAACAAATATAATGAGATGAAGATTTCAAACTCTTCTCTTTCGTTGTGTTTTAACTTCCACAAATAGATCAAACAGTGGTATATTCTGTGATGTACACTTGTTGTAGGTTGTGTAACTCTCATACCTAAATTTTCAGTCACAAAGTTGTGTAAAAAATGTGCTCCACTGATGTGATAAAATCTGATGTATAAAATGTTTTCTGAGGCTTGTGATATGTTTGAATTCATTGGTCATTAGACAGGCCTTAACAAGATTCTGTTATAAATAACATAATAGAATTATTCCAGGCTTAGGTTTGGAATACACTTACCTTCCAAATGAGTTCTTTTCGAGTAGCAGCGCCCACTGTTTTTAACGTTTCTTCATTCCAGATAAAATTCTTCTGTTATTTCATAATTGAAAAATATTTTTAATTAAAATTTTAGATCTTTGGGGATTTGTATTTTATGTTATATACCTCCTCTCCCCCCCCCCCCCTTTTTGGGGGGGGTGTGGGCAGGTGAGAGTACAGTGATTTGCTTTTAATAAAACTGATTAAGTTCAGTTTAAAATGTGTGCAGTGTAACGTTTATATTGGACCAAAGCCAGCCCCCCAGTGCCAGATTTCATTCAAATCCAAAAGGTGAAATTTTGTAATGTACACTGAAGAATCAAAAATGTAATGTACAGTTCGTTTTATGAACTTTCTGCACTAACATCAGAACTAACAGTCTTGTTGATGGTAACAATCCCATTTGGAATTTGAAATGTGTTTTAGGTTGTTTATAAATGCTGTTCTTTGTTTCAGCTTTCTTTTCAAATGAAGACTGCAGTATAATTCAAAGAAAAATTACCACAACAGCATTTCTTCTTGCTCATAAGCATTCGTAGTTAGTATTGTTAGTGACATAATTTCACACACCCACTTGCTCTGTAATTTGATTCAATATGTTACTAATGCACTGTGTTTCCAATTACACAATTTAGTTACACTTATGTAGCAAACCAACAAATGAATGCTTATAAAATATGCTTTACCAGCATGCATTTGTTGGTTTGCTACCTAAGTGTAAATATTCCTTAATGCACAGATATGGAACATGTAAGGTACACCATTATGTATGTACTCATGGTACTTTTTGTCTTGGAATGGTAGTGACATGATTTGTGCTTTTACATCAAGTCAGATGATGTAACACATTTGACACCAAGTAACGGATCCTTGTTTTATCTAATTAGTACTTTTCTCAAGCTGTTTGGATGATGACACACAGCACAGCGATCACTGCTTTTTCAGTTTGCTGTGAGTCAGGGTCCACACATTTTAGATTACTGGCACATTTAGTATGAGTGTTTTAAATATTGTATTTACAGAAGGTGCTGCAGATGTTTAGTTCACTGTATTGCAGGTTTTTGCCTATTGTCTGTATTTTAAGAAGGTGCTGGAAATGGTTTCCTTCAGCTCATAGATGTTCATCACATCTAAAAAACACATTCATTGCATGTAAAATATTCTTTGGGTGAAATTGAAGGCACTTCAGTCTCACTGTTTATTTTCAGATTGTCTTCAATGTGAGGATTATTACTGTACACTATCCTTATGCCCCACAAGTAAAAAATTGATTGCATGGCTTCAGATTTGGTGAATGGGGCCACAGTCCTATGTTTATTATTCTGTCATCAAAAACACTCCCTGAACTACCCATAGAATATTTTTACACTGCCATCATAATAAAAGGCAGACATTTTCTCATAACTGTACTGGTGTTCAAAAAATGGCGTCAGAATGTGTGCAACAGACTGGTGTGAATTGTGGTCTCAGTAAGCAGTATGGTTCCAGTAATTGCATTTGCCCTCATGACGCACCAGATGCCAACCTTAAAATCATGTAGTGGTATGTTGTGCAGTAGCATGGAACTTTCGGAGAGTTTGCGAATCCTTCTTCACTAAACAGAATGTGTGTAGCATCTATTTCTGTGCCGTGCACTCCAATAAGATGCCAGCATGTTGGAATTTCTCATTTGACAACTGTCATGGAGTTTGTTGTGAACCATATAATGTGTGCACAGGGGCTAGTAGTTGATACATTTTCTGATAAAGTGGGTCAGCTTGCCAGTGGGTATAACATAACAGATCCAACAGAAGTGAGATGATATTTGTCAGATAAAATTAGGATCTTATATTTGGTGTAAGCTCACCAATCTGTAATGAGAGAATTTGAATTGATGTCTATTTGAGTTTGTATATAGAATATATGCTAAATGGGAGAGGAAATGTGAATGAATGTACCAGATTCTGTCGTCTCTAATGATTTTCATGCTATAGCATATTTCTGCAGGTGAAGTCATTTAATGTATTGCATGTCTGAACACAGTTGTTTTATTCCTTTCATGATTGACTTATCTTCCTTTAATGTTATTGTGAAGTTTTTTAAGTTTATTGTGGATATGTAATGGATGTTAATAAAAAAAAATATAGAAGAACTGTTTGGTTTTTGTGGCTAAAAGTTATATGAGCATTTATTGACAGTTTCATTGTTTTAATGAGACATGTATGCAGTACAGCTTGCCAGACATTGCATGTTTTTAATAACTCATACTCCTCGCACTGTTATGTACTGCTGTAACATTGTTCTTATTGTTATAGTTCATATGGTCCTACATTGTACCATTTAAAAGATAGACTTGCTGCAAATCTGCACTGAAATCTTATATCTGTGGACTGTAGATTTTAGATTTGTGTACCCTTTCTTGTATCTCATCTATTATGATAGTTGCTCTTCTGGATTGCATTCATGCCCTTTTCAGCCCACTTCTTTTCAAATCCCCTGCCACTTTTTGATTTAATGGTGTTTATTTTCCTGTAACCGATTCTCCAAAGTGATATAAAATGGTATAATTTTGTCCCATGTCAGGTTATTATCATAATTTGTTGGGTGTGTGTATATTTGTTATTTGAGGTATGCACACATCACACGTGTGAATAGTACAACTGTTCCTTCTAGTGTATTCAGAAGTTGTACAGTTTTAGTGTTGCCTTTGGGGATGCAATTTTTTTACTGATAGTTGAAGGGTGTAGGAACAATTAAGCTAAAGAATAATGCATTAACTGTTGTACAAATACACACATGATTTATGTCTAATTGTAAGTTTACGATCCAAACCTCTTAGCTGATGATACTAGTATAACTTATCACCTGGGAAGTGCCAGTTTCAAAATATCTGTAATGATGCCTTTGCTGAGTTTAAAATATAGTTTATAGCAAAGAAACTAATATTAAAGTTTGACAAAACAAACTTCATGGAATTTGACACTAAACACAAACACATGTATTACTTTAAATATAGGTTGTGATAATAAAACAACAGTTTAAGTGGCTATTATTTAGCATATGAACTGGTAATTTTAATGTACCTCCCATTGTCAGTGAATACCTATTCTCGTTTTGTTGTAGGCAACATGGGAAAATTTCAAACAAACTTAGAGGAAAACGTCTGTACGAAGTAAGTATTTCATATATGTATTGTGGTACTAAATGGGACTGATAAGAATGTTTTGCCTGATCTCACTAAAAAGCTAAGGACTTCCACTTCACATGGAAACATTGTATGCTGAAAGCCTTTGTTATGTCAAAGGAGAATTCTTGTTTACTGAAGGTCTTGGTGACACTTGGGCTGGAATTCACCTTGCAGCAGAGGAAAATTATGGAAAAAATTTGGGGTAGCTGAAAAGTGCTAGCCACATCATCTAGGGGACCAACTCAACCAGGTGCAAAGCTGCTGATATGTCAACGTACAAACTAAAGAGGAGGGGGTATGTAAGTGCTCCTTAAGCAACTCTGGCCTGCACACTGTGAGCAATCGATGTAACGAAGTGGTAGGGCATTTCAAATGGCCGTGCATGCATATAGCACTATGGTTTTCACCTGGTAATTTGGGAAGTTGGGAGAGGTTAGCTTGTAGCAGAGACTTCTGACCATACGGTGTGGAAACCTTTGGCTTTACAATTAGAATAAGTCATCCCGTTGTGTACTGATTCTGTTTATTCACTTTATTAATATATATTTCTGTCAACACAACTATGTAATAAAGGTATGAGTTAGAACTAATGCGACATGTTTCGACTCAAAAAGTCATCCTCAGGCTAAACTAAGAACCATGAAATTCTTTACAGTGTGGTTGCTTGCATTTGGGATCCTAGATGGCTTACAATTTTTGTTGTGATTCATACCATGTATCTAACTTGATTTATATCTATCATATTATTGTAATTATATTAGGGTCAAGTTGGGTCGTTGTTCGCTGATTAGGCTTCTGGTTGTTATGTCCGTTGTGGTTGTATTGGTTCTCATGTTTATTATTTTTCCGGTGGATGGGGTGGGGGTGGGGAGGTGTTCCTGTCCACTTGTTCTTTGGCTTTACAGGAATACTTCGCATACAGCACTCTAGTTAGATTTTCTCAAACAGCTTGCCAGTCGTGTTCCCCCACACTTATTGGTGCACTCGACAGTCGCAGCATCCGATCCTTCCCTAATTGAGGACGCGATCACGGAACGTCAGCTTATGGTAGACATTTCGGACCCCATTCCTCATAAAATTTGTGATACGGCCTTGCATGCTTTGTGACTCATGGCATCAAACGCAAGCTTCCTGGTTAGATCGTGCATGTATCACCTACTTTGCTTTTCGCTGGTTTGGATAAACTTTGTTTCACTCGGACTTTGGGCGATAATCTATGATTGTCATGGCCATAATCGATATATCGGAACTCTCTTGTACAATGTCTCTCAGATTGCAGTTATACTGTATTGCAGTTCCATAATCGGAGACCACTGTCGGCATTTGATCTATGGTCGTCAGGAATGTACTATTCCGTGGTCCCAAACATCATCCGTGAAGTCCGTTAAAATTGGAAAAGTTCGTTAGCGGCGGTGGATTCAACAGACCTGGAAATAATATACTGTGTTGCTTATTAAGGAAAAGAACATATTTATTTTGTGCACAGTAAGTTAAGGTAACTTCGTATGCCAGGATTATGGTAAAAACATGAGCGTATGTAGGATATAGTACTCATAATGTCTCATCAATAATACTTGATACTAGATTTGACATTTTGCTGTGGCTAAGATGTTTGTACATTAAGTTTGTATTAGAAGTAATTTGAATTGTTTTGTTAACAGAAGCATGTCAAGCCACGATCCGACGTTGGAACGCCATTTCCGAGGGCATCGAGACACTGTAACAGCCCTTGCATTCAATCCAACTGTGAAACAACTAGCATCTAGTAGCCTCGATGCAAGCATAATGGTGTGGAATTTTAGGCCAAAAATACGGGCATTTAGGTGATTAAACATTATGTTGTTATATATTATGTTAAAAATAGGATGAAAACAGGTCATTGCAGTGTGATGTGTACCTGAACTGAAACAGCATAATTTTCGTTTTGTAGAAATAATATATACTAGTCTAAATATGTCTAACGTTAGTAATTTCTGATTCAAGTCCCGTATTGCTTACTTGTACTTGAAACTGTTTTGCACATTAAACAGACTGTTTAAATTTAACCGCAGTTAAAGAGACATGATTTGTTGTCAATGGTAGCAATCATTATTTTAATTATTGCCATATATTTATGTAATGCTGGAAACAGATTTCACTTTCACATTCCATCAAGTTATTTTTTATGCAAAACATGGAAAAAGAATGCACAGGTGCCCACATCATCTCAGCAAGGTGTTTCACACAGATTGAACATCTACAAGAGATTTATAAAATCAGTAATGTGCATTCAAGACCAAGCATTCATACTACTAAATTCATGAATTTTGATTAGCGTTTTTAATGGTGGTGAACATTAAACTAATTTTTTTTTTAATTAACTGTGTAAAAATGTTATAATCTTCATTGGCTGATATGATTTTATACCAGCATTTAGAACTTTAATTCTGTGAAGAAAGTGTACAAATGTAGTTTCATTTTCATTATTTCTGTCTTTAATAACAAAGGTTCAAGGCTCATACGAATGGCGTGATGGATGTATGTTTCTCACCATCTGGAAGCTTAGTAGCTTCTGCGTCACGGGACCGAAGTGTTCGTCTTTGGGTCCCAACAGTTCATGGAGAAACAGCAGAATTCCGTGCCCACACAGGCACGGTTCGATCCATTCATTTTTCACCGGATGGGCAACGAATGGTAACAGCATCAGATGATAAGAGTGTTAAGATATGGTGTGTTGGCAGAAGGAAGTTCATCTCCACTCTTCTGGGACATAACAATTGGGTTCGTTGTGCTCGTTATGCTCCAGATGGTCAACTCATTGTTACGTGTTCTGATGATAAGACTGTTCGCTTGTACGACCCCAACAGTTCACTGTGTGTGCATACATTTCAGGAGATTAAAGGTAAATAGTATCTCTCAGGATCAGCATATCGTTTTCTTGACATTAAGCATTAGTACATACAATTTGTAATTTTTATTAATATTAAAATTCAATATATTCTGTTGATTAAATGTTTTATTCTCTATATGTGCAAATTATTTGCACAGATACAAGTAGTAATTTAGAAGTTTGCTTTAGGTTTAAAATTTGTCACATCATATTTTGTTATCCTTGACAAGATTCTGAAGAAATTTGTTTATAATGGCATATTTCAAAAAGTTTTTTGATAGGAAACTAAAACTATTGGTTTCAAGTTTATTTGTCACTGTCTTAAACTTTTATGTTCAGGCCATGCTGTAAATGTTGAATTTCTTCCCAATGGCACATGTGTTGGAACGGCAATGACAAACAATGCCGTGAAAGTGTATGACATCCGTATGCAAAAACTGCTGCAAAATTACATCAGCCACCTTGATACTGTCAACAAAATAGCATTCCACCCATGTGGCAGTTATTTGCTTACAGCATCCAGTGATTCCACCATGAAGGTATGAATCAGAGAAGACTGGTACAGTTTACTATTATGGTTTCATGCAATATCCACCCGCTAAATCAACATCCATTGATATTTTTAGCAGTAGGAGTAAATCCCATTGAAAAATCTTTTCAGTTTCTTACCCTCCAATCAGCACCGTGTCTCTGTAGTAAATGTTCCAATGCTATGACAAATGTCCATACGAATTAGGTCTTAATATGCCAACTTTTCTTGCAGCATTCTGCTGTGAGATCTTATCTAACATGTCCTGCCTTGTAGGTGCATTCACAAAATGGCAAAAAACGACTGTTAGCTTCATCATGTCCATCCTTCTGCCTGTCCACATAGAACATCTCAGCTCCTACTGGACAGATTTTCATGAAATTTAATATTTGAGTGTTTTTTTAAAATCCGTTGAGGAAGTTCAGGTTTTGTTAAAATCTGACAAGAATAATAAGTATGTTACATGAAGACGTATGCTCATTTGTGATAGTATCTTGCTGAGCTCCTCTTAAAATGGGAAATGTTTCAGACACAATTTGTAGAGAAAATCAAAACACACATTTTATATTCATATTCATGTCATGTATGAGATAATGTGGAAAAGTACTGTAGAGCAAGACTGGCCACAGATGACAGCATATTACAGCACATGCACTCTGCATGCTGGTTGAGTAAGGCTGCAGACACACACTCAGAATATGTAATACTTATTGCTTTTCCACAGCAACAATGGTTACGGGAACATGCCTGAATGTTTTGTTATGTGTATATTGCCTGCCTTGTTTATCTTACTTTCTTCTTTGTATTAAAAATAGATTGTAGATTACATTATGAATGTAAGTCAGGGAGCGCAAGAGAAACTTGTTAGGTTCATTAAAATACATATCTGTGAGAGACCTAGTAAAATTTTCTTCTTTCAGGTGATGGACCTTTTGGAGGGCCGTCCCATTTACACGCTGCAAGGCCATGAGGGACCTGTGACATCTGTGACCTTCTCAGCAAATGGAGAATATTTTGCTTCTGGTGGGGTTGATCAGCAGGTCAGACGATAACTCATAAAAGCCAAAATTTTCATATGTCTTGTGTTAATGAATGATTTAAATAGTGCAGTGCATTTGAATTATATTGTGTAATAATTTAGCGTAGTATGTGCTGCATCCTCAGCAAATGACATTACTGATAAGACATGACAGTTGCCCATTTCACCCTTTACCTGCTAATGTGGAGAATATGGTGAGCTCCGAATAATGCTAGCAAAGGGAAGATGGTGTGGGGACACCCACATTGTAGCTCTCCTTCCTCTGTCCAGTTCTCCGCCAGACAGCGCAGCAATGCTGTCTCTGTCTCCGATCTCTCTCTTTCTCTTTTTGTCTCTCTATTAACTGCAGTCTCCGCTCCCAGATCCAAACCAAGCAGAGCTTCCCGTCACGGCACCTCAATAAGAATATTCATTCTACTAGCCATGCCTACCAAATCTGCCAACTAACCAATGGCAGGAGAGGTTGAACAGCGAGAAGTCTGTATAAAAAAAGCCACATTTCCAGCCTGAGATCATTCAACGCCTACATCCAGAAGGAGATACATCAATAAGGACTAGTCAGTTCCAACATCAAGAAGGGCTAGCCAGCTGCAACATCAAGAAGGACTAGGCAGCTCAGTACATCAAGAATGGACAGCCAGCTCTGTTACTACAAGGAGTAATTTGTCTGTAACGACCAAAAGGATTAGGATTGTCGGTGACAATCCAGAAGGGAGTAACATC
>Ga0136643_10007718_pt1 | contig 15604 bp, 4 predicted proteins | sample TergutLab28metaG_FD_96883 | JGI IMG/M metagenome (GOLD analysis project Ga0136643, IMG submission 96883) | Labiotermes labralis P1 segment gut microbial communities from Petit-Saut dam, French Guiana - Lab288 P1 (version 3) (version 3) | ecosystem: Host-associated > Arthropoda: Insects >... | reverse complement strand
TGAAACGGAAATTTGAATCCAAAACCAAGAAACACCCGGCCCCCCCCCCCCCCTGGGCCTATTTCATTCACACACAATTCCTAACAAATCACGGCAGTTTCCGTTCATACCTCTGCAAAATGAACAAGACGCACTCGCCAACCTGTAGCTACCCTGAAAAGGCTGTACAAACGGCCCACTATCTTACGACAGAATGCAATCTTTTCTCAAGTGAACGTCCAACAGTACTTCAAACCCTTCCCCCACCTCTGGTTCTGAAGTGTCACATAAATACCGTCGGCGTCACAAGATTCCTCAGAAACATCTTCCACACGCTTCAAGAGCAAATGAAAGGCAGTCAAACTCCTTAACAACTCCGAAACAACGTACTGACTAAATTATTGACTTCAAAGACAATATGGTACATTAGTTTTAATCTGTGCTGAACCTCTGTAAATATCCCGTGCCATACATATTGGTGAAGCACGGGTTGTAACCAACTTTACACAAATTCAAAAAAAAAAAACTTACTCATGTAGATTCTGCGCGAACACAGACCTCGTGCAGTTTACTCTGTCGATTTATGAACTGGATGTTAGAAACTGGAAAGAAGTGTCGGATGTGTCTCTAACGAACTGAATTGAAGAAGGAAAACAAAAACTGCATTACAAATTTGCATTAGTGACTTTACAATTTCGTAAGACACAGAAAGAAACAATTTAATAAAATGAAAAGACTAAAATAAAGTAAGGAATAAACTCAAAATTTAGGAGGCTAACAGAGACAAATTCGTAACTACTTCATGAAATCTATTTCTGTATTGTACACATTTCCTTCAAGGACAGTGCATGATTCTATTGACGTTATTCAAACTCTTCATTTTACCCTTTTTTATAATAAAAATACGTAAAGTTTAAATTTATAAAAAATCGTACTTAACACCTGCAAATTTGTGCGTTTCCCCTATTCCTTTGTTGGTTTTCCCATAGCTGGACCCATCGGTACACCAGCTACCTACCACTGCACAAGTTCGTGCACCATCCGAATTGTGACTGGATGTGCACCACATATATTGGCTTTCGTAAATGACAGCTGACGTTTCACCTGTCAAAACGGCCTTTCCTTTTCACATTCTTTACACAGCATTTCCTTGTTTTTATTCGTTTTATCAGCAGTTTCAATAGCAAGAATGAGTTATCTCTTTATGACACATTTTTCTCCTCTACGTCCAAAAATATAAGTAAATTTTCTGCAATCACTTTTCAGGGTATTCGTTGGGTAAGAATTTCTTTTGAGGTTCATAAAGTGAGGGAGACAGTGACTTTTTTTAAATCTCAGCACTGAATATGTTAACACATTATATAGCCAGTTTAGTTAAAATGCAAATAAGTATGTTTTTCATATACACGTATACATGGGTCGATCCAAAATGTTTCGTACTGGTGCCGCCATTTTTACAGCAGTTGTGGTAGCTCGAAGCACCGGTAGATGGTAGGACTACCATGTTTAGCGAGTCAGCGTGCCAAGTTTCACGTAAGTAGGATGACGTGGGCAGTTTTTACACGTGTTTGTTTGGAGTCTTGTACGTGACCCGTGGCGATTTTCACGATGGATCAGAGAAAGGAACAGCGAGTGTGCAACAAATTTTGTGCCAACCTTGGGAAAAGTGCTATGGAAACCCTCAAAATGATTCAACAACGCTTCGGGGACCAAAGCTTGAGTCGTACACAGGTGTTTCAATGGCATACCCGGTTCAAGACCGGTCGCACATCAGTTGACGACGACGAACACACAGGGAGACCCACAAGTGCACAACTCCTGAAACTGTTGCACAAATTCAAGAACTCATCCGTCAGGATCGACGTCGGATCATTCGCGACATTGCTGAGGAGGTGGAAGTTGGTTATGGGACATGCCAGCAGGTTCTGACGGAAGAATTGGGCATGCACCGTGTCGCAGCCAAATTTGTGCCCAGGATCCTGACAGCTGACCAGAAGCAGCAGCGCGTCAACGTCTGTTCTGAACTTCGTCAGCTCGCATCCGACGATGAAACGTTCTTGTCTAGGGTCATCACTGGTGATGAGAGCTGAGACAAAGCGACAATCTTCCCAGTGGAAAAGCCCCACGTCACCAAGGCCAAAAAGGCCAGACAGGTGAAAAGCAATCTCAAGAGCATGATCGTCACTTTCTTTGACATCAAGGGGATTGTGCACAAAGAGTTTGTCCCAACAGGCCGAACTGTGAATTCCGGGTTCTCCTGCGAAGTTTTGCGGAGAATGCGTGAAAAAGTGCAAAGTCATCGCCCCCCAGCTTTGTCGAGAACAGACCTGGCTGCCTCACCATGACAACGTCCCGTCTCACACTTCCGTCCACACCCACCAGTTTCTGGCGAAAAACAAAATTGCTGTTATCCCCCACCCACCATACTCCCCTGATTTGGCACCCTGTGACTTCTTCCTATTTCCAAAAATGAAATTGAAGCTGAAAGGACGCCGGTTCGATACCATTAAGGAGATCCAGGCCGAATCGCAGAGAGTGCTTGACACTCTGACAGAAAAGGACTTCCAGGAAGCGTTCCAAAAATGGAGGAGACGGTGGGACCGGTGTCTACATGCGGGAGGGAACTACTTCGAGGATGAAGGCGGCCGATAGGCCTTATGATGAGTTTTACGATTTTTACAGCGTCAGTCCGGAAAATTTTGGATCAACCCTCGTACATAGACATGATTAATTATTTATTTAAAGTACAATGCGAAAAGAAATACGTATCAAATGCTTCAATAGTGATTAATAGCAGTATAATTTTAGTCGAATACAACTTTATTATATAAACAATATACCAGAATATAGCTACATATTTCGGCTTACTTGAAGCCATCTTCAGGCTTTGAATTAAAAAAAAATTAAATATATAATTCACAACGCCTTAAAATGACGATATCTCGTTTAAATTTGTGGTGGACGCCGCGGGTTAGCCCACCCACGTAGCCAGGATAGTTAATTGCCCATACGCCACCTCCTTACAAACACTGAGACAGATTCGCGAGTGAAGTGGCCACTGCAAAAGTCAGCCAGTGTGTGTGACGTGAAGTGAATGCAGCAAGCAAGTTGCGGGCAATATACAGAATGCACGCGGAGAAGTGGTGCTTACGTGTGAGTGTGTATTGTGTGTCGGGAGTTACATACTAACCACAACCACAGCTGAAACCACAAATTCAAAAATTAATACAATATATTAAAATACAAAAAAAAAATTAAAAAAAATAAGAGACATGTAAAATATAACTTAGACATCACAGATGGAGTTACAGGAGTTGTATATTCTGGGCATCTACGATATCTAAGTTACGTTTTGCATGTCTCTGTTATTTTATATTTTATGTTTTATGTTTTAACGTACTGATTTAATTTACGAATGTCAATGGGATATCTTCATTTTAAGGCGTTGTTAATTATATACTTAATTCTTCTAAGTCAAATCCTGAAGATGGCTTCAAGTAAGCCGAAACATGTAGCTATGTTCTGTTAAATTGTTTATATAATGAAGTTGTGTTAGACTAAAATTACACTTCTATTAATCACTGAATAATACACAGTGGGGATGCCTTGCCTAAAAATTATATGCTTCAGCAGTAGAAACTACGTTTTTATGCATTTCGCATGTATCTCAGAAGAAAAGGAAACAATTTTCCCAAACAACACTAACCAGGCGGTCTATGTAGCAAACAAACATTCATTTTATCTGACATAGGGACTTAATTTTTGTATATTATTTAGACGAAAAGCATGCTTTCAAAGCTTCAATTAAATACCTGTTAGATTTAAATAAAAGCCTTTAGAAGTACTATGCACGTACAAAGTATATATATAATAAACCCATCTTCTTTTGGTTTGAAAGCAAAAAAGACGAAAATTCTCGTGTGTTCGGTCACCAGGAACCTACGGATTATGCATTCTGGCACCTTGTTTTCAGGTTATGAGAATGATTGCAGGTCAACATGTTTTTACGGGTGTCCCAGTCATTGACCACAATCATATGATTTGCATAAAGCATTAGAGTAAATTAATCCTCCCAGTTACCTCACACACCCCAGCAAACCGGCCTTTAATTGTACTCTACCATGCCACTGTACAACACCTACCACAGTCGCTGTTCACACGGCCAGTGCACAAACTGTAACTCCAACCCCACTCGACACTGTCCCAGGTTTCATTACGCAAGGTAGAGGTGCTGATTCCACATCGCGCTGCACAGAATTCGTGACGCGCTCTCGAGCAGAAACTCATTTTTGCTGTGAAGGCCATTTGATTTCTTTCCCTTCACGTCACTTGGGGCTTCGGCACATAGATCATGAAGGTTAAGGGAAGATCTTGTGGACCGTTAATGTTAACGTAGCAATCAAAATGATAACAATTGTGCGGGCCGGTAAACGTGGAAGGTAGCAATAACCTAGAGCGAGCAATAAAGCCGTTCTTTGTGTAGGTGATTAAGAGCCGTGCACTGAACTTGGGAGTGGAAGGCAAGAAGTTCACACAAAACATATTGCAGGAAAAAATGTCTGAAACGAAAACTGAACCATAACAGTAAGATAGGGAAATGTTGTGCAAGAAGTGAAGGTGGATGGAACATACTCGGACTCCAACTGTGGTTTGTACATCACGTTGTGAAGCACGTAATTAAAATAAAACAACATAATCAAACACAAATATATATGGTTATTTAATATTCTACACCATATGTTTCGGCCATTTATGGCTATCATCAGGTATACCAAGTCACAAAATACCGTGAGGAAGGAATAATAGCAAGAGCATTTTCAAAGATATTTAAGTTATGTATTATTGAAATTACAGTCGTAATGAATGTTCCTCAGAACATTTTGTAATTTAATATATCTCATGATGGCCAAAATGCCGAAACATGTAGTATATACCAATAAATAACCGTATAAATAGTTGTGATAAACCGTATTTTTTACATTTTTAATTACTCAGACTTGCCTCCGATGTTAAGCTTTAGTGCACTTCAATATTCAGATCATAAATAAGTCCTTTAGTTACTCTGTGGTAAAGTGAGTAGTAAACCTTCTTGTTGGTCGGAAGAGTCTAGATTCAAATCTCAGTCCGAATAGCAGTTATCTCTATAATGTACCTAATTTTCGTCAGTCCGTCCAAACAAATGCGGGTATAAGACCCCAAATTAGATCACCGCCTCGTCATATCACGCCCTTTGCAATCCGTTACGTAAACCTACTAATCATTCAGCTGTTCGACTGTTAAGTATATATCTGAGGTGCTGCAACGTCTTTAAACAAACAACAAATCAGTTAATGAATTAGAACAAATAAACGCACAACTGAATGAGACCATAGCAGGACGAAACATCATCTATTCTACTGATAGTATAAGTCTTCCATATTCGGACCCTAAGCCTTATGTTAGCAAATAATACTTTAACAGTAAAGTTTTGATTTAAGGGACAAGTCAACATGATTAAAGTAACAAAATGAAACAGCAGGCTTCTGTAAATTCATACGGGATATACGAGACCATTTTTGAAAAGAAAATAATTTGAGTTTCTACGAGGTTAGTGAGCTATACAAACACAAAGTATTAAAAAGGCAAACCACAAAGAATGCTAATGAGGGTGTAAATATCACTCTCCTTCGCCAAGGATCGTTAAAAATACCCCTGAATCCCGTGATGCAGAGCACAATAATATACTAAAGTAAACGGCATTATGTTCAAACATGTGACGATTTAAATGTAAGCGTATTACATGTAGCCTTTCCAGTAACTTCTAATATATCTTCTTATCCACTAATAATCAGGCTAATTAACACACAAGCTTTATCAAACAGTCAAGGAAATACATTTGTGTAGCTTTTTTTTCTGGTATCTTGACTGCGGTACAGAAGGATACTTTTCTATTATTCTAATTACACATCCGTATCCTCAGTATTACATGGGTAACACTTTCAAAACTAAGAATAACTTAAATCGTACTTAACCCTTATCCTGCTAACGTGGAGAATATGGTGAGCTCCTAATAATGCCAGCAAATGGCAGGTGGGATTTAATTCGGCGTTTAAAGGGTTAGGGGTTCATTTCGTATCGCGCAGTTAGCACTCAGTCTCCACTATAAGAGGACTGCAAATTGTGCGCTTTGTGATAGCAGTACACAGACTTTTCCAAGGTGTCCTTTACTTTCTGGGCATCAAAGGGATTTACGGCACCCATATAAATTAAATTTCATTTACGCCAGTAAGAAAACGATGGCCTTCCCTGCCCGGATTTTCTCTGAATTCACAAATTCTCGGCCGCGTTATATCCAGGCATTTTAACACCAACTTTAATCTAAGTCAGGTAATCGATGTAGGAAGTGCGAACAGGTATGAATGGACGCTACAAATCAAAGTTTTCTAACCCGATTTTCACGAAACTTGGCATCACTAATTAAAATTAGGTGAACATCTCCTGTTCAGAATTTTAACCAAGTAGGGCCAAAAACGAAAATACTGTCAAAAATTAATTTTCGTCCCTAAAGAAACTAGGATTTTTGGTTACGAATTTTAAGAAATAAATAATTACTAAACGTCGTTACGCTGACTGCACTGAATTTCACCCATATCTTTCAATAAATATGTGAACTACAAACTGCGGTTACAAACTGACATCTTTATAACAAAGTACGACTGTATTACAAAGTACCAAATATGTATAGATATACAGTCAGAACACAACTATGTTATATTATCTGGTGTTATACAACGTAACAACTACATGTTTCGGCCACTTTACTTGGCCATCATCAGGTTGTACTTAGCTTACAGAGTAACTGCATTACATACCAGTGTATCTAATGGAAATCAAGATCTTGTTTAGAATGGTCAGATACATGAACTCAATTAATAGCATGGTATCAATATTTGCTATCCATGTACTATATATTACATTCTAATCTGTAGCTGATATTATGTTTATTTACACTATAATGAATGGGTGGTTCCGTAGTCTGCTGCCGTGGCTGCATTGTCATGGTCATGGTGTTGTTGATAACACGCCTTGCTAACGTGTCGAGGGCCCTGCGCTGTCTACGGTATGGCTGGACATACAACTGCAGTAGATGTCACTATGGGCCAGCTATCTGTGGAATAAAATTATATCTCCGTGCCGGTATTGGGAATTATGGGGCCTAGTGCTATCTTGAGACGGGTACCTGGAGTGGAGTATTACTTACATGGTTGGTGCTTATGTCCTTGAGTGCATCTCGAGCCAGATTCCTTATCACATCTGAGTCATCATAAGTGAAATATCGTCACGAATCACAATAACAGAATCACTGTGGCACTTACAACGTGGTAGAGGTACTAGGCGATAATTACTGTGGGGGACCTCACACTGCGGGCATCGTACCTGTTCACTCTCGAGATATATCACTATGGATCACACTGTTCGATTTGAACAGTCCCGTTCCTATGTGGATGTGTGTGGGGTATGGGTGTGTGCTATCCCTTTTGAGATGGTTTGCTTATTGTGTGTAGGCAGTGTCGTGTACTGGAGTGTTTGGGTTTTTGACCGCTTTCAGGGTGTGGGGGCAGGGGGGTTGGGGGTGGGAGTTTTTATGGGCGGTGGGTTTTCAGGAGGGTGTCAAAGACGATGATGGCCAAGTAAAGTGGCCGAAACATGTAGCTGATACGTTGTATACCACCAGATAATATAACATAGTTGTGTTCTGACTATATCTAAACATATTTGATACTTTGTAATTTTATTAACACAATGGGTATGACTTTCCTCATGTTCGACTGTGATATAACCGATTTTCACGAACCCCACGATTGCTTGACAAATATTTGTAGATAAATTCTACACTGAATTTCATGAAAACATGACAAAAGGCCTTATTTCTGGTACTTCGCCACGGACCGACAGAAGGAAGTGGTCTCCACATACAGCTTTTATTTTACTTCGTAAAGAACGCTTAAAAACTAATCGTAAATAATTTCTGTTTTTTTCCGACACCCATAACAAAACATGCACATGCACTCTGGGGACACAATACGGATTAACGAATGCTAAACCTGCTGCTCCGTGAGATAACCACTGCAGTTCAAAGGGTTTAATAAGAAAAGGCGACTTAGTATTTGCTTATTTTAGTTTTGCTCGTGTATTTTCATTCTGAAATAAATAACAGAGGCAATAGGGTACACTTGAGGAACACAACACGTGATTCACCACTCAAAATGTCACCACTGAGCAAGGTGATGCAAGCGTCGCGGATTCTGACAGTTTGAATTCCGTACAAGACAATTTACATTTCGCACTTCAGCACATTCAGACAAATCATGGGATAGCACCTTAAAATCGGCGACTATCGCTTCCTCGCACATACTTTCCAATTCATAATTTACTAATCATTCTGCCATTAGAAGTAGTATATTAAAACAAACCAAAATAAATAAATACAGTCTGTAAGATGTTTTTAAAATAAATACAGCAGGAAAAAGAGAAGATACGATTAGACGAGGATGGAGACGTAAGCAGCTACAAGGTGACATTAATGAAACGAGAGGATACTGAAAGAGGAAGTACTAGATCACACTCTCTGGTAAACTCGCTTTGTAAAAAGCTATGGACATGTCGTCAGATAAGCTAGGCAATGATACGTGTTAAAGAAATACTGTGGTGAATATTTAAATATCAACAGTGAATCAAATGTAATTATTCACTTATTCACTACTTTAGAATAACGTTCAATATACATTGTGATTTAAAAAGATGGACTCAAGGAGCCTGCACCAGTTGTAGGCGGTATGGCTTGAACAGTAAACGGCGCCTCAACACACGCCAGACAGTTGATTGCCGTATTCCAAGTTCTCTGCTCGCTCTACGGGTTGACTTGCGTGGGCTACGCTCAAAACTCTCTTGAATTCGTCTCACGTTCTCCTCTGACACACGTGGTCGGCCGGAGCTTTTGCCTTTACACAGACAGCCTATTTGCTCAAATTGGTTATTCCAACAACAAATGCTCTTCCTCGTTGGAGGCTGAATGTTGAAACGAAGACGAAACGCACGCTGCACAGCAGTCGCCGACTCAGTTTGAATGAAGTCACGAACGCAAAAAATCTTGTGCTGCATAGTAGCCATTTTGCTCTCAACGGACGCTACTGCACGGCTGTGCGCTAGGCGAGCGCTATAGCGGTGGTATTTGAAGTGGTATTTGAAAATTTAGAATCTCCTCTTTCAAATTTCATGTAGATCATTCACATACCATGTATAGTTCAGGAAATTAGACGTGCAAAATTAAGTCCATCTTTTTGAATCACCCTGTATTTATAGCAAACGTTCAGTACATTATACTAGTAAACTGACTGCCGTAACAAACTCACAGCAAAACACATTAGTATTTGAAATGTGAAAGGCAGGCAATGGGGTTAACCAACAAAACGGAGTCAACGATCAAACGATACGTAAACACGCAACGCAAAACCCACGAAGCCACAAATTATTTTGTTGCACTGGATGTTTTTAAATGTAGGAGGTGTTAATAACCCTTATTTTAGCAGCCACATTAAAACCACCCCATTAAATATTGCTGCTCCCAACCATGTTAAAACAACGATACGCAATCATCCGCCAGTCAATATAAAATATTTAGTACACATGTGCGAAAAATTAACCTAATTGTGCTTTCGGTTACATGGGAATCGAAACACTTCAGTATAAAGACTACATTCAGACGATAGGACTGAGTAATATGTGTTCGATTCTCAGCGGGGAAAAAGTACTTCTCTCTTCTCCATACTGGGTGCTCAGTGTTTCACGGGGGCAGCACTTCACTCGTGTCCCTCTAGAGTTGAGGTTACAAATATCAGGAGCCATACGTCCTCTCGCACATATTCTGCATTGCGTACTGCTCAAGTAACTGATACAACAACAACTTCATCTTACACTGGACAAGTAAGGAGACAGACTATGTGCGGCATTATGTGATTGGACTAGGACCTAGCATAGCTATGGGACCTTACTGTTGTCACTTGCTGTACATCAGCACATTTATATGCAGAAAGTCAAATGGAAAAGCTAGAAAAATAATTCTGTACTTATCTACAATTATTCAAGTCAGCCGTATCGTAGCTCAGGCAATTGCTCGCTAGCTGCTCTTTGCAGAATCCCGGATTCAATACCAGGGTACATCATGCAGCATTTGTGGTGCGCAAAGTTTTACAGTTGTCCTAGGCCAACGGTCACTCCACCATTTATCCACAACCACGTATCACAAAAGGTTGGTACGATAGACACATCTCGGTAGGTGCAAGAGTACGTCTTTGAATGAAGACATCACGAAGTGGTTGAATACGTATTGTAATACTAATTTGTACGTCAGCACAACTGTTTTTATTACACAAGGTAATATGTAGGCTACATGTTTAGACTAATAAATAGCCATCTTCAGGCCTGTTCTTTACAGACTAAGTCACAGGATGCTGTGTACACATTGGGAACCCAGTGCGTTTACATCAGGCAAATGATATGGCTTATATATTTCACTGATGTAAACACACTGGGATCCCAATGTGTGCACAGCATCCTGTGACTTAGCCTGTAAAGAATAGGCCTGAAGATGGCTATTTATTAGTCTAAACATGTAGCCTACATATTACCTTGTGTAATAAAAACAGTTGTGCTGACGTAAAATTAGCATTACAATAAGAGTCTGTCTGTTCTGGAAAACGTCCCAGAGAGATTCTGGGGCCCATCAATCAGTACCGGCACTATGTCCCTTGGGCAAAGCGGCTGTGTCATTAATTTAACCACTGACCTCCGATTAGTGCCAAGACCAAGAATGAGTGGATCTATAAATGTACTTTATGGCGTTGAAAGACAAAGCTTTTACTTTATGTATAATTTTATGGGGAGGCCAATACACGAGCCCCGTGTATCAGTCTATAGCCTATATTCCCCATTTCAACTACAGACAGCAAATTATCTAGTTTGGAGATAATGATAGGCCTACTTACTTTTGATACGCCCTCTCACATAAAATATCAACATGTAAGCCAAAAAGTGTTTGGGATGGAAATCTACCCCTGTTAAAAACTGGCTGATAAAGTACTATGGCCCGCCCAAACTCTTATAGAGACGTGCTTTCGAAGAGTGTCAACGTCGGTAACTGCATGAAATGATTAAATGGGGTGACGGTAACTTGGTAAGTTACGGTACTTCAGCACATTACGTTTTCCTGTGACATGTTTGTTAATAGTCGGAATGATATTACATGCGAGTACTAACAGCCCTTTAGTCTTCATCCAGCGCGGACTAGAACTGCGGAACCTTAGAATTCGCCAAGTCTCACTTGAGTGTTTTTAAATCTCTTTATTTAAAGAAACCAGCAGCTCAGACGTAGCGCTTTAAAGTCTGTGTTCTGCTGGGGATTTATACGGTTAACTAACAATTCATGAGAGGTTTTAGAAGCCGACAGGGAAGGATTTAGACACAGTGCACGTCATGGAAATGAAAGCAGAATTCGTCACCACTTCTGCGCCTCTAGCAGCTGTAATGTATATACAAAATTAAGCTATGCTTACAAATGTCTGTCGGTGGTATAACGTGACAAGGACTTACCACAGAATCCGACCGAAATTATGCAGGAAAACCATTGTAATTGTGTGCTATTCGAAAATTTCAAGCTTGGCGACGAAAATAGTTGCTACTCGTAAGTATAATTTGTAATTCCTTGGATTACACCGATCTACATTTTGTCAATTACATCAGCTGTACCTTTATATCACCACAACACTGTACTGTATGTCTTACGAAAGTGGTCCATAGCCCCACCCAAAGCCAGTTCTCCACAGAGTGCTATCTACTGCTTCCTCCTTCAAGTTCCAGGATCCTGTCGTTTTCCTAAGGTCATCCAGTAGCTGCTTATGTCTTTTCCTCGCCTTCTTGTCCCTTACACCTTTCCCTCATTAATGTGTCTTTGAGGGATCGTTACAAAGGACTTTAAAGTAACAGATTATTTTTAAACGGCTATTCTTTAACATGCAGACTCACTGTTTACATCATTTACACAGCGTATCATACTTAGATTTACGCACACTGTTTTCTGATTACAGTAATGAGTTCACTGGAATGCACAACTAATAAGAACGAAATTTGACATATCGTACTATAGCCCAGGTTGTGCAGTGCTACCTGTATTAATTTAACAGGAAAATGGGTCATGCGTCTATTGGGCCAGGCCTAATTACTAAACATTCGTTCTTCCCCGACCGTTTCGAAGGAACGTTTATAAGTAGGCTCTACCTTTAATTAAATAATTAATTAACTAACCAAATAACAAACCTAAATTACTAATCAGTAGTATAAAACAGAGGCTTCCTCTAATACTGATATTCGCTCACGTTTAATAATAAATCCTCTTTGTGTCATTTCCGAAAAGTAATTTCAAGATTACTGGTTTTCTGAGATCTGACGGTCTGAAATATTGTAGTTATGAAGCAAAGTATCAGAAGAGACTGCTACTGTCTCCATCTTCAGGATAGATTCCTCAGTAATATCAGTGCAAATCTATCGCACTGCAAGGCGTAACTAGCCAGGCTACATCAAGTTCAATTAAGCATCTTGAACACCTCAAATATCATATTCCTTATATCAATCACAAAGTGTAGCGTCTAGTCGCTATTATGAACTTGCTAAATTCATGCAAGTTTTCTCACAATGTGTTTCTCTAAGACACATTTTAATAAAATCTTTATAATTTGCGCCTAACTGCGCACAGTTGTATCCCTTAAGATATCCAGCCACATTTCTAAGTTCCATCCCTGCAGCATGACACGACTATCTCATTTCAGTAAAAATGACAGCTGCAACTCATCACAAAAATAAAGAGTTCCACTTTTATTGTGTGTGACAGATACACAGGTCTTAAACAACAAAGATTCAAATTAAAGGTAAGATTGTCCCGGTACGTAAATTAAACGACGCTGTGAAATAAATCAAAACACAGATAATGCAACATATCTCCGGTGGGTGGCGAAATCCTAGACTAACTAAGTCATAAAACTTTCAAACCAGGATCTGACCCATGGCCTACGAGTTGTAGTGAAGGAAATCTACCAAAAGCTGGGGCTGTATTGTGGAGTATGATCATTCTCTTCATGTGGGTGGAAAAGTTTGTTAAATCCCTAACACTGATGGACAATCCAGAGATCCAAAGAGTGATGAAATGCGGATTTAAACCACCCTTGTATATCGGTGGAGATATTCACTCTGATTTTACGTAAAACAGCTTAGAGTTTCGTGCAAACTGGAGATCAGGCCATATTTTAATACTTGAATCAATTCGTTTTAATTAAATTCCGATATGGTTGTGGCATTAGCAGTGGTGGATTTGAAAGATATTCTGCAACGTACAGTGCAAAATTTTGTATGAGGATCAATACAGCAGTTTTCACCACAGAACCACGTTTATACAAATGGTTTCTAAAGTAGGTGTTTTCAGACATACTAAGTAAAGAATAATTAGGTTTATCCACAATACTTTTTTAAACAAAATACTTACCGTCTCGGCAGCATTTGTTTGAGAACTGATCCTGCATAGTAGGAATTAATAACTCCATTCATTCATTCATTCATTCAGTCAGTCATTCATTTCATAACCTGACCACCCACAAGTATGCATAAGGTGTCGCTTATTTAAAATAAAAATACATTTCAATTCGTCGGGATCTCTTGGTTAGGTTTCACGATTTGTTCATTGAAAGTTACTGCAGTAAACTGGAAATGTTTTGAAAGAGACCGTGTTGTTTAAATAAATTTACATACTTAGTATCTACTGAATATTAAAAACTCCGGGTTGGACTGTAAAGGATTACATTGCTTTGTTTATAGTTTCGGTGAATTTTATGCGATTTCGGTTTGTTAATCCTCTTATTCTTCCCATCCCCAATTACAGGGCAAATCTTTCCTTCAGAATTTCCCTCTCCAAGCAATCTGCATCTTTGAAAAGGAAGAGTTGTAACGCAATGTTGCAAATAGAAAAGTTTGATTCTGATATTGCAATACGCGTTTTGTCAATCCGCAAGTAAGGTACTCAGTACATATTTAAATGTATTAGTGGATATCCAACTGCACCCAGAGGAATCATGCTTCGATTGCTGGGAGGGACAATAGACATTATCATCCTCAGAGCGTTCAGACCAACCCTGCGGTACTCCCAACCTCCGGGTTTATAGAGGCCGAATCATGAATATGACCACTCACCGCAACATGGCGTAAAGGCTACGAATGCGTGGAGCGCAACCTCCACACCTATGCCTGTACGTCTTTCACAGGGATGTCTTTATGTGAAGAAACATCACACTAACTACAAGAACAATTGAAAATTTTACTAACTGGACTTTGGAAATACAGCTATAAACATATTTTTGTTGATTAGTTTCAGGATCTTCTCTTAAGCTTGTTGGAATTGTAGGGTTTAGAGGCTGTATGAAATGTTGTGGGCTTCAACTGTGGTCTTCGGTTAATAACATTGTGACTAGAAGAACACAATCCAAAGTCTTGTATTTTATGTTTTGTTGACCGGGCATCTATACCTGCATACCACACGGTCAACTACATAGAGTGACATATACCAGAGGTATTGATACAACTGACTCTCCAGATGATGAGCACTTGGTTGCTCGAAACATGTAGAGAATTGGAATAAACACATATAAGAAAAAGAACTGTGTGTCAAGTTGGGTATTTACAAAGATTACAAAGGTTACAAAGAAAGTCTTTATGTTGGCTGGGTCAATCTGTAATTTACAGACGCTCAGTCAGATTCGACACACAATATCCTGATTAATATTTCTCTTGGTTTTCCTCAAGTCTTCCCAGGAACATCCCGGCATAACAACTTAATTTGTTCCACGGCCGCCTTCTTCTATGTCCTTTCCGATTCACTGTTACCCAATCATTCGACACCAAGTAATTCGAGTTCCACATAGTACCGCTGAACTAACTCCACATATGAACATGTAATATAAAATTTCAAACGCTTGAAACCTCATCCCTTGTAATTGGAGTTTTTTATCTTTTGTCACGTGTTTTGCTGTATATAATTACGAAACTCGTGCTTAGGGCATGCTGGCAACAAACAGTACTAAAACGTAGCTCGTATTCTACCATATAAAACATGACAGGCTGTTTAAAACTTGCGGTGGTACTATATCACAATTATGGCTGTAGGCTTGACCCCCAGTCTTGGTAAATGAAAATTGTGAACTAAAAACCTTTTTCGCCCAAATACAACGCATCTGCGCAAGTTAACGAACTGCTGAAAACACTTGCGAGAATTCGGGATAGTGACTAGACTACAGACTGGCCGACTCAGAAATCGTGGTTCGATTATCGGCAACGACAAGTAGTTTTCTCTGCTTCGAAACGTCCAGATCGGTTCTAAGGACCATACAGAAACTTACTGAATGGGTACGGGGGGGGGGGGGGGGGCCCCCCCCCCCCGGGGGTTAAAAGCGGACACTTTTCCCCCCCCAAAACAGCGGTAAAAGGGCCCTGTTTAAATGGGGGGGCCACGGGGGGCGCCCGGGGGGGAAAAAGAGGGGGAAACAGGGGA
>Ga0136643_10007715_pt1 | contig 15606 bp, 9 predicted proteins | sample TergutLab28metaG_FD_96883 | JGI IMG/M metagenome (GOLD analysis project Ga0136643, IMG submission 96883) | Labiotermes labralis P1 segment gut microbial communities from Petit-Saut dam, French Guiana - Lab288 P1 (version 3) (version 3) | ecosystem: Host-associated > Arthropoda: Insects >... | reverse complement strand
TCGTGATATTTATATAGATTGTACGTTGGAGAGTGTTGAAAGAGGGGGGGGGGGGGGGGGTGGGGGGGGAGTAAGGATAGTCACTACAAGTATACATCAACACTGGCGTTTTTAACTGTTATTTTAAATATTGTCCATTCTTTCAGTTTTCTTGCACCGCGGTTCGAACACTAGTTCTGTTTCCTACTTCAGGTGACAAAATAAGGAAACAACCAGTTTCTAAACATGGTGATTTTTAAAAATTGGGATGATGTCCAGCATATTCAAATAGATAGTTATTGCTAGAAACATTTAAACTTAGCCGTGGCACCCATAATCCTATGTCTGGCAACCACTCTTAGACTACAGTGTGGATGATAACAGTAATAGTAATTGTGATCATAGATTTTATTATTAATAAAGAGGGTAAATGAAAAACACTTTAAAGACTTGTAACAGAAAGTGCTTTCTGCCACCAAAAAACCTGTTGTTGGACATGTGCAATATTGCAGGATTTATCATGTAAAGAAACTAATAATGTCATATTTGATATTCCCATGGCTGTGATTATGATAATTACTACTTCTGGTGTGTTACACAATGGTTTACTCTTCGATCCATTATGTTTCCAACAACATCTTTTTGTGCATGGTTTATTTATCGAACGTGAAGACTGAAGCTCATCTATAAAAATACCGCTGTATGAAAGTATATGGTGTTATCCCAGAAGACAGTGATTTTCAGTAACTTAACAGTTGCATATTATTTATATATCCATGAAAAGCCACTGTAAAACAGAAAATTAAAATGATGACAAAAATGTCTATTTTCCTCATATTTGCCAGTTTGTGTATGCATGCAAGTAGGCAGGCATACACAAACACACACACACAGCAGTAATTGCACGCAATCACATGGACACTCCCAGCCACAAACATGAATATTTAAAAAGTTCTAAAATTGTTTCCTCTACACTTATAACCGTAGGCTGGTGACTCACATAATGGGCTACAATATTTATGCAGTATTTTATTCGCTTTTGTTTGCAGGCTGTGCCATTCATTGCAGAGCTCTCAGTGCCCATTGATGTTGGTCGGGTCATACTGGTTGAAGGAGAAATTCTGCCACATGCTAATAGGTACAAAGACTGAAATTTCAATTTCACTGTATAGCATGGAGATAATGGTACCAACGGTTTTAACATCCATAAACATATTGTTGGATTTAGGTACTGTTATCTGTTAACTGGTTCTTCGATTAAACCATTATTTCTTAATCATTATACTAATAATTTTGTATCAGAGATGTATTATTCTCTTGGAGGTAGGCATCAAATTTTTTACTAACAGGTTTGACCTCTGTAGAGTAAACAACACTCTAGAATTGCAATGGTCCAATATCCTCTGTATTTTATAAATGATATATATTAAGGCTAATTTTTAAAGATACAGCAGTAATGCCTAGAATACATTGCTGATCTACATTATAAATGGCAGATATTGTAATAGTCCATGCAGTTTGTCATTGTAATATATTTTATAAGGCATGTAGCATCAAAAAAGCCACATATTGAGAAGTACTGGATAAGTCCAATCAACATATTCACAAAGCCTGTGTTTGTAAAGCCACTAGTCTTTCACCATAGACAAATGAATCCAGTCTACAAGTCTCCCACCACATTTCTTATAGATAGATTTTTAGCTATGTTTGCAATTGCGAAAAGAACCTGACAGCTTCGTCATGTCTGTCTGTCGGTATCAATGAGGTCCCCCACTGAATGGATTTCTGTGAATTTTGATGTTTGGGACTTTTAAGGAAATCCGTTGAGACAATGCAGATGTGGTTGAAATCGGGCAAAAATATCAGGCACACTGCATAAAGATCCAAGTACAGTTTATTGTTGCTGTTGACGTTAAATCAACATAAAAGCACTCCCTTAAAGTGAAATGGTACCAGGTTGTCAGGATAGCTAAGGAGGTATAAAAATTATGTGGATGCAGCACATTGTTACATTATATACATATATATGCATTGCCTGTGTTGTGACACTATACTCCCAACTATGCCTACACCAAAGTGGTATCTTCCCTTCAGGTTTCCTAACTAAACCTGCATATGCAGTTGAACCCGGTTATAATGACATTGGTTTGTGCGTACTCTCATCTGTAGCATCAGATATTCTGTGGTATAATTTAATTCCCCATTGTTAACCATATCATTACACTCCTCAGTTACAAAAACATTCATTTATACAACACAAAATATTCAGTAACGTTCATGACGTTATAGCAGAGTTAAACTATATTTGTCATCTGCCCCTGTACATTCTGCATTTCTGATACATTTCATCCTGCTTTATTTGAAAATTCTGATAATTCATGAATAGTACAAATTGTGAAGGTCATTAGAGTGTAGTTATCTCCATCCTTCTGTTATGTCCTTCGTCTTATGTCCAGCCACTCTCAGCAACATGTCAAATACCTATGATCAGAATTCTTCCCATACTCCAAGACACCAAGTCTCACATCAATACGGAAGAAGAGAGTCTCAGGTTGTATATTTTAACTTTTAACTAATTACAACAGTCCATTTACTTGGTTTATGACAGGTTTTCAGTTAACCTGGCATGTGGGTCTACTCCAATGTCTGATGTGGCTTTCCACCTGAACCCAAGGTTTGATCAAAACCACGTGGTGCGAAACTCTCGATTAGGAGGCCGGTGGGGCCGTGAGGAGTGTACAGCGTCGCAGAGAAACCCGTTCAAACGTGGAGCAAAGTTCTGTCTCTTCATTTTAGCTGTAGAAGATGGTTTCATGGTAAGGCACTTTGTGGGTTCATGTCTTTGAAACAAGAATGTTCAGTGACACATCTACTGAAAAAGTTGTGTTTGTTCTCCAGATATGATTCTTTGAACTGTGTAAAATTCAGTTCTTCTGGAATGTGACCCTGTGTCAGGTGAACAGTCTCCAAAATTGAAAGGATCATAATGCCCTAAAGATGTCAAGAACTATTTGCTCAGTGATGCAATATCACACCTCAGAAACTTGGGTTTTTGGCAACACTGCTATGAGAACCTCACAACTTGCATTGAACTGTGTGAATTAAGGCTGTTACAGTAAGTGCCTAGGAACGGAAAAAAGTACAAAATGTTGTATAGTCATAATGAATTCAGTTCACAATATAAAGAAGTTTCTTTCAAATACTGACTCTAAATTAACCCTCAAGTTTTCACTAATTAAATACATATGACATGTTTTGACACTTCATCATCATTAGGTATATGCATTATTTCATTAAACACTACAGATTAAATGAATTAAACCTTTTATTGGTATCTCATTTTAGAGAGTCTGTGATATTTTAAAGTTAATTCAAAACAGCATGTCATAAGTTCAGTTATGACATTCATCACCGACAGCCACTGCCCTCCTTAGCTGTTTGACACATTAAGGTTAATGGTGCATATAGAAACCAGTCTGTTTTCAAGGGTTATGTATCTTGCTTTGACAATACCAACAGCTTCCAAAATCATAGCAGGAACAGATATTTTATGACTGTCACAAAACCTGCACAGATCAAGTACTGCCACTTGGAGGAATGTAATCCCTTGCAACACTCATCTTCATCATTTTTCTCTCTCTTCTAGCCCAATTTTGTCAGAAGAAAAATATTTTTAGTGTCATCCCAGACACTTCAAGGAGGGTTTGAAAGTGTAAATATGGCATTACGTCTTCCACGATATGTGTTTATCCAGCCTCCCTTTGTCCCAATAGTACTATCTTGCAAATCTCTGTAGGGTTTATTATCTCTGAGAACACGAGGGTTCAGCATGTGACAGTCTTCTTGTTTACTACTTCTTTCTTGTAAGTGTTCTGAAGGTTAATTACAGTGACTGCTACTGTGATTACCACCACCGCCGCCACCACTACCACCACCGACACCGCTGCCATCATCAACACCACCACCACCAACCCCCTTTGACTGGACAGTATCCATTGTCTTTTGATTAGAATGTCTTTTTCTGCTCACAAGACATGAATAAAGCCCTGTTGGAATGCTGTAGTAATAATTACATAAATGTTTTGAACTTCAACAGATTATAGCAAACATTTTTCATTCTCACTGTACATTAGTACAGCCAGCCTTTGTTTTACGCCTGTTTGATCCATGACTTTTTGCCTTAACATCCCTTTAACAATTCACACCACTTCCTAATTTGAATTTTCTCATTTTTGGATTATTGCCCCATGGCTGGCTGTATTCTTTTACACTAACCCCTTATTTCTGATAGGAAAACCCTTTTTGATTTATGCCCACTTTTGCAGGAATGCAACTAGGACATAAAACAAAGCCTGGGTGCACTGGGATGGCATGAGAAACTCTGCACCATGTTGATTCTAGTGTAATTGGCTTTCCTTGCCCAAATGTTAGGTGTTAACTAATCAATATTCTGTGCTATGGAAACCTGAAGCTCACCACTTTGGCTACAGAAGTGGCAAATGGAACCTATTTCAGATAATACGATGCAATTCACACTGTCACAACATAGTTAAGATCATTTTACTATTATTCTTCCAACTTTCTGTATACAATTTCGTATGCATTTTATGCTTCCCCATTCATGGAAAAAGCTTTGCTCTTCTCATCCACCTTCATGCAATCACTGTAATAGTAGTAGGTTTTAGTATCAGCTTTGAAGCACCTGATCATGTAATTTTCTCCATTCCACGTTACTTCATGTTTACAAATACCATTTTACTAAAACAAATTGGTTACTTTGCAGGTGGCAGTGAATAATTACCACTTCTGTTCGTACGCATATCGTACTCTGCAAATAAGAATCCAGACAGTACAGATCCATGGAGATGTCATTGTGAAATCATTTGAATATCGCATGACTGACCATTATCCTGAAATACGGCTGGACATACCAGACCCAGCTGTCACAATTTCATACACCACACCACTCTCCGATAGCATCAAAGACAATGTTGTAAGTGCCTGCCATATCAGATCACGTAAAAGAAACAGCAAAATGATGTCACAGCCAAGATCAGTGGTTTTTAACATTTTAGTGTTTAAAACAGACCGTGAAAAATAAACCCCCCCCCCCCCTTTTTTGCAACATACTGGAATTAGTCTAGGGAACTTAACTTTATAGCAGCAGTACACATCTGTTTAAACAATGTCATTCATTATATAAAACATAAAATCAGAGAAACTTTTGCTTAGAAAGGACACTACACTCAACACAACATGTAGAAGGATTCAGCAACACAGAACCCTGTATGCACAAGGGTAGGTATTATTTTCCATGGCAGTCTGTCAAAAAATGCAATCTGTAGCACACCAATATGCCATTTTAGACTGTTTGAGAACCACAGATCTAGTGGTATGTTTTCAACTTTTTATTCTGAAGCCCACTAAATATTTTATTCAATTTATACGACAAACAAACAAAAAATTCAATCTCTGAAAGAACAGACTGTCCATTTACCAATACACTGCAGGTATTAGTGGGCTGTAACTGTGTCACTTTTAACAATGTGTCACTGTTATTAAACAGCACTTGCAACAAAACAGTCTGAAGACAGTGTTTGCCATTAACCCTTTACCTGCTAATGTGGAGAATATGGTGAGCTCCGAATAATGCTAGCAGAGGGTAATTGGGATTTAACTCGGCATTTAAAGGGCTAAACTGATAACTAACACAGAGATCTTGCACATGTACAGTATGCTTATAGCCTGTAGATGGAGGCAGTATATCCTCAGTAACCAGTCTCAGAAAATATCAAACATCGTTTCATTTCATGTCAATAGGTGTTACCAGTTTTGGGCAACCTGCCAATGGGACTGCTTATTGGCCAAGAGCTCGAAATAGTCGGGCGGACAAAGCTGCTACCCCATTCGTAAGTTAAACACTTTTTCTTACCTATACTTGTACAGGCTTCATTCTTTTCTACCTAATGGTGTCACCAAATCAGTCTTTTAATCAGAGCTGCCTTGTGCAATTTTGCTCCTTTTCTCCTCAGTTCTTGACGTCATCCTTCCTAAATTTTTGTGTGTTTCCACTTATATTTTATACATGCATTGCCTGGCACATTTTCTTTGGGGCCAAATGAATTGTGTATCCTATTCACATCTTCAAACTATCTTACTTACGAATTTTTTTAGTGGTTTCACATCTAAAGTTTGTACCCTTTGCATACAATTTTATCTATTCTAGTCTTATTTCCTAAGTGTATTAACTGTCACATTTATGCTCATCTCACCGATGTCCTGTAGTAATGTCCATGAATCTAGATGTTGCTAAGTAAAAATACTCAAAACTTGTTCCATCAGTTGACATAATCAATTATCTGCTCAGTTTTTCATCACCCATAAATCTATGAACAAACCAAGAAAATGCACCTTAAACCAACCTGCTAATTCCCTCTCACTGTCTGTGACATATTTGAGTGTCCACATTCCCTGTTGTTATGGAATTCTAAGACCCATCACCACCATAAGAAGACCAACTAATTGTGGTCTATCCTACAGCAGTGACTCCCATGTATGTAAGAGATTGTTTACCTATAATATATTTTAAGATTTCCACACAAATAGTCAAGTATTTCAAATAAATTAAGACAAGATCAAAACTGGGGAATGCTTGATACCATTTGGTCACAATAGTTTTGTCTCCCCCTTCTTCCATCTAAAAACACATACATTCAAATACAGTGGGCCCTTAATGTAATGCAAATGCATGGGGATGTCTTCAATATCAGTGTTGAAACTGAAATTAATGTGTCTGTTTGTTAGTGAATGAAATACCATACATTAAATTTAAGGCACACTGAACAATGAGGCTTACACACCTACTGTATTTCCATTCCACTACTGCCACATAACTATTTTCACTGATATCCTGGAATGGTTGTTAAGCTCCGTTGTTTTTACAAAAGAATCCCAAGACTGGAGGAACCAGAATACTGCGAAATTTCTGTGCTACCTTCACCATACAGTGAGGAATACTGAAATGTGTCACTTAATGTACCAAAGATTGTATGCAGATTTGTAAGACATGAAATATGTGCACTTACTTTGCAGCACACGATCCAACCCATGATAGTCTACTGTACACAGAAGTATAATTTTGCCTGTGTTCTGTGAAACTTGGTCTGTCACCATGTGTTGTTAATACGTGAATAACATGAATGCATAATGGAAGGTCCTGTTAGGCTCTGCATCTACTAGTTTCATCACTCATAGCACACAGTGACCCTTGTCAAAAATGTGCATCAGAGGTTTGTTTCTATTTATATTGGTACCCATCCATTGTCACCCCTGCTGTAAATAAGATTTCACAAAGCTGGCTGATCACCCGGTTTCGATATTACAACACAAAATCCAATCTTCACCAAGACCTGTAGTTATACTTCACTAAATTATGCGTTCTTAATATTGATTAGTTTCATCAATGGTGAATTGTCTACTTATAATAAATATGAATCAGAACCAGAATCAAGAAGTAATGAATGAAAAGTTGTCCCTTTGTATGTTGTAAAAGCATATGGGGGAAGGAGATGTATAGCTCTGAACATTCTTAACTTTGGTGCTAGGTAGAAACGAACAGTCGTCATGCACTGGCAGCTTTATTCCTGGCAACAGAGACCCCAGTACCCATTGAACAGAAGGGAGGGGAGGACACAGAGCCCTTTGTGACATCTTTGATGGCGACAGTATTCTCTTGTCCCTGCTGTTATTGAACCTCAGTTCCTCAGTCATCCAGTGTGTAGCCCAGTCACTATACCAGTTGAGCTGTCCTTTCAATTTTTTGTCAAAAGGTAAAGTATTGAAGTTCATCAGTTCCTGTGTATCCATGTTACAGTTTCTATGTGAACCTTCAGAACACCATGCACATGTGGCCTCACCCAGACATCGTGCTGCACATCAACCCTCGCTTTCCAACCAGTGCCAAGTTCAATGTAATAGTCAACTCCTCATCCAAGGGTAAATGGGGCAATCAACATAAATATCCCTGCCCTTTCACACCTGGCCAACCATTTTCAATAAAGATTCTATGTAAACGAGATGAATACTCAGTCAGAGTCGACGGCATCGAACTGTGCACCTACTGTTACTCATCCTCAGTTCACACAGTGAATACACTATACATTCAAGGAGATGTATTCATCAAAGAGATTACCATGAGCTAGCAGAAGTTGTTTGATGTCACACGTGCATTTAATGATATCAAATCAGTGCAGTATACACAGAACTTTAAAGGATAGATATATAAGATCGTAATTTGTGATATGTTATGCAACACAACTGGTGATACATATGAAGTAAAAATGAACTGAGTACATTTGGTACTGGAAAGTTGTTCTGAAACATGTGCTGTTTTAAAATGTAAAGAAGTTTCTTGTATTTTGCTGATATATATATATATATATATTTATTTATTCATATTTTGGGCAATGACAATGTGTTGGGTTATGATGGCTTGCTTACATTTCATACGCATCGGCAGTCTCCACATTCCATAACATGTGATCCTGATACTCTTGGTGTTGTCACAGTGCATGTAGCGATGTACATACAAATTCACCAATGATTATGCCCGTATTTCCCTATGTACCATGATGTACTATTACAAATACAGGACAAAGTAAGATTTGAAGTTCTCTAGGCACTGGCTGTGGAAGTTACTTAATTGTGCGGTGTTACACTGTATGGTTCGGAAGACAGGTACTGATGTTTCTGAAGAAACTGCTGCCCCCATATTTTAGTGTCTACAGAACATCACATGTAGCCCCTGCTGCACTTCATTCTACACATTAATCCTTACTTCCAGACAAGTACCAGGTGCATAGCATTAATAAACCTCTGGTCCAAGTGTAAAAGGTTCACTGCACACAAATCCCTTCTCCTCCTCGCACCTGGCTGATAAATTTCAATAAAGCTGCTGTGTAAATGGGATGAATGCTCAGTTATAGCAGGTGGTGTTTAACTGGATGATTCCTCCCCTCCTTCCTCCCCACTTTATCTTCTACCCAGAAGATGGAGGAAGCAGGCTCCCCTGAAACACTGGTAGCTCTCTACCACATCATGTCACTTCACGAAAGACGTTATCTTCATAGAACTACTTCATACAAAAGATGGAGACTATTAATTCTGTGAAATGTTAGCAATGCAATCTGAAGCAATATAGTCACCTCTAAAAAGCTGGTGTATAAGAAAAAAAATTTGTGTAATTACTGAATGTAAGAGGAATGACTGGAGTGCTGGAGATTGAGGAAGGCACAGCAGAAGTATTAAACAACTGTGGGGGAAACTTTGTCACTGCTGAGTATAGCATGAATTATCTTGGTATTTGCATCATAATGCTCAAAGTCTTTTCCTCTGCCAAAGCTTTGACATTTCCCCAAAATACTGGGGTCTATTAGCCCACAGTAAAAGCAACATGGCAAGTTTGGAGAGTTTATTGGCAGGGAACAGTATTAGAGGATGGTAGCTGATATTCTGCAGTGGTTACAATATGGTGCTCAAACAAGGCCTTGTATATATACTTGTACCTACGTTAAGTTTATTTCATGAAATTAATAGCTATGGCAACAATTTTTTTTAAGGTCACTATCAGTTATGTAGTAGCAATGTGGCACTTCCATTTGTAAAATAAAATCCCATGTACTAACGCATACAATACATACATATGTAGTGCATAATGATAATTAGATGCACATGTAGATTCCTGGCAAAGATCAAGACTCAGCTTGTCTGCTGCAACTCTTGGTATTCTACCATTCACACCCAGTATGCATGGCTTATTTTATAATCAAAAGTAAATGACTTTATTGATCCTTCAGAAGTGTTCTGGGTCCTGACCTGAAATTGGGAAGCAGTGGGGATGCAGATTATGTGGATGTTTTGATGGCACATATCAGTGCTAGAAAATGACAGTGCACATGTCATGTGTCAGAACAGGAATGAGTGCGAACTTTGTGTACTGCTCTGCAGACTAAGAAGTGAAGCAAAACATTTATTTCTGGGGAGAATTTGAGGGGAATATCAGAGGGCTTCCCTAAATTTAGAAATACAGTCATACAAAATGAAGTGATACATCATTTATGCACTAAGAACAGGTTTCTCCAAATTTTATAAAACTGATCTTAAAAGAGTATACTGAAATCCATACGTTTCTACCACCAGATGGGTGGAAACTGCAATATCAACATTTTAACCTCACAACAGATAGTCGACAACTTCTCGTCCCTTTTCACCTATGAACACTTGTTGAAGTGCCTTTGACAGATCATATCAACTTTACCAACATTAGCCAGTTAAAGTTGGTTGATTAAATAATCAATATTCAAACTTGTGGGGAGGGGGAGGGGAATAATAATCTTAATGTGCTTGTTATCAGGTGCCTATGAATCATAGGCAAGTCCATCTAGTGCCAAGGTGAAGAATGTGTGGGGCTACATCTGCAGTCCCTCACACACCTTCATGGCCTGGTGCTTATTTACGCACCCAGACAACTTACATTTGTGAGAAGCAAAAAGTGAATAATTCCAGAACCTCTAAGCTACGTCATTATTTAATAGCTGCAGATATTATGCCTGTACCAAAATGTCAGTATGGTTTTGTGAAATGGTGTGTGTATATAGTATAATTAAAAAAAAAAAAAGGTTTTGATAAAATCTTTTTTGCACACGGCCTTTCATGTACAATATGTATAATGCCTTTATAAATTAGGGTTACTGCCTTTAGAGAAACTAATCAGAAAGACCCCTAAGTTATAGTACAATCACCTTATATACATATATTTTTTTGAAACAAACACATTTTTTTATGTATATGTACAATACATTTGTATGGCAGAATGCTTTGTCTTTTTGTTGTCTGAATGAGTTATCAATAAATTAATTCCAGAAATCATATGTGTTCTTATATGCTACTGATTTAAACTTATTGTCAGAGACATCTGGTATAGATGCTGTATTACAATAGACATTTCATAGATTTTGGCCAATTGTTAAATCTGAGAGTTATGTCCCCAAATTTCACCACCTCAGAATCATAACAGAAACTCTAAAATGATATGTTTCCCTTCCACATCTCCTCCTTTCTTTATGGACACCCAATTTATATGGCCCATCCCACTTAGCTCAATTTTTACAGTGTCAAAAAGTCTAGAACCTACAACACTTCACCCAATGAGCATTAACAGCTCATTAACCTGGGATCTGCTGTACAATATGGTTAAAAATGTATGCATCTTCATTTTCTCTCCCATTTTGCATCAGTGTCATTAGATGCCACACTTCAATCTTATTAAGATGGAATGATATCATTTCTATAACATATTTCACAAGTTCTTCACTTTAGCTTTCAGTTTCCCATACAAGCAGAAAGTTCAAAGCCTGTAACATTTAGTTCTACGAAGTTTTAAAACCCACAATGAATGGATTTTAACCTTTTCATTGCCAATGGGGTTGGGCTACAAATGCTGTCTGCATTGATACTTGAAAAATGCTTTTACTTTTAATGCTTACATGAGGGGCAACACTGGATAGACAGCTCTTTCACATTGCTCCTACTCCACTGTCTTCATCTCTTTGTAAGAGTTTACGTCTGCCACTATACAGCGACAACATGTGTTCTTGTGGCCTGTAGCAATGAAGGGGTATGCTTTGTGAAAATACTCATGTTTCAACAAGCTACCAGGCTTAATGCCTAAGGCTGACAATGAAATCGTGTTACATACTCAACAGGCAAAGAGGGAACAAGATGCAGACTGTGGTTTAGTCGAAGACGCATCTCAAGTTATTGCAACCATTCAGATTTTCGAAAGCCTCTCAACATTAACCAATAAGTAGGAAAAATCTGAAGACAATTTATGGTTCCAGGCACCGTGCTTTACTATGTCCCATTCACAAGCTGTCTCTGAAATGGTGAATAATCTGAATTCCATGTTAATGTACGATCAAATCTACTTTTTCTCATAAAGAGTCGAAACACGTTGGAGATACTGTATTTTAAATTTTATATATAAATGAGGAAAAATGCTATGTTTTCAGTCAAACACAACATATATTTCATTCAGAGATACAGGCTATATGTTTTGGATTAATTAACCCTTTAAAGACGAATGACAGACTCCTTAATTTAAAGACCCAGTCTGTACCACACTGTAAACACTTTCCATCTCGGTTATAAAAACTAATCCGTTTATGGTGTAAGTGGCACAAGTTGCTGCTGGTTCTTAGATAAATACAAAACACATGAATACAGTGTGGGTAAAGCGTACAGCTGTTGAATGTTAAACCTGTTAGTGCATCACATAACCAGTAGGGTTTAAAAGGTTAATTACTCCATCATCTGGTCTCATGCTAGATAAACAGCAAGAATTCAACTTTAGTACATCTGTTTTTTTTTGTGGGATCCCCTATTACAATTAATATTACAATAAAAATTGTAATAGTAAAAATATACTATCAGGTTACTATTACAATTCTGTTGTAAAATTAATTGTAATGTTGGATCCCACAAGATAAAACACAACAAATATAATCAAATTGACATGTCATTACTTTAATCTTGCTGTTTACTGCATGAGACCCGATGATGGACTAATTTATCTGAGGTACATAGCCTGTATCTCTGAATGCAATATATGTTGCATTTGACTGAAAACTTTGGGTTTCTCCTGGATTGAGCTGTACACAATGGGATGTATACTATAAACTGAAATATAAACTTACAGTGATACATTGTGCATTTGGTTATTATAAGCCAGTTTATTCAATAATGCATGGAATAAATATTATAGTCAATATGAATACTCTGTACCAATAAGACATACCACTGTGCATTTAAAACAGCTAACAATATGTACACTCCGCATTCCTTTGGTTTCTGACACCTTGTTATAGTCTCATAATGTGGCTGAAAACAAGACTGGATGGGCAATGAGGCAGACAGTCCATAGTTTTAATATTAATTTCCTGCAGTACTTGCAGTAATTTAAACATGAAACACTTCTATATTTACAGCTTACAGGGTTTAGGCATGTAAAGTCTTTAAGGTGTTCTATATTTCAGCACACACCAAAGTCACCATTAACGGATGAATGATGCTGCAGGAGGAAGCCATCAATATATGATCAGTGGAAATAAAACTGGCAGTATGGAGTGTGGTGTGACCAAATGCAGGCTCTATGACTAATGGGGAAACAGATGCAGCTTGACTTTGAAAAATTAAATTACACATTAGATACAGCTGACATAAATGACAAAAGATGACATTACACATCAGTTACAGATGACAAGAATTGCACAAGACAGAACTTTATGTTACATACAGATTACGAACATTTAAGGAAAGCAGTACAGGTCATGTACTGTCCCACATGAAGAAGAACCTAGTGTGTTTCAACTGCTCGATTCATGTATCCTCAACAGGCACGCAGACCTTTTGGAATGCTGTGCCATGTCAATGGGATGGTGGCTCCCAACATTCCTTCATAATGTTGGGAGCAGACTGATGCAGACCAATGTCTTGCTCTGGTACCAGGCCCAATTGTACCTTGCAAGGCAGCTCACTGAGAACTTGTCAAACTTGACATCAAGAGTTCCATCTTGTTAAGAAAATTTTTTCCCTCCATTTTATCCCACCGAACTTCCTTGAAACTTCCACCAAGATTTTCCCACTTACGCTCTTTCACCAGCTGACCTGGAAAGAAGTCCTTACGTGGTGACTGTGCAATGGCGACTTGCACACCGGTTTGTGGCTCACACCGCACAGCAATAAGTCTGGAACACAGGGTCACACACAAGATTCAGAACAAGGTGTAGAGAAGAATATAAGGATATAAGGCAGGCAAGAAAAACACAGTACTTGAGAAAATTACAGAACTTATAATTTCATTATTTATATTCCTTGATAAATAGTGTTAAAAGTGACTGGATGAAGGACTATAAGAGACCCATTTAATCAGAAATACACACAAAATTTAGGTAAGAAAACCTCTTAAGAGATGACATATGAGATTAAAGTGTCAACAAGAGGATAACACTGCAATGTATCTTCAAAATATGAAATAGGGATGTGTGGGCTAGGTCCAACAGAAGGCTCTTCATACACAAAGCTTTGGGCTCAGAAAATGCAGATAATTTCTTCATCAATTGAATTACAATATCAACATCCTTTACGACAAGAAATTTGTAAACTTCTTGCTTAATGTCAAATATAGGCAGAAATTTTTATAAGGAAATGTTCCAAGACATCAAACTCAACAAACTAGTTATCTGAAGAGACCAAAAATGTAAGGTTAAAACACTGGGCTCCTGTGCCAAAGGTCTCTGGACTGAATCCTGTCAGAACCCACACAGACTTCTCTACATGCCTTTACTCTTCCATTACTTCTCACAATTTTACATCGTGCAGAATAAAACAAACACTAATCATTTTAACACAGTTCTTCTGTCAACCACACACATCTGGAATTAGTCCAGTTCATTCATATACAAGTTTCAGGGACAGAACAGGTGACAAATGGAGGCATACCCACCACATACTAAGAATACAGAACTTTAACAAGGTTATCACAATACAATCAAAATGGTTAATACAGTATACATATCTTGCAAGGCCCCTGTAGTATGGAACTGGATTCTTCCAAATGTGTGTATGTGGGAGACCTAGAATAAGATAGTCAGGTGATGGAACAGGGAAGCATGAGACATTTTGAATGTAGAATGGGAAGACAAAACCAAATATACTTTTAAATGTAAAATAAATTGTACACAAGCACACACAACAATACATGCAATCATAAATGATCAAGATAATTAATTGACTTTTTGAATCTTTAATGATGGTCATTTTCAAATAAAATAGTTATATGGCCTCAAACCACATAGCCATCACGAACGGCAATGAACAAGCAGGTGATGGCATCTTTCAAGTTATCACTTCAGTGTGTACCCGGAAGGAATACGGAATACATGTAAAACCAATCTATAGACCAAGACTGAAACCTGGACTCCAGTGAAGACAAAGCAGGCGTGCCAATCACTCACCTGTGATGTGTCATATATGGTGCTGCTACGACAACTGCATCAGTCATCCTAAGCAAAACATACATTAATACTACTTTAATACTAAACTACATTCATGCTACTGGTATCCGAGCAACTCACCGATCACCTATTGGAGAAGCCAGGATACAGCTGCTGGCATTGCCTAGTGGCTCCACTGTACCGAGTCCAAGGTGTGTGCTGTTTGCCAGGAACTGCCAACCCATGCACTTGGCAAGTCCCTGCACTGCAGTGATCTGATGTTGGTAAATCTGTGAACAGTTATATACACCAATCAGCAAACTGCAGTAAGTTGGCTATAAGAACATAACTAAATTCTTGGTATAATGAAAACTGAAAGCCAGAGGTAGCAACATGAAGTACTGTGAACAGAACAAAAGCATATACAGTAAAATGTCGCTGTAATGAACGCCAATATAACGAAATGTTCAGAATTGCGAAATTATTTTTAGGCCCCTTCCCTTTTCCCTATTTAATGTGTGTTAAAACATTTCATTTTAACGAATTTAGAACTTTCAGTATAACAAATTAAAATTTT
>Ga0136643_10007714_pt1 | contig 15606 bp, 6 predicted proteins | sample TergutLab28metaG_FD_96883 | JGI IMG/M metagenome (GOLD analysis project Ga0136643, IMG submission 96883) | Labiotermes labralis P1 segment gut microbial communities from Petit-Saut dam, French Guiana - Lab288 P1 (version 3) (version 3) | ecosystem: Host-associated > Arthropoda: Insects >... | reverse complement strand
GTAATGCTGGATACACCATGTTCCGAGGTAGTGTGAAGGGTACTGGCTACCCACTCCATTCGCCAGTCCATTTAAATCGGCCGGTGGGCGTCAGTTCAGTCGACTGCTGGCAGCAGAGGTGTGTGGCATCAGCGGTAGTAATGCTGGATACACCATGTTCCGAGGTAGTGTGGAGGGTACTGGTTATCCACTCCATTCACCAGTTTCCTCTTCATTTCCCCTCCCGTGAGTCACCGTGTGCCATTACGTTTCAACTGGAGTCTACACACTTATTACCTCTCTGCGGTATGGATCTTCAACATACAAGTACCTCCCAGCAGGAAACAGTGTTGTCACTTCCTCCAAAGTGGACTTCCTCTTGAATTTGAACCAAATCATATCTACCGATTGTCTGTCCAGACACGAATTTTGATGCACGAGTATGGACAGTCATAAAAAAAACCGAAACAAGAACTGGTTTACTTCCAACTAATTACACCTTTATTGATTAACATATAATATTTACTCTCCTGTTAATTCTGAGAGATATTTCGTTTAATAATACGAGTCATCTAAAGGGAAAAACTGAAACAAAAACCATTTTAATCCTCAAGAAAATAGTCGTCAATTGTAATTGGTAAAAATTGCATAGTAAAACTAAAAAAATTTGTTTTTTTTTACATGTTTGGCATTAAACGGTCATTAAAATTAGGTTAATATTTTTTAAGACATTTGTTTTTTTATTTCCATTTTACACAGTTATCCAACAGTTACTTGTTCTCTTTGATCCTAAATGGATTGACCACATATACGGTAAAAATGTTTAAATTAGTAATCATAACATCGAAAATAAAAAAAGCAGCTCCAAGCACAAATAAATTTTTTAAATTATTTATTTCTGCAAAACGTTTATACCACAAAATATCGTCTTCAGATTAAATTCAGTGTGATCGTAAAGTGTGTGTGCATCTGATGATTACAATACAGAAATCAGGTACACTGAGACTTTCTGATCACCCTGTAATTTAAGAAACACGTAAAACTTTAATATAAAATTGCGTTTTATTCTTTAAAATATAATATTCTGGTTTCATTTTTCTTCCGAAAATTCTGCATTTAGTCCCTTTTTTGGGGGCTAGTACCGGTGCATCTTAAATGTTAGTTTCAGCTGGAGCAGCATGTATAATCTCCTTCAAAAATTTACAGGCCTTCATATTGTCAATCTGTGACCTTACGTCTTCGATATTATAGACACAGTGAGAATTTCTACATCAAGGTTTTTCCTTAAGCCGCCGCCTGTGGCTGCTTCTGTTCTACTACCAGATACCGTCTTAATGAAATTTACGAGGGAGAGTCAACTGAAAACCATAAAAATTAAGACACAACTATATTACAATATTTAATATTTTCATTTGTCTCAGCCTCGTAGTTTTATGACGAATAATTTAACCCTTTACAGACGAAGCGCAGGCTGCTTTATTTAAAGACCGAGTCCGTACCGCGCTGTAAACACTTTTCATCTCGCTTCAAAAACCAAACAATTTGTGCTGTAAGTGACACAAGTCGCTGTTTGTTCTCAGATAAATACAAAACACATACATTTATTTAAAGACCCAGTCCGTACCGCGCTGTAAACACGTTTCATCTCGTTTATAAAAACCAATCAGTTTATGCTGTAAGTGGCACAAGTCGCTGTTTGTTCTCCGATAAATACAAAACACATAAATTATTTAAAGACCCAGTCCGTACCACGCTGTAAACACTTTTCATCTCGGATATAAAAACCAATCAATTTATGCTTAAGTGGCACAAGTCGCTGTTTGTTCTCAGATAAATACAAAACACATAAATACAGTGTGGGCAGAGCGTACAGTTGTTGAATTTTAAACTGGTGGTGCATCACCTAACCAGTAGGCTGTAAAAGGTTAATTCATCTCACCTTAGGATGACAGTTTAGATACCCCATTTCGGACTGCTCTCCTAAAAGCGCCGTGTGTGATATTCAAATATTCTAGTCTCTTCAAACTTCGTATTAATATATCATTCTACAAAACAAGGATGAACGACAAATTTTATGAAAATCCAGGAACTTCCTCATAAGCCTGGGCTCCTGAAGGATGAAATAAAGCAAGTTCCATACTGAATATCCGCAAATTTTGGAGGCCACTGTACTAAACTTACTCAACATGGCTACCTGACTTCAGACGTTTGTAAACCCCGGTTATAAAGCTTTAGCTGCTTGGTGTTTAGGTGCGTTCGTAAAATTGTGAAAAGCTGCTATTAGTTTCTTCATGTCTGCCTATCTGTCTGTCTGTGACCGTCTTTCCGTCCGTCCACGCGGAACAACTCGGTTCGCACTGGACGGAGTTTCATGAAAATTTGTGAAGTATTTAAAAAAAAAATCTGACGAGAAAATTTACGCTTCATTAAATTCGGACAATAATTACGGACACTTTACATAAAGACCAATATGCCTTTCTTGACCATAATTCGTTCAGTTCTTCTTAGAATGAGAAATGTTTCACACAAAAGTTGTACAGAAAATGAAAACACACATTTTGTTTTCAGCTACTTCTTTTTTCCTAAAATATTGCCTTTTAAGACGTAATGTGGAAAAAATATTTTAGAGCGGGGCAGGCCACAGATGACAATATGGCGCATGCGCATTGCATGCTGGATGCCTAAGGCTATAAATACACACAGAGTGTAAGTAACATTTATTGCTTTTCCACTACAACGAATGTAGTACAAACGTGCCTCAGTAGTATGTTGTACGTATATTGCCTGTAGTGTTGTGACTGAAATGGAGAACGTTTACTGTGCGGTATGAGTTATATTTATAAGCAGGCATATAAAGCAAACCAGTTAGAAGATAAATACACAGTTAGCAGCTGTACGTTCTGCACCGTTGTTACACAATAGGCAACCCAACCTCAATTAGCCACATACTGAAAGACATCCTGCGGTATTTCTCCGTCACGTGAAAGTGAAAGTGAAAGTGAAAGTGAAAGCGAAAGTTAAAGTGCTCTTCAAATATTTACGGGAGTTACGCTCGGCTCTATTTATTTCTGTGTACGCACTGGACACGTTCATAGAATCGCGGTAGCTCAGTGGTTAAGGTACTGTGCTACAAATCGGAAGGACGCTGGTTCGATCCCAGCTGGTGTCAGTGGACTTTTCATTGACATAAAAATCCTTCAAATCACACTATGGCCCTGGAGTCGACTCAGCCTCTAATAGAAATGAGTACCAGGAGTATTTCCTGTGGGTAAAGACGGCCGGTGCGTAAGAATGACAACCTACTACCATCCTGTGCTGTTGTCACGTAATCTGGAAACCTTAACTTCCTGGAACCCTCTGGGCCACTCCAGGCCTGTAAAGGGACTGCTTTACCTTTACCTTTACCTATGGGTCATTATATATTTCTTACTTATATTGACATTATTTTAACTAAGATTTTTCTGATTTACAGCATAAGATGTTTTAACAAATACAGCGTGATTCAAAACCATGGACTCAATTTCGTACATCTACGTTTACTGAACTCAACATGGTACGTGAATGATATTTATAACATTTGAAAGAGGAGGTCGTATGTTTTCAAATACCGAAGATAGGGCCCTCGTCTAGCGTATAGGCTTGCAGCGGCGTCAATTGGGAACAAAATAGCTACTATGCAGCCAAGAATTTTTGCGTGTATCAGAGGAGAATGTGAGATTAATTCAAACGAATTTTGAGCGTAGCCCACGCAAGTCAACCAGTAGATCGAGCAGAGAGCTTAGAATACCGCAACCAACTGTCTGGCGTGTGTTGAGGCGCCGTTTACTCTTCAATTAAGTCAATCTTTTTGAATCACCCTGTATGTTATATTCATTTATCTATTTTCAAAGTCTACAATACGTACAAAAATCTATAAGACTGAGAACTCAATCTCTCAAAATTTTGAAGTTTTCTTTATCTTTATGTTTATATTTTATGGTGCGTGAAGATTGTTCTTATTTAAAGCCTAAATACTTCGCATAATATTTTATGTTATGCGTAATATATTCATACATTAGATCACTGAGAAGTATACTCGTGATTGACTGCCCCATTCATTTGTATAACTTTCGATTTACTTAACATAGGAAATAATTTATACTATTAGATTCAAATTAAGCTCTTAAGGTAATTTACTATATTTGAAGTCACAAGAGCAGGTCTTCGTATTGTCTTTATCAAGTTGTTTCTATATCAGTTCTCCGTACGGGTATTTTTTAAATTTACAACCAGAAAGACATACTTCAAATTTTCAATTTTAAATTAAATATTTCTATTTTTATTTATTATTATTTATTACAACCAATAAATGCACAATTATACCATAACAGTATTTATCTCAACAGCCTCTCTGTATAATCTACACTGCTACATGTTTCGACACTGTCGTGTCCCCATCAGACAGCTTACAGCCAATGCATTGCTAAGTCACTCACGTTCTTAATATTGCAGCTGTTGGAAATAAATTAATACCATAACAGTATATATCTCAACAGCCTCTCTGTATAATCTACACTGCTACATGTTTCGACACTGTTGTGTCCCCATCAGACAGCTTACAGCCAATGCATTGCTAAGTTACTCACGTTCTTAATATTGCAGCTGTTGGAAATACAATTTGTAAATTAAGATATTTCAACTAAAGCTTTATACAGTTTCTCAGATTGTGCCTGTTAAAAACACAATTTTATAGAATTTTTTAAATGTTAAAATATTGTCGTTTTTACAGTAGCATAGAATAAGATCTATTCAGTGTTACAATCTCTCTTGCAATCATAATGTGTCTGTGACTGCATATACAGTCCCTTTATTCATGTTACTGTTGTGTTGCTCTGGCGTGTACTGTGTTTTTAACAGCTCCAATATTAAGAACGTGTGTTAACTTAGCAAGAAATTGATTTAAACTGATGGTGACATGAAAAAATATCGAAACATGTAGCAGTGTAGATTACACAGACAGACTGTTGTGATAAATACATTATGACATAAATGTGTATTTGTTATGATATGATATATATGATATGATAGTTGATATGGTATATATATGATATGATACGACATGATATGATGATATGATACGATATGATACGATACATATATGATACGAAATGATATGATACGGTACGATATATATGATATAAGATACGATATGTGATGATATGATATATGATATGATACGACATGATGTGATGATATGTTAGGATATATGATACGAATATGATATGGTATGATATGATATGATATGATATGATATGATATGATATGATATGATATGATATATGATATATTTGTTGACTGGAATTGGGTTGCTACCCGGTGGCAGTATTACAGTACACATTTACACACAAACAACACATAGAACAACACAAATAACAACAGAACAACACAAATAATAACAAATTTGGAAGAGTGAGGGCCATGCCCCGTCTTTGCAAATTTTACCCTGGCATTTTCTTTATAACTGAGGAAAATCACGGAAAAACTTAAGTCATTTGGTTATGTAATGAAATATTGAAAAAATGCACATTGCATTTGGTAAAATAAATGTAATTAAATATTTTAATCTGTGAACACTGACAGCATGGCTTTCTGCACAGTGTTCATATTCGCTCTCTGCACAGTGTTCATATTCGTTTACGATCCACAGGCAGGTTTCGTGTTATGGAATGCCTCTTTATACACCACATCACTGTACGACTTGTATGGGCGTTCATGTAAAGCGGCTCTGTACTTCCAGCTAGGAAACTTGTTACAAGTATTGGTCCATTATGTGTAACGCGAACCACTGCACTGTAAACTAATCTCTCATCGCCCTCGGTAGCCTCGATCTCTCGCGGGAAATCGAAGCCATCGACCACTAACCTGAACTAATTTTCAAATAGAGAATTATTTATTTTAATTTTACTAATGGCAGGTACATTGACTGTTTATCATTGACCTATGCGACCAATAAAAGTAACATCTAAAAAAAGGAAAAAATTATTACACTTAAAAAAACAAAAAACAGGAAAAAGGAAACATTCAGAGTAAATATAAAGTCCTAATGCTAAGGGGTAGTCACAAAAAATAGTGATAATAAAATAACACAGTCAATTTTCCATCATTTTTGTCCTGGCCTCCCAGTATCGCTCACATTCCGTCTTATTAGTTAATGCGGTATATTGTCCTAGACGGTTTCTATCCATGGGTTCGTGGAGGCTGCATAGCGTGCAGTAGGGGTCAGGGCGGATTGCAATGCGGTGGAGATTCGCACCCAAGCAATCATGCCCAACGCACAGCCGGAACTCTGCAAATGCCCTTCTTCTAGGCCAGTCTGTTACCTTGGATATTTCTTGCGTCCACTGTTTATGGGTTAGTCTTGTCTCTAATTCGTGTCTGTATACGCTTCGGAATGCCTGCTTTAAATGTAGTTTAACCTTTTGGAGCCGGAATTATTTTTTAATTTTAGCACACCCTGTATATATAATGTGAATAATACAGGAACCAAGTACGTTAGAATTATGAAACAAACTGAATTTTGAAGAAAAAAAAAGACGGAGAGTATATCCCATGTTTAAAATATTCAGAACCTATATTTGTTGAATAAATATATAAAATGCAACTTTAGAGGTTAGCGGTGCGGTACGTCAACTATAGTTGACATTAGGGGTCAAAAGGTTAATAGAGTGGTAGGGCGTTTCTCTGATATATACAGAATTAAGCGAGAAAGGAACTGGAAACGGAAGTGGTTATTTCCTAGAATTATTCCTTATTTATAACTCACATTTTTATCATAATTGAAGTCGATTTGTTGCAAGTGTCTTTGTTTCACTTCTTCCAGGGGAACAAGCGGTATCGATATCGACCTGCGCAGAGTCGATATCGACCAGTGTCCTCTTCCTGATGGAAGCACACAGCTCAACATTTTTGCTGCTTCAGACAAATGCAAGAAGCGCACCACAAAGGTAAGCAACTGCTCTGATACGCTGTGACAGCCAGGCGCTGTAGCTCGCAACCTGCGTCACTCTTAAGGCTAATACTGCAGTAGAAGCTGAAGAGTGACATGACCAATGGTGCCGACGACGTCCTCCCTACGCCTCTTAACAAGGTTCGCCTCCAGAAACGTTTGGCTTGTCAGCAAGTACCAAATTCTTGTCTGTAGCGAAGGTTATCAGATATTAGTAAATGCAGCCATTATTGCGAAAATAAAATTGAAAAATAAAGTATTACGTCACAGGGTTGGGTGGGGGGGGTTGCGTAAGAATTAGAAGGAGACACAATGTGGGATTCTTATAATAAAACCAACTAGACGCACTAATTCCTCAAATTTATTTTTGGAACAAAACTCTACATGTTTCGGACAGTATTCCGTCCATCATCAGGACTTTTTTCACCGCACACACAGCAATGGTGTATGTTATACAATTTTGCTGACAGCTTGCGAGCAGGATCAGGAGGGAACTACAGTTCCATCCTGATCCTGATCCTGCTCTCAAGCTGTCAGCAAACCTGTTTGATATATATACCGTTGCTCTGTGTACAGTGAAAAAATCCTGATGATGGAAGGAGTTACTGTTCGAAACATGTAGACTTTTATTCCAAAAACAAATTTGAGAAATTAGTGGGTCTAGTTGGTTTTATTATAAGAATTTATCACAATGCACTTTCACCTGAACATCAAACACAATGTGGGGGTTGCAGATAACTGGATTCCCACCCCCAACCCCCCCCCTCCCCCGTAGGATAAATTTTTTATTTGGTGGACTAATGTGACATAGCGCATGATCCGTTGTTTCATTTCATATAATTCAGTTACCATTTAAGAAGTGTCGTTAGAATTTGATGTTTGTGTGACGGTGCATCATTGATACAATAATAGAAGCAGCCAGCTAGATGCAACAATAATAAATTTTATTAATAATTTCAATCAGCGCAACATATTTCGGGCGATAATTTCGTTAGGTCGTTTCCTGTTTGAAGTGCGGTATCTACTGGCGATGATATACCGCTATCATTGAGTGTCATTTTCTAATTTGAATTCATTTTGATGATACGGAAGAGTGCTACCTCAGGATCTTTTTGAACACTAAAACTTGATCCATACTAAAAATGTACCCAAGGTCAACTCACGGTTAGGAAATATTCCGATTAATTTTCTGCCGGTGTCACACCTGTATGATCCGAGGACTTCCTTTTACTAGGAAATGACCTTGAGTAATTCGGTAAAGTATTTCCTACTTTTCGAAGCTGGAATTACTGCATCTTCGAGAGTAGTAACTCCAGTAGCAGCGTATTGCCCCAGGAGACTCAGTCCTAGAAATATTCTTTACCTGTACTGAAATGTAAGGGACGCGATAGCTCAGTCAGTATAGCGACTCGTTACGGTTTGGACGGTCCGGTGATCGAATCCCAGTAGAGGCGACATTTTCCGCACCCGTCCAGACCGGTTCTGGGGCCCACTCAGCCTCCCATAAAATGGGAACCGAGTCTTTCACGGGGGTAAACCAGCCGATGCTTGGCGTTGACCTCCCACCCCATCTAGCTCTGGGCTTACGTGGCCTGTTGTAGGGTGACTTTTACCTTTACCTTTACCTGTATTTAAAAGTATATGTTCGCAGAGCCCGATATCAGTCTTGTGGCATATCGTAAATAACTTATTTAATTTATTATGCTTCTTCGCAAAATTGTGAAAAGCGGCTATTAGTTTCGTTATGTCTGTCTATCCGACCGCATAGAACAACTTGGCTCCCTCTAGGGGAATTTTAGTGAAAATTTCTATTTTAGTATTTAAAAAAAAACTCCTGAAATTCAATTTTCATTAAAATCTGACATTAATAACGGATACTTTATATGAAGACGTATGTATATTTAGGACGGTAACTGGCTGAATTCTTCGTAGAATGAAAAGTGCTTTAGACAGCAGCTGTAGAGAAAAACTAAACGCACATTTTGTGTCCCATAACTCTTTTTCTTTCCCCCGAAAATCGTACCGTCGACGAATTAATGTGGAAAAATATGGTAACGCCAGATACGCCGCCGGTCACAATGTAAAGCGTCAGATGCATTTTGCACGCTACGTAAGTAAGGCTAAAATCACACACTCACAACAAGTAATACCTATTTTGGACTACAAAAATGATTACGCGAACGCCCTTCTTTTTTAATTGTACACATGCATTGCCTGTCTCTTTGTACTTGGAATCTTTTGCAAAGGTTAATAAAATTTTGTGTGTTAGGACGAAGATCTTACGTTTTTCTTCTAACAGCCGAAAAAATTTCTCGCACACACGCGCATTGTGCTATGGCACTGTCTAGATGGGATAACAAATAATTTTCTCTAGCCGAGGGCATGATAGATTGGGCAGTACATGTAACTTGCCAGCAGAGTGGGCAGTACAATACGTGATATTTGTACTGAGGTAGGAATTCCAAACTATGCCCTCAGAAATAGAGACGAGACTGCTATAGGAATTTCTATTCCCTCCATCATCTCGCTGCAGTCTGTTGACTATTACTGCACTGCAGTCTATAAGAAGGCTACCGACTATTATAGACTACACACGATGACCATCGGACCGTACCGGCAGCCACACTCATCTGACGTGGACTTAAAATGAATGCTAATTTTCTTTAAAAGAATTTTTTCCGTGGCACCTAGCGGACCAAGGCCTCCACATTATCGAGACTTGATTGTTACACTCAGACACTCACACTCGATAGGGAGTCCTCTGGACGAGTGATCAGCCTGACGGAGATATGCCTACCTGCGACTTATTTACGTATCCTTTGTATTTTATGAACTTTGCTTATAGGAGATAATATTAGTTCAGTATGTAAAATCCAACCCACAACGAGATCTCGTTGACAGTTCACAATATACACCTACACTATGATCATACTCTGTATAGTTTTCCTCTATACACATTTTTGTGACCTGAAGATGGCCCACAGTGGCCGAAACATGTCGTCGTCAGCATAATAAATAGGATACAAAGTCAATTGTGATTTGACGTACCTACCCCTTCCCAACTACCCGCAAACACACAACACTCATAACAGAAAGGCTTCCAATCCATCGATGGAATTCGAATTCCAATCCATCGATGGAATTCGAATTCCAATCCACCGATGGAATTCGAATTCCAATCCATCGATGGAATTTGAATTCCAATCCATCGATGGAATTTGAATTCCAATCCATCGATGAAATTTGAATTCCAATCCATCGATGGAATTTGAATTCCAATCCATCGATGGAATTTGAATTCCAATCCATCGATGGAATTTGAATTCCAATCCATCGATGGAATTTGAATTCCAATCCACCGATGGAATTCGAACCCGCAATTCCAACAAGCAAGCGGTGGCGGGAACTGCGCCTTAAAACGCACGGCCACTGGGGTAGGCTGTTTGTAACTGTATCTGACCCAAAATAATGTATTACCAGTAGATTTGTATCGGTTGGGATTTTAGCTTTTTTCAAGTATGTACAAAATGTTTCGGAGTACGTTACTTTATGCAACTTCAGGTTCCATCCTGGCGAACAACTGATGTCTTATAAGAAAGAAGGATATAAGAAGGAGGGATACAAACAGAATGGAAAAAAGAAGAAAGTAATAAATGCAAATTATTCAACGAGAATGGAAATGAAATTTTAGAGGTATAAAACGTTTTAGTATGTTACGGAAATATGGTTTATGTCGTGTAACGGAATTAGAACCTATTCTGCGCATGCGCTTCCTGTCCAACACATTCACATACATTTCTTCGTTATCTACTTTTAGTTCAATCCTTCAAAACAAAGACTTTTCTGCCGTAACGATTTTTTTTGTGGCAAAAAATGTTAATGCAGAATTATAGTTCTTTTAGAACACAGTACACTCATCCGTAGACTTTTGCCATATCGTATTTGGTGGCTCCTTAAATTCGCGGTGTCGCCGCTGAATTAAATTACATCACTCGGAACCCTCAGTGGTTAACAGCTTCAACAGTTTTCGACAACTCGAGCCATACCTCATGATAGTCAAGGAGTTGAAGGGGGAAAATGAATCAGCTCCCTTCACAGTGTTTCTGTACAGAGAAGAAAAAATTGAAAAGGATATAAATAATCGTTTCTGGGGGAGTTTCGTTTATTCGCGGACTTGCCCCTTTGGAGGGAACTCTCGGAAAAATGAACCTCACGAAAAGGGAGCGATGTGTTTATATTTTGGTGCTGTGTGGTGCCATGTAACCCTTCCAGCCAAGGTTATGACCCTTTACAAAACCCAAGACCTCCTGGACAATGGACCTCAGTTTGCCCACGTCTGTATCTTCAAACAAGATTGGAAATCCGCTAGCGTAAGCGCAATCCCAGTTACATTTTGAGGTGTCAGTTACTGAGCCCAGCGATGCGGTTAACGCAGGGATGGCTGAAAAGGCCGACGGACTAGACTTGAACTTTCACCAAGTCTCCACACTCTGTTAGTTCTTTCGTTGATTGGTTGGTTGGTTGATTGGTTGGTTGGTTGGTTGGTTGGTGGTTGCCGTGTAAGCCTTCGATATGTTTGCAATACATTTTGTACTGAGTGTTTAGATCCAACGATACCGTTGGATTTGCAAGTGGACACAAAAAGGCAAAAATGAAGATTTAAATATGGCGAAGAGTCCGCGATGTCACTTTACATATGAATCAAGAAATTGGTAGAAGTTGACGGCGAAGACGTAGCTGACTATGTTGAACGAGAACTGCTCCATGGTTTAGGCGGTCAGACTCTGACCTCTTACCGCAGACGCTCAGGTTTGATTCCAACTTATTCCACATGACAGTTTAGGTGAAACATTGACCTTAGAACCGGCGTTTGTACCAATACTTCTCTATTCCCCTGTCAATATCAATTCCACCAATAATCCATACTCATTCATTCGCGTACCTCCGACGATCGCTAATCCCTGCAGGTGACGGCACCCGTAAATACTCAACACGAACCAGATATATGTAATGACGCCGAGCGTCAGTGCCCAGCGTCTGCTTGTAATCGGAGAATTACAGTACGTTGTACAGGGAAAATCAATAGCTTTGGACACGTGGTCTCGTAACTTCTCGCAAATTGACAGCAGAGTGACGTCACGAGCTTATTTACAACGTCTAACCGCGACACAATGAAAGCTCGGTTTGGGGAGGGGGATGTGTTCCGAATTGACATTACTGCCTCTCTTGCAATTACAAGCCAACATTAGAACATATCTACCATTAACTTGTATAAGAATCAAATTAAATTGGGTGAAGTTTAAATTAGAGGAAGTGAAGTGTCGACACGTGTAGTGTAGTTGAGTGATGTGTAGTTGGGTGAAGTGTAGTTGGATGAAGTGTAGTAAACTGTAGTGAAGGTCCTAGTAACAGGGTGTCTAACATTATTAGTAAATATACAGGGTGTCCTAGGAGGAATGGGCCAGATTTCGGGAGGGTGTTCCTTATGTTAAAATATACCGATATAACCCAAAACACCTATGTCCAAAGTTGAACGGTTACGGAGATAATGGCCAGAGAAATTTGAAACTTTGACAGCTGTTACACACTTATTGATTACCAAATACATAATAAAACTGGCAGGAATATGTGGTTTCTGTAATGTTTATATCTGTACTTAACATCAAAATAACTTGTGAGTGACATAAAGCCATTAAATTGAACTACAAAACACTTGTACTCATGTCATAGTTGTCCTTAAGGTTACAAGCACTATACATGAGAAAGCCGAGCGGTAACGTAACATGGCTGACTGCGCAAAGCGTCACGCAGGCACAGTGAACACTGCATTCCACTGTCAAGGACGTTAGAATTGTCACGTGACACATCAGCTGTGCAGGTTACAGTATTTTGAACCGCAAGAAGCCTCCACTTTTCTCCGGCCATTATCTCCGTAACCGTTCAACTTTGGATATAGGTGCTTTGGGTTATATCGGTATACTTTAACATAAGGAACATTCTCCCGAAGTCTGGCACATTCCTCCTGGGACACCCTGTGTAGATCATATGGAGTTTGTTGTTTGTATTGGTTTTTCGTTTAGCATATTTTTTCACATTCTTTTGATTCCGTTTTTATCACTATATATATTGGATGTGTGTTTTGTATGTTTATGTTTAATTCTGCAAATTGCGTATTTTGTATTGTTATGTTAATGTACTCTTATTCCTATGTATGTTCCGTTCTGTGTATTCGGTTTGTCTTGTTCTGTGTAACGTTTTTGTGTGTAAATGTGTACTGTACTGCTGTCACCGGGTGTCAACCCAACTGCAGTTATATTATGCACCGTCAATACACAACATATATCAAACAAGATGCAATAATTAGAGTTAGGTTATATTTGGCTACATGTTTCGGCCGTGATCGGCCAACTAGGAACAATAATTGGGGTACAGTAAAAATAGTACTTAATGGGATCCCATTTCGTTCTCATTAAACCTTGATAAAATACAGGGTATACACAAAAGAATGTTGTGGTTTCAAAAGTTAACGAGAAAATTATTTCTCACCTTAAACGGGCAGCGGCAACTGTCCAAGTTTCTCATGCGTTTGTCACAGTCCTTCAATGTGTGCACCCTGGGTCACACGACACACATCCACACGGTAATCAAATTCATCCCAGACTCGGTGTAGCATGTCAGCTGTAATGGTCTGCACTACATGCGTTATCCGATCACGAAGTTCCTTGAGGGACATGGGCAATGGTTGTACGTAAATGCTGTCTTTAACGACCCTCAAAGAAATAAATCGCATGTTGTTAGATCCGGCGAACGGGGTGGCCAAGGGAGAAGGTGGCTCTTTCCTTTTGCAGCCCGTTCGATGCAGCACTGTTGAAGAAGTCGATTGAGAAGCACCCATACATTCCTGTAAAAATAGGAGGGGGGGTAAACACCTTCCAGTTGTAGAATGTAATCGTCATAATTGGTGTTCAGTTGAGGTAACAACCAGTTTTCCAACACCATTCTTTTGTGTACACCCTGTATAACAAATTTTTATATTTGGTAAAATATAAAAAAAATTTAAATCTTACCAAAGTTTAATGTGAACGAAATAGGATCCCATTAAGTTCTATTTTTACTGTACCTTAGTTGTTGTTCTTAGTTGGCTTGAAGATGGCCGATCACGGCCGAAAAATATATCCAATTATCACCTAACTCTAATTATTGCATCTTGTCTTGATGTATTTTGTGTATTGACGGTGCATAATATATTTTACAGATTTGATAATACACAAAGGAATACCTCTCTCAAATTCAATTGCAGTTAACATATATATCATATTATACGCGGCGTGGCTATGTGAAATTCTAGTCCGTACCGCCCAGTAAATATTATATCTCTGTTGTAAAAACCTAAGAGTTAAGTCCTCTTTATCGGCATAATCGCTCTTCGTTCTGAAATCCATGTATATGACGGTAATGTACTGTAAGCAGATTGTGGAATTCCCCAATGTTCAACTCAGTGACACATAAATTAACCACTGACGTATGAAATGTTAAAAGAATTTCCAAACCTAATTCCAAGCAGTGACGTTGTATGTCACCCTGGACAAGTGCGTGACTAACCCCGACTGATCCTGCTGAATAACGCAGCTCGCTAGCACAAAGACCTCTGAATCTTGAATGGGAATTTGTTGAGAGTAAAATATGCTGAGAAAAATTCAATTTATCTGCGTCAATATTTAGGAGTTTCTTACAAAGTGAAAAAGAGGTCGTAGGTGGATATCAGGATCGTATGTCTGTCTTTGTGTCTGTGACTTAGTAGCAGCAACTAATCTTTCAATTGGATGTCGTAAATGAATTTTTTCCGCCATCTGTCCGTACCTCTAGACCGATATGATGAAAATCAGTTTAAAATTTTCTGCGTTTGGCCCGTTCAGAAACTATGGGTTAAGAGAAGTCCGTTTTTCGAAAAGTTAAGTAACTGAGTTAAGTGAAATCGTTGCAGCGAAATATGAGTGATTTGATTTAAGTGCAATCGGGGATATTGAAATTTGAGAAGCTGTAAGTTAAGTGAAATCGAGGCGGTAAAATTTGAGTAACTGTGAGTTAAGTGCAAACGGGACATTGAAATTTGAGAAACAGCGAATTCAGTGGGAAAAGGACTTTGATTTGAGTAACAGTGAGTTAAATGAAAGAGGTATAGTGACAGGTGGCGTAACTGTGATTAATATGAAATCGGTACAGTGACAGGTTGCGTAACTGTGATTAACCTTTAGGCGCCGGAATTATTTTTTTAATTTTAGCACACCCTGTATATAAAATGTGAATAATACAGGTACAAAATACGTTAGAATTAAGAAACAAACTGCATTTTGAAGAGAAAAAACGGAGAGTATATACCGTGTTTAAAATATTCAGTACCTATATTTGTTGAATAAATATATAAAATTGAAATTTTAGAGGTTACCGGTGCGTTACGACCACTATAGTTGACATTAGGCGTCAAAAGGTTAATATGGAATCGGTACAGTGAAATACGTACTGTACTTAAGGCGTAAATGAAGGTTTAACCTAATTCCTATATATTTCTGAGATATCGATTAAAATTATGTGCATATTATGTCCACATTCTAATAAAGATTTTGAAAATCGGGCGCCGAAAG
>Ga0136643_10007713_pt1 | contig 15606 bp, 10 predicted proteins | sample TergutLab28metaG_FD_96883 | JGI IMG/M metagenome (GOLD analysis project Ga0136643, IMG submission 96883) | Labiotermes labralis P1 segment gut microbial communities from Petit-Saut dam, French Guiana - Lab288 P1 (version 3) (version 3) | ecosystem: Host-associated > Arthropoda: Insects >... | reverse complement strand
CTTTCTTCTCCCCTGGGGGGTGTGGGGGGGGGGGCAGGGAGGCCCCCCCGCAGCTTCACCCGGCGAAAAAATGTTTGGGTGTCACAAGAGGGGGGGGGGGGTGGGGGGGGGGGGGGGGGGAGGCAGAGCCGGTATGAGCGTTTTGAAAGTGAAAAATCTCCTGCCCGTACCGAAATTGGTGAATAATGAATTGGGAAGCACGAGAAAGAAATCGGTCTAGTCTAATCTAAGGCAAGGTCCGAGAATCTGTCTGGAGGAAAAAGTAAAACCGCTACGAACGTCAGTTACAGCAGCTGTAAACGGACCGAGATTTGAACCCGGAAAATGCAAAAATTCGAATCAGAGAGTGCTTCTGCGATGTTCGGTAGGTCGTGCAGAATGACAGGTTAGTTATGCAAAGTGCAGCGTACAAACAAGGGGAAAGGCTGACACACACACACACACACATATATAGATATATATATATATACACACACATACACACACACACGTGTGTGTGTGTGTGTGTGTGTGTGTGTGAAGGAAAAAAGTGGAACAGAAAGAAAGAAAGAAAGCGTGAGCATAGACCCTCCCCGACTTACGCAATTTCAAGTTACACAATCTCAGACCAACGTCATTATTTAAAAGTTAAAAAATTAAATATTAACATATCTGAAGCCCTCACCGAATTTTTCCATGCGGTAACGAAAGAGCAACGAGGCGCAGGTGGCGGAAGAATGCTGCTGGGCGACAACACAGGAGGCAGGACGGTCCTGCTGCCGCCGCTCAGGTTCAGATGTTTCAACCGGACTGCCTTGCATATAGATACACAGCTGACCACATGCATTCCGAACTGCGACTTGCTCCAGACCTTCCGGAACGTGAAATGTTGCGTTAAGTCGGGGACAGTCTGTACCGGGATAGGCCTACGTGTAATTTCGGGGGCCCAAACGACATTAATGTCGTCTCACACACCAATTTGGCACGCCCGCCATGTTGGTATTACTAATGACATATCGAGTACAAAGATGGCACACCTTCAGGTGGCATAACGTTCATACCAAGTTTCATCAAAAATCCATCAACCGATTAAGCATTTCCCAATCTACACGGAAACACGGACGCAGATGTCAAGAGACTTCGTTCTGGGATGTGACGCCGTGTAGTCTAGAAGAAAACCGGGGTTTCGGAACGTGCTGCCTCCACATTTAATACGCTGTCAAGATGGAGAAAACCAGTCTTTCTGAAACGTCGATAAATTTCCACCCGACTGCGCGGTGTCATATAACACAGGTGTATTCAAGACACCACAAGTCTCCCTTCCTTGCAGAATATATGATAAAGGCTAAAAATGTAGCGGATTGGAAAATCATTACAGCGGTTATTGGTGGCCTAGTTGGGTGGAGTGAGGCCGAAACGGCCGCCATATTTCAGTAATTACAATGTGGCTGCAGCAGGGGCACAGCTGGGGCGGCAGGCTCACTATGAGGCCGACTTTCACTCTGGATGCACAACTATTGATCGGCAAGGCTGCGACTGTCTTTCCTTGTCCCCCACACGCACGGTACAACAGGGACAAGCTGCCTTCGCGAGGATCTCTCCAGTAACACAACGAACCAAAGAGAAGGACTTACCGGATATTAGACACGTTGAAGACTGCTGACTTCTGGGATGCGCCACTCCGCAAACTGACAGAAGCGCACGGACGGTGTATGCAACTGCACTAGTGCGGAGCCACCGAGGTCATCGAGAAACGTCGCGACAATTCGGCATCATACATATCCCAGAAGGGGTCACGCGGTGGCGCGGTTGGTTGAGGCACTGCGCTACAAGTGGGAAGGTCGCGGGTTCGATTCCCGAGGGTGTCATAATCTTTCCGGTCGCACCATGGCCCACGGTTGACTCAGCCTCTAACAGAAATGAGTTCCAGGAATATTTCCTGGGGGTAAAAGCGGCCGGTGCGTAGGGCTGACAACCATACCACCTTCATTTGCCGACTGTCCTGAAATCTGGGAGCCTCAAACTCTTGGAACCCTCAGGGTCTGTCCAGGCCTGTAACGGGATTGCTTTACCTTTTACATATCCCAGAAGACAACACTCTTCGATCATCTTCGTGAGAACCTCAGACCTCACAATGATAGGCTGACAATGCTTCAACGACATGACAGTCCGATCAACGTTTTATGGACGTGAAAGGAATTGGGAGAAAGAGGCCGTGGTGTACTTAAATGTTCCTGCGGAAACCCACACCACGTGCTTTAGTCGACACCACCTCTGTGTCGATCGGCAATCGTACTGGTGTCATCCAGACGCATTCCTGCTTGCACCAACCCGCTCGGAAATTATACCCCCTCCACTGACTTCGTGTTTGTTTGGGAAGTGCTGGAGTGCAGAAAAATGCCAGTGGATGTTTTTCTGTCATCAGACGGAAAATGGTGAAAACCCACTGCAGAAAAGGTGAGCAAGGCCTCTCCAAAATGAGGAGCACAAGCGAAACTTCAACACAAAGTCTACAGCATTTCGACAACTCTGCCGTAAAAAATAAAAAGCAGAACGCCCTGCTCCGGAATCTGGGGGTCAGAGGACATTGTGCTCATCAGCACTGCAGTATACAGGGCGAATGGAGGCAGTAAAGGTGGACACTTCCGTACCTTCAATATAAGAAGCACGCACACGCGTGACGAACCTCACGCTTCAGGCACTTAACCCTACCGACAAGAGAACCTGGAACTGACTGACCAGTTGTCTGGGTGGGTAACAGCCGGTCTGAAAACTGTGGGATATAGGAGACTAATAGAAAGGTGCAAGTATTTGAAATATACAGTAGAAGTAATGTTATGTCTGAATTAATGTGGTAAGGCAGACATTAATAATAATAATAATAATAATAATCAACCTCGAAAATACCAGCAATTATATCAAAGTTGTTTACAGTTATTAAAACAACACTGTCTTTGTTGTTTACAATTATTAAATCAACAAAGTATTTGTTGTTGACAGTTATTAAAACAATACTCTTTGTTGTTTACAATTATCAAAACAATGTTGTCTTTGTTGTTCACGATTATGAAAACAACGCTGTCTTTGTTGTTTACAGTTAAGACAACGTCTTTGTTTTTTACAATTATTAAAACACTGTCTTTGTTGTTTACAGTTATTAAAACAATACTGTCTTTGTTGTTTACAATCGTTACAACATTTTCTTTGTTGCTTACAATTATTAAAACAATTCTTTGTTGTTTACAATTATTAAAACAACATTGTCTTTGTAAAAAAAACCCACAAACGACATATTTCATACTCTGTAACTCAACCATCGTAACAACCTGACAATAAGCAGATGGTTTTGAGAAGCGGTAAGAGTTTTCCCTGAGGATGGCTCAGTGAGCGTCGATACATGTAGCCGATATTTAGCAAACAATACAAATAGTCAATTGTACATGCGCAATTACCTGTACAATTAAAGTTATAATTGCTACATGAAAATGCACGGAATGGACAGCTTCACGGAAACTGGGCAGTAACATTTCATGCACCATAAACTGAAACTACAGAACAGCTCAAACACTATAAACGACAGAAACATGGCTTCAGGTACGTAATTGTAAACACCCTGCATAATAATGATATTACTGTGTCATTTTACTGCATAATTTCCCTCAGTAAGATTCCAAAGCTGTAAAATCCGTCTGACACAACGTCGCCCACTCGCACCGTCGCCTGTTTTCATTACTGAAACAACATTTTATACAGAATTTGCTGCGAGTTCATAATCTGCCAACGTGCAGCACCTGACTGGGGCAGCTTCAACGCCTACACAAAACTGCAGGTTACATTAAAGTGCGAAAGGATGCAGTGGCCAGGTTAATTAAGGGCTGGAATACAGACGAACTGCGGTTCGACCTCCAGTCGACTCTTCCCCATCTACACAGCGTTCGGACTGCCCTCGTCCAGCCTATCAAATGGGTACCGGAACGTTACACCAAGTGTAAGAAACCATGGAGCTCTACGCCTAATGTCCCCCCCCCCCACCATGTCTTCATGGCGTAGTGCATAGCTAACCACATGAGCACGTTGAATTTGTTACAAACACCAGACGAAGAGCAATCCCAAGTGCGATATATCATTGCCAGAACCCTTCGGAACCGAATACAGGTGCGGGACAGCTTATATAATAAATACAGAGGCTTACCCTTAAATTCTGAAAAAGCAGTACACTACTACAGCGTTCTTCAAGCTTTGTGATCTGTGGAACCCTTCTCCAGACTGAAATATTTCACGGAACCCAAACCCTGTTTTTGAGTTGGCAATATAGACCACGTAAAGAAATGGAACGTAGATCGTTGTTTTTTGTTTGTTTGTAGCAAATAAAATAACACAATAACCTCACCGTAAGTTTAATCAATCAATAAAACAGTAAAAACGACCGTATTTTAACGTCTCGGTGTGACGGATGAGGCTGTTTTGGCAAACACATCAATTTTGTATCTAGTATTATTGATGACTGTTGCAGCCTGAGGTCTGCCTCGGCTTTCAGTTTTTTTTTGTATTTAGCTTCTGTCATACTCCCTGGCCCAGTGGGGGGGGGGGAGGCGGTGCTCACGGCACTCCTTGTCTAATGATTCTTATGCGGACAGCACCTCTCGGAAAGGCTAAAATGTTCTGACGTCATGCACCTGTTTCTTTCCCACGTATTCCCTTTGAAAATGTTAATACACCTATTTCGCAACATTGCCTGATATTTATAGTTGAACATTATTACAGAAACAAGCTGCTACAAATATAATTACGATAACGTACAGAAAGGCCGAGCTTTCCTCGGCGATTCGCGGAACCCCTGATAGGCCTTTGCGGAACCGAGCCTGAAAAACACTGCACTACGATAAGGGAAGTGAGCCACAGACAACAAGCAAACACGGTTTGTACCGGCACGTTTACGGGAAGGAATGTCACTGCAACAACTCCCGAGTAGACACTGTCACTCCAAGAACTCCCGAGGAGGGACTGTCACTTCAACTCCCTAGGACGGATGTCACTCCACCAACTCCCGAGGAGGGACCGTCATTCCAACAACTCCCGAGAAGAGACTGTGACTCCACCAACTCCCGAGGAGGGACTGTTACTCTAAGAACTCCCGAGGAAAGAATGTCACTCCACAAACTCCCGAGTAAGACACAACATGCGGAAAGCTGGTTAAGCAAAGGAAAGAAATCTCGAAACCAAATTAATACATTTTTCTTATGTATTTCTTTTTATTATTAGTTATAATGATTGCAGCTCATAATTTCAAAACAGCAAGAAGCAGCCCCCGAACGGCTGTCTTCAAATTTCAATCAACATTACATACAAGACTGTTGGATCAACACAAGTTAGCACTCCACTCCCCCGTCAACAAAATTGCTATTGGCATCTCTACTGTTTGTTGAACTATGCACTTCTCTGTCCATTGCAAGCAAACAATCCGCTGTGTCTCAGCTTGGTAAGTTTCACGACACAGGTTACCCGTTTTCCTCTGCGTTAGCTTAAATCCACAAGCAAACAGGACCGCATATAGCTTACCTAAGCTTACACACACGTCTCAGTTTAAGAAATCGATAACACACCGACTATCCCCCGCCGGACTAAAAAGATTCTCAAAAAGTGTATATACATTGAAATAAAGGACAGCTGTTTACTACTTCACCACGAAACCAGAACTGAAGGCGCCGCTAAGTACTACGGCATGCACTTAACAGATTGGATTAGGCGTTTATTAAATCTGTTAACGCCTTAACTGTGATGCAGTGCGCAATACGAAAGAATGGAGGCTTACAAAATGGTCAACGTTCACTTGAAGTGACGTTGTATACATTTACAGGCGTCAGTTGGAATTAAAAACTGTAAAATTTTATGATGATGATGATGAATGAAAATTTACCAACGATTCAGATCGTAACAGTACATGGTACGGGTTACTAGGTATTTGTTCTTCATTACGACGTGTATACACTTTCCGAGATACCTCTGCCCATTTTGTATTACGTTTTAAATCATGGGTAAAATATTTCAATTTTTAATGGCAAGTGACGCCATCTGTTAAGTGCAAGCAACACTACACCAACAAAACGTCCGCCAGTTTGTACTAAGATCTGAATCACACGGAAAAGATTGCAGTTTCTAATTGCGACAAACGCATTCCATTACATGCATGCAACACTACACCTGGCGAAACTCCGCCATTTTGTAAACCTTCTCCATTTTGTATTAGCTCTATATCATGGGTAAACGACTGCAAACGCCATCTGTTACATACATGCCACAGTACTCAGAGACACATTATATTTGATTCCACCAGGAATACCTAATAAATAGATATTCTAAATTAAAGTATGAATTTTGATCGCTGTGAGGTTTAACTGCGCCCACATGTTGACAACCACGTGCCGTAAAGAAATAAAGCTAACACTGTGGAAGAGCCATGCCAGAAACTCCAAGTGGAGTTTCACTTCTACCCTTCCACACGTCTTCACAATACGCTGCTTGCGCACGGGGAGAAAATTTTTGTCTCGACACGAAAGTTCTTCCAGAACTATTCGGTATTCCTGAAACGAAAAACGTAGTTGAAAACACGACTTATCTCCTATACGTTCATTTTGTGCACTTCTTGCAAATAAAAACTGTAAATTCAGAAACGCAACCTCCACTTCGGCAAGGTATCTATTTGCTTTGCCACACACGCTAATCTACTTGCCAGTAACTTGAAACGCCGTTTAACCCTTATCCTGCTAACGTGGAGAATATGGTGAGTTCTTAATAATGCCAGCAAATGGCAGCTGGGATTTAATTCGGCGTTTAAAGGGTTAAACAATTTTCATGTAATTTGTTATTAGAACGTTTCACTTCGTCAAGAGATCAACAATTTGGTTAAAATCCGACAAAATAAAGCACACCTCATATGAATACCTACAGAAGCCATTTCTATGCGACCTCGCGCTGAAGAAACGTTTATAGGAGCCAAATGTTTTTAACTAAAGTAGCAGAAGAAATGAAACACATGATCTACGCCCAATGCACATCTTCCCCTAAAACTACCCACTGACGAAGCAAATAAACAAATGTGAGCAAAGGAGAAACAGTCTGTACCCTCGACATGCATTGCCTCGTTTTCCTGCTTAATTAAACACCACGCCATTTATTTGAGGTACGTGCAAACGCCTGGATGGTGTTTCAGGCAGAGCAAGGACGGCTTCCTCTACCGTCCTGTATAATGTATTCGGCACAAACCACAATTAGTAATGAGTGGGTCCCTGTCACCACGGCATGGCGCGTCCTCAGGTTGCGGATGGATGGTAGCTGCGAATATATTGAATAAGCAGTCGCAGAAGCCGAAAGGGGGTGGCCCTCCAGCATGGGGGTTGAGCGAGGTGTTAACTCCTCACCGTAAAAACGTATCTTGTTACGAAACATTCATACAGAAAGCCTCAGACCTGGGCTGATACTTTGGATAGTGACAGTTGGCGGGCACTTGTGAATGCGGTAATGAAACTTCGGGCTCCATATAATGCTGGGAATTTGACTAACTGAAAACCGGTTAGCTTCTCAAGAAGGACTCTGCTCCATAGAGTAAGTGATCACCTACACAGCCCAGTCGTTTCATCCCCGAGGAAACAACCCCGGGGCCGACAGAAATAACACCGGATTTTCGATTTACGCGGGGTTTTCTTAGGATGCACCAACGGTATAAACTTACGTCAGCCTTCATCCATCCTAGAATATTGATGTGTTGTTTAAATTCATGTCTGCGGATTGTGGAGTCTCACACGATGAGGCCCACGAGACGAGATCCGATTTTCATCTCCACGATGACCTACGTCATCAAGCTTCCCTCGCGTGCGTGCTTTCTGTAAGAAACGTCTTCCACAGCACGGTCTCCACCAATGGGGACCACGCAGTTACTCATGCTAGTCTCTGTCTTTCCTCAATACTTCGAATATTTACTTTTGCTTATACAGAGCATCACGTAAGGGTACATCCGTCGAACTACAAGATGACGTGACAGAAATCGTTACCGAAGATCAAAGCTGACATTCTCTAGAACACCCACATGACATGAATGGCCACGAAATATACTGGGAACAGTCAGTATCTGAATCTACCTGTACCCCATACACAGAGCAATTAAAAACGTTGACAGTTCCACACGTTTACAATGAAGTAGCCAGCGAACATACAATGACCCGATAAACGATTCACACATACGATGTCATTACAGGCTCAATGGTTAGTTCACTGCAAACATGTGAAAGTGTTAACTTCTTTCTGAATTTCCCTGCATGTATCTTAGCAAATGCGACGCCGAATATTACTTGAGTAGACAGACGCACTTCCTTCGCATTCAGAACGCCCCGGAAATATGGACCATGACACAGTTATCGTGGTTTTCCCCACTGACACACATTACACGCAGCATACATATCTAGAACGTTTATTTAAAACATATTTGGATTTTCATCAAATACACAGACAAATAACGCACATCTATGGACATAAGTGTGTTTTATTTAATCATGTTTATTTCACAACGCAGCTCAAGCTATACAGCGTCAAAAGGCGTTAACGGTGGATAAACAACTGGATGGAATCTGGAAGGAAGCGGCTGTGGACCAGTCTGAGGACCTGAAAGGCGTATGTGAACAAAACCACCAGAAATCTATTGAGATAACCAGTACCCAGGCCGGGATATCAACCCAGAACCTTATAAATACAAAGTAACAGCATTACCCACTCGGTCACATCACGCACGAAGTGTAACATTCGTTGTACTTATCAGCTACCGCTATAAAACCCGCTGATATTTCAAAGCGGATATCTCCATTATTCCCACCGACAACCCTTACACTGATCAACCCTTATGTATTACAGCCTTTGACAAACAGTACGACACCACACTTCACTGAACATGCAGCTTCGTGACGTATTTTCTTTCGGCGACCACTGCCACCTAGCCTAAGTATCAGTAACTATAAGGACGATCTGCTGCATGGAGACAGAATATGGACAGGATTTCTTCTCGCAGGCTTTTATACATTAGCAAAGGACAGGCATCTGCAATACAGGAGCGCCCGATCGAGATCGCCGTCCAATCAAAACGAGACGCAAGCTCAAAATGACTCAAAAGTAACAGGAAGTAAACAGAATATGTATAATTGTCTTAATCTAAACCAACATTTAATGCACCTACTGTACATATCGCGTTACATTACATTCTCATACGCGTCTCGGCGCAAGTCAGCGCCATCTTCAGGGAGTCTCATATTTAACTTTTCGATTTTCGGCGCATCAGCTGGCTGTAAACACTTGCCGGGGCAAGATGGCGCCAAGGTGCGCCGAGACGCGTATGAGAATGTAACGCGGTATGTACAACAGGTGCATTAAATTTTGGTTTAGACAAACAATTAATATGACCGTATTGCACAGTGCACGTAATATTAAGCGAATATGTATGAGTAAAGATTCTGTTAAAAACATTTAAAGAAGTCTTCATGTTTGCACCGTGCATCAATGATAATTTAAACACTTTATTATCCAAATAATGCACAAAACGTAATATGTAGATACAATTAAAATTATAAAATATTCAAAAGTGCTCCAACATGTTTCGGATCACATTGGATCCATCATCAGGGAAACTTTTACAGTGCTTAGCTAAAAATTACAAGAATGAATCATTCTTGTAATTTTTAGTCAAGCATTCTACAAGGCTCCCTGATGATGGATCCTCTGTGATCCGAAACATATTGGAGCACTTCAAAATATTTTATAATTTTAATTGTATCTACATATTATATATCGTGCATTAGTTGAATAATAAAGTGTTTAATTTAAAGAAGTGTTTGGCCTCGACTAAGATCCGCAGGTTTCAAGAGGCACATCCTTAAAGAGGTAAAATTAAATGTGTTTCTCAATTTTAAGACATGTTCCACCGTCTTCCACATCATTTCTGGACATCATGGAGTTGGCTAGCGTGTCTGTAACGAAGCGTTCCTCGTCTTCAAGAAACACAAGCACCCGAACTTTACCTGTGATGATCCCCCGGAGACACAAACGCACCGTTACGAAGTATCAACAGCCTCCATTAACAATGGTGTATATGAAATCGGAGTCTCTCTCATTAGGAACTTCTTCACGAGATTTTCTCCGTTGCATATGTATATCTATATATGTATCTATTACGCCTTGCAGGTATTTATCGTGCCAACTTTTCACTTAATATTAAAGTGCGTTACTTCAAATTGCCTCTCTTCTGCAAAATCTAGCAAAATTTTCTTAATGCACCTGCATCACAAAGAGTACGAACTTCAGGGTCTGTAGAGTCACTTAATTTCTTATATAAAAGGTAAAGAGATCCCGTTACAGGCCCAGTGTGGCCTAGAGGGTGGGAAGACGTATAGCTCTACTCTTCCAAGACCGCGGCACTAGAAGGGGGTGAGTGATCAGCAGCACGCCCCGGCCGAACTTTACCCTCGGGAAGACCCGGTACCCATTTTACAGGAGCTGGGTGGGCCCCAGGGCCGGTCTGGACGAACGAAAAATCTCGTCCCCACCAGGATTCGATCCCGGACCGTCCAGCCCGTAGTCAGTCGCTATACCGACTAAGCTACCCGGCTCACTCATTTCTTATATGGTAAAAGTAGGTACAGGTAAAGTGCACCACAGAAAAGGCCATGAAGGCCCAGATGAGGAGTAAAGGTATATCTCTACTCTTTCTTTAACCTCGGCGCTGTGATTTGGGTGGGTGGTCAACGCCACGCCCCGGCCGCTCTACCCCCGGGAAAGACCCTGTACCTATTGTATAGTAGGCTGGGTGGGCCCCAGGGCCGGTCTGGACAGATGTGGAAAATCTCGTCTCCACCGGGATTCGATCCCCGGACTGTCCAGAGCTATCGAGTCGCTATACCGACTACGCTATCTCGGCCCGTCTCATCTCTTATATGTACGACATAATCGGCAAACGTCTGTTCTGCGTCAGCCAACGATTACAGTTGCCTGAATAAACCGGCACACCAGCGTCAATTACGGCACGTAACTTGAAGCACTAACCTGCATCTTCACAAATGTTGCGAGACGAAACGTGCTTGCCTTTATAGCCATTTAAAGAACAGTAGAAACTTCCTTTTAACCACTCAGACAACAGTAACAGCTTTCTCTTAGCCACTGAAAGGACAGAGACGACTCTCCTTTAACCAGTCCGAGCACAGTACTGATTTTCCTTTCACCACTCTCTCAACAGTACAATAGTACACACGCCGCTTAGAATAGAATAGTACGTGGGTTCGAGCCCTTGCGGGCCCGATGCACCTAGGCCTTAAAACAGACCCTTTGTACCTCCTAATATGACATTAGGTTACAGCAGCCCTGTTCTTTACCGAAGCTCCATATGGCCCCTACATTTTGATTCATTGTATCCTCAGGGTCCAAAAAGAAGGAACCCATATGTGCATGTCCGAATGAAGCCAAGGCCTCACACTCGCACAAAATGTGGACTAAGGTGTCCTCCTCCGCACCACACCTCCTGCAAGTGGGGTTATTACTCAGCCCCATTACACAGAGATGTCTTCTCAAGGTGTTATGTCCGGTAAAAGGCCAGTAACAACCCTGGATTGTGTCCTATTAGGGGACAATAATGGGGTCTTTGTAGCCGGGATAGGGCCCGAACACACGCCGCTTGCTTTAACATTCAGAGCCTCCACACTTTGCCCACACACTACACCACATGTCTCGAATAATTATCAAAATAAACGCTGATTATTCCCGTGATCAACTTGAACCAGTCGCTGTACTTGCTGAAAGGTACGATCTGAATTTTGAGATGCCATTCAGACGAACCTCAGGATTCAAAGGATGTCGATGTGTCTTCTGTACATTTGTCCAATTCCAATTCCATTTAAAATTCAGTACCCCTGATTTCTCACAACTCTTACCAGAAATCGCACCTTCTCTTTCACTGATGTGGGCCACAACAGAAAGACCGACACCGGCAAGCCACCGTGGAGGGAAGACAGTGCAACAGAGTAGGGGATGTGCGTGGTTCTCGTCAAGTGCACCTCGCACTGAACCCGCTGCCCGACAGCTTTTCACGTATTTGAAAATTATCTTTGTGTTCAGAAAGTGTGCATAGGGAAAATTTATTTTGGATTTGTAACCCCACTTGTAGGATCGGTGTTAGCATATGTAACATATAGAAACTTGTGACGTCGCGGTGGCGTTTCCACTGCTACGTCACGAGTTTCCACAGACACAAAGAGCTTTCCGACAGATCGGGTGTTGGCGGCTTAGCGAGCAGCCAAATCCGAAGCGATAAGCCGATCCACAGCAACTGACCAACGATATAGGCCAGATAAAAAGGGCCCTATAAATGGATACGATTCGGAGGAATATACTTATTCTGTCTTCAGGACGAAACGCTTCAACCCTGAACACACAGGCATCGTTTGCGTCCGACACATCTGTACCCCTCCGGCACACCACATGTGTCGTGACTCAGAACAGCACAAAATAAACCTAGATTTCCACTGAAACTGGCCTAACGACTAGTTCAAATGAATCATTTATCCTGCACAAGGACAAGCGTCAATGACATGCAGGTATTCGCGTCCATCACAGCAACATGCACAACATGCATGAAAACCGCAAGACTCCAGCGTTTCGTACGGCCGGCTGTAGCCTACGTCTATAGCACGATCGTGTTCAAAGAAGCTTCAGTCACTCATTCTGGTTTCCGGTGTAGAGTTTATTTCCAATCACACATGCCATTTGCTAAATAAAGGATACAAATACACTTCGTGCAATTGGTACGCTACAAATGGCAATACAAAAGGTACTCGTATGAAATAAAACAGCGTAAAAAGCATTGACAAACATTTCTGTATAACACTGCACCTGCAGTACACTAGTCATGTTTAATTTATACCTTATTTTACAACAGCGGGAATCAAATGAAAGATCAGGGTCGGTGCAAGCGATAATACCTGATCGCTAAAACTGGAGTCCCGTGACAGCTGCTAATAGTTACGTCATTAACGGTGACATATAAAGACTTTATTGCATCATTCAGTTTGTTTGTTGTTCCCTTTGATTTCACATTTCTCTTGCTAGCTGCCTGGCACGTAGACACGCAGAAGTGTACTTGTGACAAACAGAAATATAAAGAGAGACAGAAGTGCACATATGACAAACAGAAGTGTACACATGAGTAACAGAAGTGCGAAAATGACGAACAAAAGTGTACACATGAGAAACAGAAGTGGGCAAATGACGAACAGAGGTGTACACATGAGAAACAGAAGTGCGCAAATGAACAGAAGTGTACACTTGAGTAACAGCACACCTCACCGCCATGGGATGAAAGTCTGCCAAATGCAGTCTTCAAAATTCTGCACACTTCCAGGGCCTCCTGTGAGATTACGATCCTCCGGGATGTTTTTGCCCATCCCTTATCAGGACTTACGCCCTATTCATCTAGAACCCTCTATTATTATCCTTCCGTCTACACCGACGTCTCTTACGTTTAAATTTCAGGATCACAAATTTGTGTATGTTTTTCATCATGCCCAGGCATGCTACACGTGCCACACAAAAATACTATCCTTTCATTACAGTAATTACCCCAAGTAGATAAATTCTGAATCTCCTAACACCCTACCGCTAACGCCAAATATTATCCTAAGCAATCTGCTCTCGAACACCCAGTACGTACGAAAAATGTCTTCTGAGATTTGACACCGTGTACTTTTGTAGAAACTTACAGAACTTACTGCCTCAATATTCAAGACAATCTTCAATTCTGAGGATAGAGTCAGTTCGTTTCTCGGAAATGTCTGTAGACCGCGAGGCGTCACATCTGTTTTCTGCAGTCATAACCACGATAACCTCTACCCACACAAGCTCCTCACACTGTCCCTCCATATTCAGGTTCCCAAGAGGTAGGCGTAACGGTGACACTCTAGAGTTGTTTTCGGGAGAAACCCGTTTCGAATCTGGGCTGTCATCGGCTATCCTATGGGTTTTCGTGGTCTTCCTCAGTCCATCCAAGCAAATGCCGCTGTAGTACTTTGATCAGGCTAGAACAGTATTTGTAGGTGAGGCATCCCCGTTATGTTTTCAATAATTAATATAAGTATATACATGTATAGTCTAACATAACGTTATTACATAAAGTGTAATTAATTGAAAGAACATAGCAGCTACATGTTTCGGCCTTCAGGAAACCATATTCAGGTTCTAATTTATAGGGGCCTTAATATACTATTGGCAAAGCCTTAAAATTACATTTCTTGATTAAAATAATAAATCAGAATATAAAACGTAAGATATAAAATATAAAATAACATAGGATAATAAAGACACGTAGAATAGAACTTGATTATGGCGGAAATCTTACGTACTGGGTAGTTGGGGTAGAAGCTGTAATGCTGTTATATTTGTTAAGATCCACTTCACTCGGATGATGGAAAGATGTGTTAGACTACAAATGTATGTACTTCTATTAAAGACTAGGGCAGCTTCCTTTTAAATCCTTTCCAATTCACCGTTCAAGCATTACCCTACCACACGACGTCTACGCTAATGACACCATCTTAAACCAGTCCACAAAAGATACACACCCTCGTACTCTTGTTCTAGACACTTGCCGCCTGCAAGTCTTTCTCTCACTGCTGTTTCCAACCCACTGTTATTCCTAATTGAAATGATGCACAGCTCTCGCAGTTCAACCGCAGGACCTCCACTGTAGAATTTGGATATGTGTTATCCGCTGCGGCAACTGCATTTCGTAAGAACACGGTGAACGGGATCGTTTCTCGATCTTTTCGTGCACACAAGTAGAGAATGAGACGCGCAGGAGGACGTGGAGATCATCATCGTGTAAAACCCATGCCTAATAGCCTGACCTGGGTGTGGATGGTACAATACAAAATTGAGTGCCGCATTTAGGATATGAGGTGGGAGTCTGTGAATGAATGAATTCATCTGGCTCACACTAGGCCCAGCGGCCGGCTCTAGTGAACGCTGAGACGAAGCTAAGCCTGAGGTGCTCATGGCGGTGGCTTAGAACAGTGCTATTTTATTACATATAACATCGTGAAGTCTGGCAGAAGCTTGCAGACGTGGAGAAGGAACCTACTGCCTCCAACTTCTAGGTCTAACGGACATTACCTATTCTTTCTCCACAAGACACGGGCAAACGTTTTCTTCTTCATCCTCTTCTTCTACGGCGTTTCTGCCCATCTTCGGGCCATGGCCTCCCCGATCACCTTCATCCAACTTTCTCTCTTCATTCCTGCCGCCTTCCAATTCCGTATCTGGAGAAAGTCTATAGTATCCCTACAAACAGAATCCTCCCATCTACTTCTAGGCTTCCCTGTGGACCTTCTTCCGTAACACGGGGAAACAACGTAAGAAGCACATAAGTCATCACGTCCAGTACTCGTGCAGGTACAGTGGGCAGTGACGCAACTACATTTCGTGGTGTTGGGCTTACTTCTCTCATCGCTTCTCTTTCTTCCTCTACCCTGCCCCCCCCCCCCCCCCCCCCCCCCCCCCCCCCCCCCCCCCCCCCCCCCCCCCCCCCCCCCCCCCCCCCCCCCACCT
>Ga0136643_10007710_pt1 | contig 15607 bp, 9 predicted proteins | sample TergutLab28metaG_FD_96883 | JGI IMG/M metagenome (GOLD analysis project Ga0136643, IMG submission 96883) | Labiotermes labralis P1 segment gut microbial communities from Petit-Saut dam, French Guiana - Lab288 P1 (version 3) (version 3) | ecosystem: Host-associated > Arthropoda: Insects >... | reverse complement strand
GGAAGATGACTCAGTAAGAGTCGAAACATGTAGGAGATTTAAGATAATAACAATTTTAATGTTTTAATTATTGGATTTTAACATTAATTTATATTGGTGCATTAAGTTGGAATAAAAATACTATTAATGTTTTAGTTTAGAAAATAACAAAAGTGGGTATGCTGTTGCAGTGAATCTGAAGACGCGTAAGACAGGCACACAGAGCAGAAAGGGGAATCGTACAGGTGGTTCTGAAATATGTATGTAGATACATGTGTAGCAATCTACGTATAAGATCCTCTCTTCGCATCGTAACAGCAGCGCAATGCACTACACAGGCACTCGTAAGCTATAAAATCGGTATGAAGATGTGAGGCATTCACACAGTGATCCTGAGGACACGTACATTTGTTACAAGGAAACTGGTACAGGGTGTTCACAAATACGTGTGCAGCTTCAGTTCTAAAACACAAACTAAATTACTTCAATTGAGGAACGTCTCAAAAATTGCAGAAGGATACTATATGAGTGTTGTAGATACTGTACATACAAGTGAGTAGTTAAACAGGGCTAAAAGCTTATCGAGGATACTAGAAGACGTTCAAGATAATTCCACAAAATCCAGTCCCTGGACAGTCTCCTGCGTCGTTTTGAAAAAGATCTGTTTTTCTCGGACCGTTTCCGTAAGTTCTCCAGTAATAACATTTTACATCTCCTTCTACGTGTACAAGTGATGAATCTTGGATATTTAGTGCCTACGGAATGTTAAGCTGTTCAGTTTATCAGTAGTTCCTAATGTTTTGGAGACTCGTAGTGCCTTCCCACCATGGGTGCCCAGTCCACTTTCCTGACACTGATTAATATTCACGTTTAGGGCGCAACGTTAGGAAACACACTAATCTGCGAATAATTGAACCTCGATTTAAGGGGACTGTGCTCTATCGAAACGTCGGCAATTATTTACCAGTCCAAAAGGCGTAACAACCCAGAAGAATTTAATATGCAGCAATACGAAAGTGAGAAGGGCAAATCTTGCATGACCAGGATTTTATAGGCTGAAATCGGTTAGGGGATTTTTATATGTGGTTCCGTGATTGCGGGGCAAGTTGAAATTTACTGACAGCAAATTTTTGTGCTAATGTTAATTTAATTCATTGTTCCTTCAACAGGCAAAATTGCTAAGAAATTGTATCCACCTGAAAAGACTGAGCGAATTCCGGATCTTTTGTTCGCATACTCGGTGTCTGCAACAACGTCATGTAAGGTGACGCAGCTACTACCTTGTGTTATGAACATTTTTTGCAATAATCTGGAGGCGATTTATTACCAAAGGGCGTCGCAGGTTCACATTTTGAAAGGCGAGCTCAAAGATGACCTCACATTTATCAGTCAGGAAACAATTCAATATTCTGTTCCTTACAGAGAATCAGCACTAAACTTCGTCCGTCGGCTGGGCCCCCTGAGATCACGTTGTTCTTGGTAACGAAAGATCCATTTTCAGGAACACAATATCAATCAGAAAGACATAAGCCAGATGCAGCAACATACAATCGGGGGAAAAATTACCATTAAACAAAACTTCCACATATGTTTCCAAAATTATCTATGAAGATAATACTTACTTACTCCATGGTGCAGAGTCCTTCTTGAGAAGCTAACTGGTTTGCAGCTAGTCAAGAAATTCTCCGTATTTCACGGAACCCGAAGGTTCATTACCGCACTTACAAGCGTCCGCCACCTGTCCCTAGCCTGGGCCAGCCCAATCCAGTCCATATAGCCACATCCCACCTCCTGGAAATCCATCCTAATATTATCCACCCATCTATGCTTAGGTTTCCCCAGTGGTTCTTTCCCTCCGGTTTCCCCACCAAGACCCTATAGACCCCCTCTCCTCACCCATACGCGCGCCACATGCCCAGCACATCTCATTCTTCTCGATTTTATCACCCGCACAATATTGGGTGAAGAGTACAAATCATTTAGCTCCTCGTTATGCAGTCTCCTCCATTCCCCCGTTACCTCATCCCTCCTAGGTCCAAATATTCTTCTCAACACCATGTTCTCAAACACTCTCAGCTTCTTATTCCTCACGCAATGTCAACGACCAAGTTTCAGACCCACACAAAACAACAGGAAAAATTATAGTTCTATAAACCTTGATCTTTAAATTTTTGGATAGCAACCTGGAAGACAAAAGATGTATGAAGATAATAAACACGATAAAGAAGAAAGGAGACTATTTAAAAAAATGGGTTTTTATCAATAATTCAATATTTCAACTTGTCTTTAAAAGTAAGGAAAAGAACGCATTATGTTTAGGTAATGTTCCTTAAATTCAATATTCTAGATATTCCCTAAAAGTCGGAAAATTCCGACTTTGGCCACGTTCGTCATAGTTTATATTTTAGGCAACACCACCAACATTTCCACATATTCTTTAAAATGTTTAGCAGTTTTGTCTAAATTCTATATAGCATAGAGGACATGATTTTGTTAAATTTAAATTTTACTATTGCTTTGTTGGAATGTGAAAAGATAACTTCAATTAAGCATGATTAAATTAAGCTAACAATTATATAACACAATAATTAAACATAAAGGAAGGGCCAATTATCGCTTAACCAATGCTTACGTTTCACGCATTTCAGTAAGTCCATGCTAATAATGACAAATATCATCAGGTTTATGAGAATATTCTGAATATAATACAAACATCTTGTCAAACAGACGTTAGGTTAGGCTGGCACACACAGACAGCTCCAGATGATATACAAATATAAGCGTCGTATTTCTGGTGCTGAGAGACGTAATGTGTAAAAAGATGTTGAATATAGCTGTAACTAGTTTGATCGAACACACACAGAATGTAAAACATGACCACAATGTAGGAACTCTCAAACTTTTAAGATGTTTTGAGTCATAAAATGTAAAGGTAAAATGATCCCGTTACAGGCCCGCTTTGGCCCAGAGGGTGGGTAGAGGTATAGCTCTACTCTTCAATGACCGCGGCACTAGAAGGGGGTGAATGGTCAGCAGCACACCCCAGCCGCACCTTACCCCCCGGGAAAGGCCCGGTACCCAATTTACAGGAGGCTGGGTGGGCCCCAGGGCCGGTCTGTAGGGGCGGATAATCTCGTCTCCACTGGGATTCGATCCCGAACCTTCCAGCCCCTAGTCAGTCGCTACACCGACTAAGCTACCCATTTTTTGAGTTCTACAGATTCATTTTACCTAATTCCACAAATTAACTGTCCTATGTATCCCATAAATCCTTCCAGAAACGTAAACAATTCTATTTATATGGGAGACTCCTATTAAAATTTGTAGGTATTTCCAGCAATGGCGGCGTGTATAAAGGCTGCATTACACAAGACACTGTGTGTGGAAATTTCCACACACAGTGTTTTTTTCTACCGCGGTCATAATTTTCGGTAAAATGATACGAAATTATGATGCTGGGACTGCGAGATGCAGGAATACGGTTTTAAATGCAATTGTAGTGTGCCTAACGCAACAGAAGGATTTTTCTACATACCCCATGAATTTTTTACACATTGCATTGAAATTCGATATGGCAGATTTCAACTAAATGGTCTGAGGCAATTCCGATTTTCAGGCATATTTAGTCACAATAAAACGTAATTTGCATATGGCAGTAATTGGATTTTACAGTACATCCCAAATACTTGCTTGATTTCCGATATGGAATACTTTCACTAATCCGCGTGTCGTCGTTTATATTTAAAACTGTTCAGTATACTTTACAGTCGGCCGTTAGTAATACTTCGTGCTACATTACGGAACACGCTGTTTCAAACCTTCTGTTTAATAACGGATAACTTGCCTAATACCTCACCTAATTCCAATCTGCAGACTTGTTTGTATGTGAAGGGGATAAAAGTAAAGGCTTACTGGTCGCCGTGAAATTGTTGTCCGGCCTTACTGATTTCTATTCTATTCTAATCTACGCATCCCATTCTATCCTGTTCTAGTCTACTCTATTCTGTTCTATTCTATTCCGTTCTGTTCTACTCTATTCTACCTCGCTTTACTGAAGCCTTCCCAACAGATATTTAAGCGCATGATTATCTGGACATGAAGCACTTATTCCCTCCCTTCACAATTTGTACAATAAACAGTGTAGTTTTGAACATGATAATGTAATTTCGGGTTTCGAATTTCTTTATTACACTATTCACCTCTGAAGAACTACTCTGGTCAATAGAGGTTTTTATCCCCAACACCATCACAGCCACCACAACAAACACTACCACTACCACCACCACCACAACCACCACAACCACCACAACCACCACCACCACAACCACCTCAACCACCACCACCACCAACAACAACAACAACAAAAACGACAACGACAACAAGAACAACAACGACGTCGACACGATGTAAGCCAGCCAGGTTTGTTCCTTCTGCCATTCTTCTTGGGTCTTACCATTTTTTTACTCGCTGGTCCAGCGTTTCTTCTGCTGTCGGAGTCATACTTAATAAATGCTGTGTTTAGTTGCAACTATAATCCACAATAATTTCATTTTCATTTAATGTTAGGAAACGTCACAATTAGCACTACGAGGCCTACCACAAGTTGAGATCAAAAACATTTTAAGAATTTCACAAAAGACCGTTCATATACCACACCGTCTCGCAAAAAAAAAAATTCTTTCTTTTGGGTTCCTTAGAAATGAAAAATTAAAACGAATAGCTCAGTTGGTCATCAATATTACTTTACACCTTAATAATAAGTTACTTCTGATATACATTTTTTGTGAGCTGCCTGAAGTGGAAAAGCGTGTAAAGGAAGACGAACGTCATCTTGCTCAGTTTATTTTCATTAGACATATTTTCTCTTCTTAGCCACGCTACGTTCCTTGTCCAAATACACATCTTCCGCAAATATGTACCTTTCTCGCGATGCATTTACTCTACACCTTCCACGCTGTCTTCATCCCCACTCACGCACATTTCTTATTACCTCGACATGCTTAAATTATCACAGTGATAAGTAAGATAATAAATTACTTGAGACAAGTAATTTATTATCAGTGTCCTTCAGAGTCAATGTCAAGAAAGCGGAGTGTCCGTGTTATAAATGTCTAATTACTCTTTTACTTAATATTCACTGGTAACAGAATCCTAAGTTTCAAGACAGTCAGTATTGCCGTTTGTTACTGCACACAGTACGCACGCAGACCACGTCAGTTCACAACTATCATATTTATTCGCTCTCATTTTAATATTATTGACTAATTTGAGGTTCATGTTACTTTGCATCGTGATAAAACCTTATAATAAAACAAACTAGATGCAATAATTTCTCGAACTTATTTTTGGAATAAAACTCTACATGTTTCCGACATTTCTTCTGTCCATCATCAAGAATTTTTTCACTCTACACACAGCAATGGTATATGTCATACAGATCTGCTGACAGCTTGCGAGCAGGATCAGGACTGAACCGTCCTGATCCTGCTCGCATGCTGTCAGCAAACCTGTATGAGATACCACTGCTGTGTGTACAATGAAAAAACTCCTGATGATGGACAGAAGAACTGTCCGAAACCTGTAGAGTTTTATTCCAAAAATAAATTTTAGAAATTAGTACATCTAGTTGGTTTGATTATAACTATTGTCTTAATCCTACATCTTTATCTCCGTTCCGCAAGGTTCTACTTTCGACAATACGAACGCAATTTTTGTGTCCATAGAAATGTCGCATGCCCAAATGATCAAAAACTTCATAACTGAGATAACAGTTCAACTGTTTACATGGTATTATAATTAAAACTTATTTTAGCTTCTGTCTCAGCCCACATAATTTTCTTTAATTTACTTTCAGCAAATTCTAATTTGTTTTTCCTTGCACTAAGATACCTTGTTCCAACATGAAAAATTCGAATCGTAAACAAGTACTGTAGCATATTGAGTAAATTTCCCACCAACCACTAAATGTATCTTAAGTTCCAAACATAAGCAACATATTTATTTCAGTAATTAACCAACTTGATGCACAAAACCTTTGTTTCACATTAAGTTTATTTTATGCCTCTACATGTTTCGAGCACATGTGCTCATCATCAGGACGTCAAAATTGCATTACACAGCATCTGGTATCATCAAACTTTACCAGAGGCTGTGTAATGCAATTTTGGCCTCCTGATGATGAGCACATGTGCTCGAAATATGTAGAGGCATGAAATAAACTTATTGTAAAACAAAAATTTTGTGCATCAAGTTGGTTAATTCCTGAGATAAATATACTGAGATGCACGGTCAGCAAAACTTCAAAAAAATACACAACCTAATAAAGGAACGCATTTCTGTGTATCCGCTACCATAAGTCAAGTCAGTATGAAGTTCTGAAAGGACTTTGTAAATTCTACCTTATTTGAAAGACAAACATTTTTCGGTATGTTGTTATTATCTTATTAATTAAACTTCGAACCCAGAGAGTTCTAAAGCACAAATTCACATCTTTGCTGTTGTGGTTACGTTTGGCACATAAAACTGCATAAGAGATTGTATAAAATCTGCACACCAAATTTCTAATCCCCGAACTAAAACGATCCATCAATTATCGCACTTCCGACACGGCGGATGTCAAATATCCGTATTTATGCTACATTTTCAAACACTTTATACGCCACCACAGTATTTTAAATTCTCTTGGTGTTCCAGTTGTGAAAGTAAATATTTAGATTTGTCCCATACAACCTATGTTTAATCAAATCAATCGACTGCTTCTTCTAACGGATGTCAGCGATATTTTTTTAATTCTTGCGCTATACTGACAATGACGAAACGTCGTTACGAGCAACTAAAATCACAAGTACAGTCCAAGACAAAATATACTCATAGGCTTTACAGCCTGATAAGAATAAATATTGACGTATTCTATGTATCTGCTTCTTTATAACCTTGACTCTTTAAACGCCAAATTAAATCCCATCTGCCATTTGTTGGCATTATTAGGAGCTCACCATATTCACCACATTAGTAGGGTAAGGGTTAAACTCGTATAAGTAATGATTAAGAATTAAGAAAACACACAGCACAATAATTACTAAGAACAACCTTTTATTACTCTTGAGTAAAGTAACCGCTATTTTTTACGTGAACCTGACTAAAAGAATATCCTCGTGGAGGACATGTGAGTTCTTTGGATGTCAGTTTAGTAAGTATAGCTACCACCTTTCAGAAAAGGTTTAAGGAAGATAAGTCAGAAGATGACTGTGCAAGGGCAGAGACGTGAAAACTAGACAGACAGAATGTCTGATATCAAGTGGGAACGAAGAGATGGAAATTACAAACACACAAAACAAAGTTTTTTCAATGATGCCATCCCGTTGTGTACGAATAACTAATTTATTGTAATGTGCCGTCGTTACACAACATAAAAAACAATTGTAATTTTACAACTCGTTACGCTCGGCTACATGTTTCGGCCGTTACCCGGCCATCGTAAGGCCAACAAAGTAATAGTCTTAATTAAGGTACATTGATTGAATGTACCTTAATTAACACTATTTCTCTGTTGGCCTGATGATGGCCGGGTAAGGGCCGAAACATGTAGCCGAGCGTAACCAGTTGTAAAATTACAACTGTTTTATATGTTGTGTAACGACGGCACATTACAATAAATTACACAAAACAAAGGTTTTCGATAACTACTTGACGTCTCTGAGGGCATCACAGAAAACAATGAACAGAGGGGAAATGGAAATATTTTGAATAATTAATAAACACTATCAAAACACCTTTGGAACTAAGTACTTCTTGCAGCAATCCCTTCCGATTCTCTCGCATCACAACACATTGAAAAGATTCTACTTAACAACTACAGATATGTATGGACCTATAAAGCGGGGCTATTTGGATCATACTGTTTTAATTCAGGTTCTTGGGTGAGTGATTAATTATTTGCCTGGGATCTGAATGCTCCTAATTTAAAGTCTTCTTTTTCTCATTTAATCATCACGAAGCAAATCTTAGAATTTTATTTGACGTATCGTCTGAAAAATTATACATTAAAACTTAACTCTTGTCCACGTCAATGTACTTATTATTTTCTCTCTGTGTCACACTTTCACGGAGCCGGTGTAGCGCAGTCAGTATGGCTACTAGGCTATAGGCTAGACGGTCCGGGGTTGGAATTCCGGCAGTGGCAAGATAAGTTCTTCTTCTGTAAAACGTCCAGACCCGATCTGGTGCCCAATTAGCCTCCCACGCGATGGGTACAAGGGTTCTTTAGCAGTAGTAAAGCGGCCGGGGCATGAAGGTGAACATTTACTTCCATCCAGCGACGAGAATAAGAATGAGTGGATCTATACCGCCACTCAATCCATATAACTTCATGGTGTGTAGGGGGCCAAATGTATCTCTTCATATACGAGTATACTTTCATTATTGAAACAAATACGTTTATTCACCCTACCCACAATCAGATTAGTTTAGTCTTCTCCTAAAGTTTATTTGTACCTTGGGTCTAAGGGATCTACATCGACCCGACATTTTAGACAAAAGACAATTATACAGCAGTAAACTGGTACATTAGCAGCGACAGAAGCGACGGTAATAATAATAATAATAATAATAAGAAGAAGAAGAAGAAGAATGGTGGCGGAGGCAGCAGCAGTAGCAGTAGCAGTAGTAGTAGCAGCAGTAGTAGTAGTAGTAGTAGCAGTAGTGGTAGTATGTAGTATTCGGGACGTCTATTGGTAATGGTAATAATAGGAGCAGTAACAATTTGGATTGCAACTTCTTCCTGTACATATTTTTACCTATCTTCGACAAGGAATTATCTTGCCTTTACGTACCGAAAGCAAATCCAGCTAGTATGACGCCGAGTTTATTACAACGCAGTTAATCCAATGATCATACGCATAATGCATATCGTCTTTTGTTATTAAGAAGGAAGGAAATGTACCAGCACAGAAAGGTTAGAACTTTCGCCTTGGGAATGCAGTGAGGACTGTTACAATGTATCGTCCAGTCCATCTGTAGCTCTATATGTTTTTCAGTCCCGCTGTGTGCGTTTCCTTCATTTCCGACTTTCGTTGACTTGCAATGAGTTGGAAGATAAGAAGAAGAAAAGAAGGGTGAAGGGAAATGTTGAAATTCTTCTCGCCTTTTATATTTATTTTTCTCTCACATTCCCCTTATATTTCTCAAGCTGCCCTCTCATAAAAACGATAAAAGAAATGCACTCGACTGTAAGTACATTCCATGTTTTCTTATTGTAGAATATGAAAACGCCCACCAGTGTCTGTCAAAATGTTATGACCTTAAGGTAAACCGAAAGGATGGGAAGAGTTCCTTGTATTTTCACCGCTGCAAGGTTCCGCAAGAAGTGTATTCTTATATCTAGTGCCAAAGGCCGCAGTAATAAAATGTGACGTCGATTTAACTTTTATGATTCTCTAGAGAAACTTCTTTCTCGTCCTTTCTTGGGAGTTATATTTAGAGTTGGGTAGCTGCGATGATACGGTGTTAACCAGTGATATTAAAGTGGATGCCCTTGATGGAACAAGAAGACAGCCTGGTCCAGCGAACAGCGGCACGAGGGATGATCTTCAACATTAATTCCACCAGCTTCCACCGTGACCAGTGTAGCGGTACTGACCCCAGGGACCACTTGCCAACCTGTGCCAGTCAGCGTTCTTCTACGGTCGCTACATCACATGCAACCCGCAACACGACCAATGAGAATAGCCATGAAGATGTGCGAACTAGCCAATTGTTCGTGCTATGCATGTGATTATACTGAATATCACACCGTGGTACGTTAGGCAATATTCCTGACTTCAATTGTACTGCTTGGAGACACGTTAACCGCTGTCTATACAGAGCTGCGCGGGTTCCTCCCACATTACAAGATTTTGTTATTCACACAATAGAAAGTATGGTCTTTCAGTATTCAGACAGTACGATTAACGACTGCGGGCTTGAGAACAGCGGGCATGTTATAGGCGGTGAGAGTATTTTTTGCTTCTGCAGACCGGATCTGCTGCCCATCGAATCAAAGCGCTGGAAAGGTAAATTTTCGAACAGGAGCCAAGGCAACCGGAGCTTGCTTCTGACCACTTGCTTATATCCATTGTAGGAGTTAAGAACGCATGGCATTGTACCTCCACTGCGCCTACACCGTTTTGTGACACGACACCTATCACGGTGATTTAATTACCCTTTTAACGCGCAAGTAGCCTACTGTTAAGCAATATGAGCTTTAAAAATTGCACGATGATGATTATGATAAATAATACTTTCTTGGAACCGTCGCAGTGTACAGCGATAAAGTTTGGAAACGTTTCACAGAAAACTAATGCCTCAGACAGCTTTGGCACATAATTCGATAACATTCCTGCCTCCACACGCTATGGCTATCAACGATATGTCAACTTGCTGAATATCCTTGTAAATAAAACCAACTTGGTGCAAAATGTTTCTTAGTATGTTTATATCTTTTCATTACATGTTTCGGGCGTCTATGTGCCCATAATCAGGAGAAATAACTGTATCTATGCCACACTTGGTACTTGTCACTCGGGACATACCAGACAGTCATCCATACAGAGTGACAAGTATCAAGTGTCACAAAGATAGTTATTTTTCCTCATGATGGGCACATAGTCGCCCGAAACATGTAATGAAAAGATATAAACATACTAAGAAAAATTTTGCACCAAGTTGGCTCTATATACAAGATTATACAGGGATGAACGATCAACAAAACATACAACTTGCTGAATATCCCTTTGCAATATATTTCTGCGATGATTTTATTGTCACAAGGACTGCAAACTTCAAAGAGGACAGTTAAATATTTGTGTAATAAAGAACAAGAAATTCCAGTGCTGCCAGATACTCAAAAGATCATCGTACATTTCGGGATACTAGCTTCCAGCCTTTGTCCTCCTAGTAAGACTGGAATCAAGATGGAGACGAATATGGAACATTGTGGAATGATACCGACAGGGAAGACGGAAATACTAAGGGAAAACATGTCTCAGGGCTAATTTTACCTCATCAAATCGTATATTGCCTGGTTCCCAGGATCCAAGCCGGGCCTTGGCGGTGGGAGGCCAGGGTATGACAGCCGGAGACAAGGGACAGAATATTTTCAAATTTGAATTATTCTGTGTATATACAAAGATGAATTTCGAAACTCGCCGAGAATACAGTCCTTTTCCTACAGGAAAACCAACCGGCTGTTTCATGGAAACAAATGTTGTTCATTGTAAAAATCATAAGGAAGTAATTATTGAGTAGGCAAAATTCAAAACTTTTAGTGCTATACCTGGCGATGCGTAAAATATCTACTAAGTTTCAAAGTAGTCTTACGTATGTCTTTCCATTGAATCTTCAATGGATATGACACTCCTGTGTATATATTTCTTCAAATAAACGATTTATATATATATAAAGGTAAAGGTAAAACAGTCCCGTTACAGGCCTGGAGTGGCCCAGAGGGTTCCAGGAAGTTAAGGTTCCTAGATTTCATGACAACGGCAAAGGATGATGGTAAGGTTGACAGCCCTATGCTCCGGCTGCCTTTACCGCCAGGAAATGCTCCTGGTACTCATTTATGTTAGTGGCTGTGTCGACACAAGGGTCATAATGCAATCGGAATGATTTTATGTCAAAGAAATATATATATATATATAACTCGTTTATTTGAAGAAAAAGGATGGGACTCGATTGAAATCGTGTTGCTCACGACAGTTCTAGTGATGGATTCTGGCAAACATAATAATGATCTGTACCATATATTTTTTTGATAACGGTTTAGCATTTGGAAAGTCACTAATTTGCAGCAGGACGTTTTCCATTATTACTAACCACAAAGCAACACTCACAACATTTCCAAAGCAGTATGCTTTCATCTTCAGGAGATAATGGGACAAGTCCTGTTACAAATTGGTAATGTTGTACATTACAATGAACCTTCTGCTTCATCACTTACTCACTCACTCACTAACTCAATGGAGCACAGTCCTTCTTATTCCCCGCACTTTTTGGAACCCGATGGTTCATTACCGCGCTCACAATTGCCCGCCACCTGGTACTGTCCTAAGCCAGCTCCGTACCAGAGTATCAGTCCAGGTCAGAGGTTTGCTTTGTGAACATTCCGTAACAAGATACGTTTCTACAGTGAGGAGTTGTTAACACCTCGCCCAACCTCTAAGCTGGAGGACCACTCCGTGTCGGCTGTCCGCGACTGTTTATTCAATATATTCGCAGCTACCCTCCATATTGGAGGCCGTTCCTCCATCCGCATCCTGAGGAGGTGCGATGCCGTGGTATACAGACCCACGTAACACGGCTTCTGCTTCTATACAGGCATATAGTTTCTTAATCAGCTACAAGCCTGTATGATCTGTGATCTGAGTGATGGATTTCCACAAGGTAGATCGGTTGAAAAATAAGCCACAGCCCCTACTTTGTGACGTATTTTTTCTTGAAAGTCAAGCAGTTTCGTCTACAAAGCACTATCACAAAGCCAAACAGAGAAATGTACTGTTACTATAAATGTGGTAGAGGTAAAGCAGTCCCGTTACAGGCCTGGAGTGGCCCAGAGGGTTCCACGAAATTAAGGTTCCCAGATTTCATTACAACGGCACAGGATGGTGGTAAAGTTGTCAGCCTTACGCACCGGCCGCCTTTACCTCGAGGAAATACTCCTGGTACTCATTTATGTTAGAGGCTGAGTCGACCCTACGACCATGGTGCGATCGGAAGGATTTCATGTCAATGAAAAATTCCAGTGACACCAGCTGGGATCGAACCAGCGACCTTCCGATTTGTAGCGCAGCACCTTAACCACTGTGCCGCCGCACTACCCACTATAAATGTGGAGCTTTTTTAATTTTTCAATATCGTCAAAGGACAACGACGACCAGCGAAGTCCAATCTAGCCTCTTAATTCACGCTACACAAAGTTCTACCCAAGTTAAGACATCCGTTGCTAAAACTGCAGTCTTCATTTACCAACAGAAGTCCAACGTAGAGAAGTCGTTTACAAACAAAACTTCACCCTTTAGATTCCGTCTCTTTAAGGAATGGACTTTTCTTTTAACTTTGCGGTCAGTAAGAAAGCCTAACCTGTGTAATACGTACATTATTTGTTGCAGTTTGACGGGGAAGACGGGAGTAGAACGTTGCAATGGGAGTTTGTTTTACTCTGTCAAGGGGTGGGGGCGGAGTGAGAGGGGGTTGTTTGTTGTAGTGCACTGCACAATTTATAAGTTTTGTCGAGGGAACTTTAAACTTCCCTTTCTGCTAGCCTAAGTCCTCACATTGTTTCCCTCCCGACTGGATCGCTCCTTGCCACATGGCTAGGTTTTTTTTTCTGCTTGGGTAATTCAGAGTGAGAAATGACTGGCAATAGAAACGTGTGTGTTGCTCTACTCAACAGTCCAGAGAAAGGTCCTCCCTGAACACAGTTACAGCAGCAGTCTGGTAAACCCGAAACAGTAGTTTAGCGTACTTTAGGTTTATAAAAGCTGGGGCACAGTACGGTTTAATTCGCAATATCATGAAAAGCCCGTCGAGGTTTGAAGTTTCCATAGCGTTATGGTTGATGTTTCAAGATTTTGGGGCTGTTATGTTATGCCGACTGGTAAATACAGGCATGATCCGCATAACGACGTTTTGGTCAACGACGGACCGCATATAAGACGGTGCCCCTATAATATTTTAATATTATAATATATTAACCCTTATCCTGCTAACGTGGAGAATATGGTTAGCTCCTTATAATGTCAGCAAATGGCAGAAGGGATTTAATTCAGCATTTCAAGGTTTAATTTATTATAATATGATATTATAATACTCACCAATGTGTTACAATTGCCTACAGTACTCAGCACAGTAACATGCTGTATGGTTTGTAGCCTAGCAGGAATAGGCTATACCATATAGTCTAGGTGTGTAGTAGGCTATACTAACCAGGTTTGTGCTAAGTACACTCTATGACAGACGCACATCGACGAAATCACATAACGGCGAATTTCTCAGAACGTATCCCCGTCGTTAAGCGACGCATATCTGTAGTTTCGACGGATCGTGGTGCCTTCAAATTCATATTCAAGCAGTCCAAAGGGAATCTGTAATTCTTATTTTTTCGTTTATTATACTAGTAAATTTTACGGTTTAGTGTACCACTGTTTTGAGTAAAGAATGTGACAGCACCCAGAAGTGTTTTAACGTGTCCTGAACAGATTAACCAGTTGAACTCATTCCGTTTGAGAAAGATAAGTGAAGTCGGTGTTATTATTAAATTAAAGTTCACGGTTCGTTACAGTTCAGACTCCGAGCAAAGTTCCGTGCGTAAGTGTAAATAACCCACCCCAAAATATTCAGAGCTTTGGCGGGGAACTGAAATATATAATTTCAGACAGGCTACCCGCAGTTAAAACAAAGCATACGCGTCGCCCCATTATATTCGTATAATTACAGGCCTAAAAATCGCTACCTCTTTCAGTCATTAGGCTGCAATTACAGGGACACAGACGGAATCTCAATTTAAAAGCGATAATTTGTACATACAGCATAATTTGTAGACTGCGCTCTCGTGAAGCATAGTAATGCTTAGAGGATCGGCATGTCTTCAAGGCTGCAGTTCCCGCCCTGTTAATGTGAATCCATGCTCGAAAAAAAATGTTATTATCATATACACACAAAACCAATTCGTTACGCAGGATATGTTCGTAAATGCTTCGCATCTCACTCGCACTAATAAGTGTAGACCTTCATACAAATGACGAGCTTTTCTTTGCCTTTTCGACATATCTTAAGTAACGCGGGGAAAATCTACGCCTTGGCTTTAGTTCCGTTATTTATTGGTATCCTTGCCATGCTGAAGCGAAAAACGCAGAATAAACATCACCCTAAAAATGACAGCTTACGGTCTGACGAAAGTTGCAAAGACTTAAACACCAAGTAGCCGGAATCTGATATCCTATGTTATAGCCCATACCCACATGAGACCTCGGCGGTCGAAGCTTAAGGGCAGAGAGATAAAGAAATTTAGAAAAAATTAACGCTTTATGTACATACTACATTTTGCGTGTAAAGTTCAGGATTTTCTACGTTGCTATCCCCTAAAACGTGTAGTACAAGGAACTGTGTTGTGTATAGAAGCAGCTGGCCTTGTCCCAACACAATGTAAGCGAGTAAATACCGCAAAGTACACATTTGTGTGCTGGAACACACAGGGACGTCTCGTTAAGCAATAAATTTCTAAGAAAACGACTTGTAGACTTTAAAGAAGTAGATGTGCAACAGAATTATTTACAGTATTTCTATATTCACCATGAACACAAGTATAAAGCGGCGTAGTCTGTCCAAAAAATATATAAGGCAATAAATACATAAATTATTGTTCATCATAACAACATACACACAGAAGTACATACAAAACCCAAACAGCGTGCTTTTTGGTATTCAAGAATATTCCAATGAATAAATCGTTTGGCCATAAAAGTAAGCAGCTAGAAAGAAACAGGAAATTACAACAGAAAACATGGAGAAACTGTCACAAAACTTCTTCCCTCGTATTTCGTACAATTCTTTGCAGTGGCGTACCCAGGAATTTTGTTCGGGGGGGGGGGGG
>Ga0136643_10007705_pt1 | contig 15616 bp, 12 predicted proteins | sample TergutLab28metaG_FD_96883 | JGI IMG/M metagenome (GOLD analysis project Ga0136643, IMG submission 96883) | Labiotermes labralis P1 segment gut microbial communities from Petit-Saut dam, French Guiana - Lab288 P1 (version 3) (version 3) | ecosystem: Host-associated > Arthropoda: Insects >... | reverse complement strand
CCTACCTGTCCTATCCTGATGGTGGGGCTGCCACCTTCTTGGCATCAGGCTGCCACTTCTGTGAAACCTAAATGTTTATGGCATTTCCTCCACAGCAGTTGGTAAGGTTATCCCGCCTATACTCGGTCACCAGAGTCTCGTCTGTGTTAACAGGGTCCGCCACTCGAAGGTGAGGTTGGTGCTTGGGAAGGAGAGGTTATATTAGCTCCCAAGGAGCATCACATCACTTCCCCTTAGACCCCACTGATGGTGCATACAGTCACATTTTATGGTTTTATACATTTATATTTGTATCATAAGTTTTAACTATATATTTAAAAATTTCAAGTATTGTATAGTCAGATATCTTACAGAAGCCTTTTATTGTAATTTCAGCCTGTAGAACATACTGTACCAGACCAGTAAGTACAGCCATCTTCCTGAAGATGAATAAGGACACATGTACCTTAACAATCACCTTCTGCTGTGGGTGTGTCTGTGGGGCCTAGTTGTCCTGCCGTTCAGCTTTTATGCAGAATTTTAATTTGTAGATTTTTATTGTGTCAATAATGTGTTTTTGTGTCCTGCCTTATATTAGTTGTTTCGGTAGTTGCACTTTATTGAATGTATGGCTGAAGCTGGACAAATATGTACAGGTACTGTGTTGTGGTAGCACTGTCTAAGCTGCGCAGTCTGCAGAGCTTGAATGTCAGCGGTACAGAATTCAACAGGCATGGACTGGAGATTGTTGCTGAGGATCTCCCACAACTTGAGTGTCTGGATATCTCAAATACTGGGGTAGACGATATCACTCCACTGCGCAAATGTCGTGACCGTCTGAAGTCTCTCACCATGTATAACCTTAAAGTAAGCATTTTCTTTTATCATTAATCCTATCAAGCCTAGTGTGCAGTAAATGTACTGCAGGTTTAATGTTGAGAACTGTTCGTTCTGATGGCACCACAATTCTTCAGAAAGTTGGAAACCACTAAGTAGATGACACATTGTCCCATCCCAGAGGACTTTAATTTTCAGCATTGCTACTGTTAGAATCTCAGATGTCACTATTCATTCTGTCCATACAATGTATGTACGTATGTGTTTATTATAATTCACACAAACGGCCATTATTTCTTCATACAGTGATCACCATTTTATCTTTCTAATCAAAGCAGATTGTATTCTCTGTGAGGTGTGAACTGTATACACACACACACACACACACACACATATATATATATAATAGAGATGAATTTCAAGCTATAAAGTGTTTGGGACTGTATCAGTGATGAGATGTTCTGGTGTCTGTAACTGTTTGCAGCAGTAAGGTGATATTGAAATTCTGGTCATCTGGGTTGTGGTGCTGTGTCTGTTGATGAATGTTTAATTTGATACTTGCATCTTCAAGGGTGTTCTTAACCCTTGAAGTTGAAGGTGCTATGATTGTTCAAAATGCAGGAGCCACTTGCTCAGTGACACATTCATCACACTGTTGGAGGCCTGAATTCTCAGTGACGCCACTGTGTGAACCTCAGATCTTAGAGGGTGATTTTGTTGGATGGCAGTCATTCAACAGTCCTAGAGTACAGCCTGAATTTGTACCAGACTGTATGTTGTCACATCCCAGTTGTCATAGTCACTGTCATGACAAACTCCAATTTACAGTTGGAAAGGACAGCATGTACTCAATTGTAAGCTAGTCTTTTTCCAGTTTTTCATTGTGTGAGAAGTTGATCAACTTAGAATTTGGTGTCATTTATTGGGGATAAATTTGGCGTGTAATTTTGTGTACTGATTGTGTCTTTAATGGCATATTTTACTGTGAGAGTGCAGTGGGCATGCTTTCTGTACATCGCACCAATACATTTAGTTGCATTTCATTGCTTTTTCTCGGCATTGTCAACTGCAGCCATATGCAGCTTAATGAAGCTGAATTTTAAGCTGTATAGCTGGTCACATAGTCACAAGATGGTGACTGGTTGACCAGGGCGTATTGATGTAAGTGCGAATAGAAGTGTATTATTTTGGGCTTAGTATAACAAAATATGGAATACTTATTAAAATATTACCCATTAAAAGCCATGATTTTTCTTGTTTTCTTATTCAATGCAAGTATCAGCAGTTGGCGTAAATTTGGGTCATCATAAATTGAACAGAAACTGAAATTCATTTAGTAAAAAAGACGGCATCTCATGAAAAAATTTTCATATACGAGCAAGTATGAGTATGCATACCAGTGAAAAAAGCTTTGTGTATGTATGTGTGTACACTGTTTGGTCCATTCAGACAGAAGTGCTCATCATACATGTACTTTATATGGTTAAAATTAAATTAAAATTGTGCTCAAATAATTAGATTTGTTTATTTATACCTCTCAAGATATTTCATGAAGATGAGTTTTAATATTTCCACAACAGTACAGTTGAATTTTCCATTGCTTGTGGATGTGATGCTGAATCACCTGGTGTTTGGTTCCTAATGTTTCGAGACTCTGCATTGATATCAGAATGTCTGTAACCAAATATCCAGTGATGCAACATCATATAACAAAAGAGAGGTACCTCATATACAGTGCTGCAGAAACTTTGAACCTCACATCACAATACTGTTTCAGATTGATGTCAACATCCACCCCCTCCCTGTTTGTTACCAGAAGTAGTGATCACTGTTGGCCACTGCTGGCTTGTTCTTGCTTTTTGTTTTTGTTATTTCTTCACTTGTATCAGAATGAATTCATTTCTGCTCAGTAAATGTGGACAACCCTTCCATGAAGTTGAAAGTAGGTTGAGAAGGGAAACTTTCATAAAATAGTCTGTTGTATCAAGTGGGAGTCTTTTGCCAAATATGATAATGTTGGTTACACTGTGTTCTGTTTAGTACCATCAAGGAGTATGAGTAGTTTCATTTTACACTAACAGTTATAAGTGATTTGGGGAAATATAATTGTTATACAGTCACATTCAAAATGGTGGTTATAAATTATATGCAAGAGATTGAAAATTGGGTTTCTTCCTCACGACATTTATCTTGAGAATTCAGGTCTTCTGCACATGAGACTTTGTTGGGTGAGTGGTTTCATACATGAAAGACTATCTGTTTTTCTTAGACTGCTTGACCCTGAAGATGAAGGCACCTTATTCCTTTGAAGTGGGTTACCACTCACCCACTGACACAGTGTAACATTGCAGAAGACCTGAATCCTTGCTTGCATGCCAGTGGGAATCTCAGATCTCACGCCGCTTATCTTATTAGGCAGTTACAGTATTTGTATCTTCAGTCTAATGTCAAAAATTATGCTCTTGAAAGCAGTATTGATATGAGGAGTCAAGAGCTTTGGAGTTGATGCTGTTTTGACTGGTGAATAGTTATGTGTGATTTAGGAGGTTACTGCATTTGCTTCAGGGTGTAAGCTTTCCAAGAATGGTGGTACATACTGTTCACAAATCGCCACTGTCATATCCAAAAAGATGTGAACCTGCATCAGCATGGCTTGACATATTTTATGACCCACAGCTTTACATAAAGTTTTTGTTACAAAAGTGCATAATTGATACAGGTTAATAGGGTACATAGCTCTGATAAGTATTAATATTGAAAAGAAATTTTTTGTCCATTGTGTGATTATGTTCAGTCACATGAAAGTGACTGCTGAATTTTGCTCCTTTCTGTACTCTGCTTTTTCTGTGTGTGTTTTAACATTCTCTCACTGAAGAGAATAACTAAGGCCGAAGGTGTTCGAGAACAGGGTCGTGAGGATGATATTTGTGCATAAGAGGGAGGAAGTAGCGGGCAGGCTGACAGATTAGATTAGATTAGATGGGGACGGCAACAGACAGGCCTGCTTGTTATGACGCATAGAAACAGCACAAACGTTTTCTTCACAGGTTTCAGAAGGTGAGAATGTGGTGTCTGTCCTCCTAGAATTGTATCAGCTTCGGGTGCTGGATATGTCCTACGAGAAGAATGCTCACCCGTTTGAGACACCCCATCCATCACGGACACATATTGCCAGGTTACTGAACTCAAAAAGCTGTTTGGTGCACCTGGCTGTTCTAGACATCTCTGGTGAGCAGATACTGAAACTGTAAATGAATTACATACAGTTGTTGAATCTTGTCAGCAATGTGTAACATTGTTTTTAACAAAGTGTAGTACATTTCACATTTCCACTTCTGTTTTTAAGTTGGAGATGTTAGCAGTGATACTGACATTAAGGAAGATAAAAATTATGACTTGTTGTAGCAAGGGGTAGTGAAGTGCATTCAGTAGCCTCTCCTGCCTAAACCCCATCCTCACTTGCCTATGTTGCAACCTGCCCTATCTACTGAGGCTCAGGGGACCAAGTCACAGCAATATAACTGTTTCATTATCCTTAAAGGAAATGCTTCAGAACGCGCCTGTCCACACACACATACACAAGCGCGCGGTCAGCTCACAATTCCAAAACAGTTGTAGACTATTTTATTCCAAACAGGAAGCTATCAAAACTATTTCTAGATGTGAGAGTTTACAGAGGAGGTGGTACTGGTTCAGATCATTTTTTGACTTTTGCGAAATTAAGATTTCCACCAAAATTGTTATATTTACCCAAGAACACAGCATGTGAAGAAAATATACTTCATTATACAATTAGCTTAACTCGGTGATGAAAGTATTCGATGTTTATACGAAGAAGAATTCAACAGAAACTACAAGAAATTCCAGAAAGCATTCGTATTGTGTTGAGAATGGAGGAACATCAAAACTATAATCTCACAGGCAGCAGACAACAGTTTGGGGGAAAAAACAAAGCAGTTACACAAAAGAAAAAGTTAAAAATATGGGTTAATGCAATAAAATTAATTGTCAACAAAAAATTTAGCATACAAGAAGTATGTTCAAACAAAGACCATGGACAGTGAGACTGGATATAGGTGTAGAAGAGCCACTGCTAAAAGAGAAATCAGAAAGGACATTGCAAATCCTGGGAGCAGTTTGTACAACACTTAGAAACTGACATATACAAAGTAAAACCAAACACATTTAAACTGCTAAAACACATGAACAGAGATGTTAACCCTTTAAACACCGAGTTAAATCCAATCTGCAATCTGCTGGCATTATTAGAAGCTCACCATATTCTCCACATTAGCAGGGTAAGGGTTAAAGAATAAGCAAATATAAACTCTCTTCCCAGTAAAGAAACATTTTTATAGTATTGTAACAAATTATGGACTAATAACTCTCTTCAAAAAGTTATTGGAGTACAGAAAATGTAGATGATAAAGTTGTAATAATAATGGAAGAACTGAAAGAAGCACTAAAAAAAACAAAAAGTGGAAAATCACCTGGTGAAGTAACTTGAATTTTGAACTGTATAAATATGCAGAAAACTCGCTTTATGGGAGACTACTGGTTTTTTAAATAACGTTTATATGATGAGAGAAATGCCAGAAGAATGGAAAAATGTTATTATCCTACATATATACAAGAAAGCTGACAAACAAAAGGTGGAAAACTATAGAGGAATTAGCCAACTTAATGCATGTTATAAAGTGTATAGTAAAGTTTTAAATGAAAATTTTGAAAGCACAAACAGAAAATTTCCTTTTGGAATGCCAGGATGGATTCCAAAGAGGTAGATCTTGCATCGATCCATTGTTTAGCATGAAATTACTTGTAGAAAAAAGAAGACAGTTTAATTTGGAACCCCAATTAGCTTATATTGATTATGTGAATATCTTTGACAAAGTTGAAAGAGATCATTTGTTTGAAATATTGCAGAGCAAAGTATTCCCAGTTTATTATTAAGATGTATATTGGAAATTTACTGTGGAAACAAAAGTAAAACTAATCAGAAGAGCATACAATTAATCACAAAGTCCGACAAGGCTGCCCTTTATCAACCCACACTATTCAACATTCACAGGAGTGAAATAATAGTAAAATGGAACAAGGTCTACACAAAATTCAGTACTTTATCAACTTATACGAAAATACGTACTCTACCTTTCACAGACGATCAAGTCATAATAGCTGATTCAGAGGATAATTTACAGAAAGGAGTACTCACATCACAAAACATAGCAAAAAATTTTGGAATGGAAATGCCACCAGAAAAATCTGTGATGATGGCATTTTTAGGACAAGACCCATTAAGATGTAAAATCATGGTGGATAACAAATGTTTACAACAAGTAAAGAATTTTGAATATCTCAGTTGTGAAGTTTCATATGAAAATGAAAAAGATATTCAACAAAAAGTAGCAAGATTTGGTCCAATACTGGGAATTGTAAGCAACACCTTTAAGCCATATTAAGTTCAGAATTTTTCAAGAAAAAGTATATAACGTACTGGCAGTCCCCATTCGTTTATATGGAAGCGAAATTTGGACCCTTAGAAAAAAGGATAAAAAATTACTTACTTAATTTGAGATGAAATTTTTCAGAAGAACACCCTTTTTGACCACAAAAGGAATAAAGAAATTTTGGAAGAGCTGACAGTAGAGCCAGTTGATGAGAAACTAAGAAAATACAAATCAAATTGGCTATGACATGTAACAAGAATGAACAACAACAGGATGTCAGAAATAATGTTGATTATAGAACAAATGGATGAAGATGACTTTAAGACCTTTGGAGAGACTGTTAGATGAGACTGCAACAGGTCTATCAAGGCCTAACTGGTGACAGATGATGATGATGATGATGTAGCAGGAAAATGAGAAATGAATTAGAAAAGTTTTTCTGCTGTAAATTAAACAAATGAACCAGGTTTAAAGTATTTCTTCCTATAAACATTACTGCCTGTTTCCCATAAGGAACACAAATGGAGATGGCATAAGTAAGTCTCCATGTGCAAGTGGGGATTAAAAATGGGAATTATGCTGTGTTGTGCATGTTAGGAAGAACTAAGTTCCAGTAAAAGGGGCAAGCTCTTTGGAATGGGCCCAATAGTAGGATTCCCATCATTCATCCCCACCTTAAGAAGCAGACAGATGAAGTCTGTGAAGCAATTGTTTTAATAAATAAAGTCAGTGGATAATGTCCAAAACATGAGTCAGGTGTAGTATAAAGCACTATTCTCAGAACCCTTTAAATTCTGTCTGTATAATCTTTGAGTTTGAAACATAGTGGTTTGTCAAAGTAATTTATATAATAAACTTAGGTGTCTATCAGTCAGTCAGTCAGTCTGTCTGTATATGACAGTCATCACTCTTCAGAAAATATTGATAGGAGCTTGGAAGTTTCATGGTAGTTTTAGGATGTGGAATTTGCCAAACCATATAGTCAAAATGAGTTAAATGTGCTGCAGTTGGCATTGCATGATGTTGATTTGTTGATAACATCTGTCATGCTGTATGAGAAGAACCTTTCACATTCATGTTGTGAATACTGACATATGAGTTGTGTTTGCTACCAATTCTTGCTTCACTTAAATAGCATTTTTATGCACATTGACACTTGTGTATGTCTTACAGGAGTGAAGCCAGTTCTTCCATTCTCTTAATTGTACCTGGCTAATTCTGGAGTCATATTACAGTATCAATTTATCAAGACAACATTGACTTTCAAATTAATTTCTTTCAGGAGAGTATGAAATCTTCATACCAGATCTGAGGCATTTTTTAGGGTGCCACAGAGAGCTGAAATTTTTGGGTTTGATCCATTCTGATGCATGTTGTGATGAGGTCTTTGTGAATCCTCTGCATCCAGATTACAACCCTGATCTTGTGGTGAGTTCTTGTATGCAGGTCATTCATTTGCAGTTTGTTTTATAATCATTTCTAGAGAGAGTTTTTGAAAATTTGTATTGTTGGCATATTCCATAAAACTTAATTCAGTAGAACATCACTGGTGTGTACCTGGACTTTTCCCATTATCACTGAACAGAAACGCTCAGTGTTTTCAAAGCATTCTCCTTTCATATTCAGCCGAAAACACAAATTAATGCAATAAATGACTGAATAAAACTAACTAGTCATCATGAGTTACATGTGAGAAACAGCAAATGTGTCTCAAAATATGGTAACACCTAAAAAGCACTGGAACCATGAAAATGAAGGAACAAACATTTTAAAATTACGTCTGTAAGTCAACGTACACAGAACAGTTAGAAACAATAAACAAAAATAGGAAAAGTATAAAAACAACCAGCACCTTCTATTGGTGAGCATAAGTAGTGCTGCTCACTTCATGTCACATGTAGAAGCCATGTGTATTCTGCACTGTAGGAACGTATTTTATAACAAATGAATTACTATGCCATTCTTCTGGTGTGATGCTTTGTTGTTGGATTAGTTGTTTGCGTTTATCTTCAGGGCCAAGCATTCCAAGAAGAATTCTTTTTCACTGTCATCCCAGAAGACTGTAAACTTCATCTTGAATAATGTTACTGATGACAGCAATCCAGCTATATCAGCAGTTTAATGTAACATCAGATATAATATGCTTGCATCAGTTTGTGTAATGAGTTTGTTCTTGAACATTATTGTCTTTAGTAAGTAGTTTAAAGTTACTGTATGTTTAGAAACTGAAGAAAACTGCATAAAACTGAAGCAAATTGAAATAACGTAAATGCAAAAAGTTTTTTAGAACTACTTTCACAAATTTCACAATACTTTCACAAGTTTAGACATTTTAATGCATAATATTGACAGAAATCTGATGGCAGGTGACTGGTATTGCTACGGAAAGTCAACTGTTGGAAGCCCTTCGACGTTACACACATCGACCGGTCTACATACAGAAATGTCTGTACAATCTCTTCAGACTGACACCAAACTTTGGCGATGCCCGTGTGGATGTCATTCGGGTATGCATTTGAAATGAGCCTCAGATTCCAATAATAAACCACTACTAATGATTCTGATATTCATTACATTAGGTTGCAGTCTCTCTCTTTCTCTCTCTCTCTCTTTTAGCTTTTCAAAATTTTACCAACCTGTGAGCTCTATATAATTTTTGCAAGGCCAGCCGTTGCCATAGAAGACGTCTCACATATATAATTTTTGGTAACATGTCATACAGAAAGTCCCGCTTAGCACCTCCATATTGATTCCTAATAAATATCTTTTGTTGGGCCTTTCTTGCCAGAACTGCCAGGGTGATGCTGTGCTTTTTGTTTTGGTCTGTATCTTCACATGATACGCATATGTGTTCAGTTACAGACATATCCTGTGGCTAGTCAGCGTTTATGTTAGCCTTGCAGAGAAACTAATGAACTGAACTGTATTTTGCTGTTGAGTTACAATCTTAGATTTTGGAAAGGCACTTTCCAGGTGATGAAAGTTGTCACTCTGCATGCCGTGAGGGCATGTAGGGTGATTAGACATATAGCTACAAACAATTTTAATGGTGGCAGTAGATGATGGTGAGTGGTCAACCTCATGCCACAGCTGCCTTGTCCCTGGGGAAAGAGTTTCCAGCACCCATAAACTAGGAGTTTGCTGGGGGCATGCAGGTGCAGAGCCAGGGTGGATGGTTGGAGAAAACATCTCTTGCATCTTCCAGGAATCAAACCCTGGATCATCCAGCCTGTAGCCTGGGGTCACTTTCTTGACTGCACTATCCTGACACCCCTTTCTAGATGGTCAGTGTCACATTGTATAAAAATACAAATTGAGCTGTAACTACAGTAATATATATGATATATGCATTAGAACATGAGGTTGTGGTACAAGACTAAATGTGCTTGTATACCAACACAGTCTGATGTGATACACCATTAATGACACTTAATTTGTCTTTATTGATACTTCTGATGTCCTGTGGGCAGTACAAGGCCCATAGCCAGAGCATAATACAATGGGTGCAACAGCTGCCAGTGTGGGTGCATGTATGTTCATATGTTTATATATGTATGTAGTGCTGTGTTATACAAATACTGTGTGTGTGTGTGTGTATTATGTATGCTTAAGTGCATAAAATGCCTTTGTCGAGACCATGCAACCAACCCTTTAATTGCGTAATGTGCTCTGTGACATATACGTACATTTTTGAGAACGAGGAAGCACACATATCACAGCAGAACACTTCACAGATGGAATCATGTGGCACCAGTTTTCCCAACTCTAGCCGAAAATGCCAGATAAATTCCACAAAATGTAGAAAAGTCAAGGTGTTAGCAGCAGAAGTGTCTGGACCATCACAAACAACAGGGTACCCATAAGTGGAATGCACTATAGTGCTCTAACCATTGAACCCCCGCTTTTGCCATAGTGCTGTGACTAATCTGGTAGTGCAGTCTTTATGTGTGAACCTATTACGGAATGTAATATTTAAGAAATTTTAGGGTGTCTCAACATTTGTTTGTGATTTTTGTTTATTTTGTCACCACATCCATACAGAGTGTGCACAGGTGAGTGAGTTCTTTGTATGGGGAGATTAGTTCAGGGTCTGAGTCATCTGATCACCCACAGCCAATCCAGTGTAGTGTATTTACAGACACTGCTAACTATGTACTCTGGGGGGGGGGGGCGGGATGACCTGGGGGGCTATTCGCCTGCAGGAGACACTTTTTCTGCAGCTTTGATGGAAGTCTCTTGTGTGCTGGTTCTCTGCAGTTATTAGACAGAGGATTATGGTCTGGATAGCAACAGCACTCAATCAGGTAGATGGTGAACTGAATGTAATTAGAGCAGTACTTTTGGCTTTCAGTTCGGTGGTGTGTTTGGTAAGAAACAGCCATGATTCTATCAAAATTCGGAAAGGGAGGAGTCTGCTGTGGTTGACTAAACTCAGACTGTCTGAATTAATCTACCCATTTCATTTCATTTGCTGCCTACTTGGTTCCATGTTCATCTTTTTTTTTTTTGTTACTTGTGTTTTGCAGTAACTTCAAAGTAATTAGTGACATCATTCATAATTGCTGGACAGGTTTGCACAGTAGGTGCAAGAAGCAAGGACTTTTCTAAGTGCAGTCTCCCTGCTCTCTTTCACTCTCAAGATGCGCAGCAAGGCAATGTGGCTGAGACAGGTCCAACCTGACCCCACCTACCACCACCCACCCTCCCTCCTTGCTAGTGTGACAACCTACTACCAGACAGCTGAGTGTGCCTTGTGACCCTGTAATTTGGCATGCTGGAGACCTTGCTAGCACCAGGGACTCCCACTGCACTACAGTATCTGTTGTTTGCTGCTCACACTCTAGGCCAGTCCCAGTTGTGTTTTTTTAATGGATCAGTTCCTTGATATTTTCTTCACTGAGCTCGCTTTTGATCATTATGTTTGTTTTTGATATTTTGCAAATTCCTGGTGGGTGCATTGCACCCACTTGCACCCCCCTGGCTGCAGACTTGATTTGTGCACGTGTGTTTTAAATGATATGCTCTGTACGGAGTAAGAGTACATATCACCATGAAATACAGTCACGACTTCACTGGATGCAACATGTAAAATTAGTAGTGTATCATTTATATATTAATGTTAAGGGTAAGGTTGTCCTGTGTGTGCCATGAATACAAACATGGTGGATGATATACCCCAGGGGCAAGAACTGGTACCCATAGAATAGACAACTGGGTCGATGCCAGACCCAGTCTGGACATTTTGGAGAAGGGAATAATTTTTTACTGTTGCCAGTAATTAAACTGCATATAATTGTCATGGTACTGACAGTGTGCCAGTTGCATTCTGTATATTCAGTAGCTTAAAAATATGTTGTGGGCTCTGTGACCAGAAACCAGCAGCAGAGCACTTGAGCTGTGATGCTGCATATATACTATAAGAGTACTAGTTTCTTGAGGAATGCTAAGTAACCTGATTAATGTTTATTCAGAAACCTATTCATGTGTTGTGTTGAACAGTTGATCCTGCCTGGAATGGAAGCACACCCTGGGTTGTTTGGTATACAGATGGCTGCCACTGCATGTTTGTACAACCTGACAAAGGGGGATTTGGTCCAAAAAATTCATCCCAATATTCTGAAACAAGTGGTAGAACTTACACTCACAGCCATGGAGAACTTCCCAAGTCATTACCAGGTGAGCACAATTTGTAACTTGTGCAGCTGGTTACCTGTACCTGCCTCTGTTGTTTGTAGCAGCTTGCTGTCATTCACTCAAAATATCGAAACCACCGTGAAACTCTCTGAAAATTTTTTTGCATAAATTCAACAAATTTGGCTTATTAACCCTTTGGCACTGAAAGCCTGCTACAGTTGATGTGGAGTGCACAGTTAAATGCCCACAGGCACATAAAGGTGTAATCAAGAACACACAAACTAATGGTGGTTATTTAAATATGTGGATTTTGCAGAGTACATCCTGCATTTTATTTGGCCTCATGTGGGTTCAGCAGGAAAACATCTTACAACGGGTAAATCTGAAGACATATTTTTAATTCTGTGTTGTAAATGACTGCTCCTTTATTAGAATACTCATTCCATATAAATTGTACATTAAGTGAGTCATTATCATCATCAGACAACATAAAAAATCGTACCTTCTTGAGTGATTTTGACATACGTGGACACAAGATCAGTAAATGACATGTTGAACTTCTTTATTCATTCATTCAGTAGTCTGTCTTACGACAGGTCCAAAGCCCCTTCCAAAATGAGCTCTCCACACAGTGCGATCTAGAGATTCCTTCTTCAAATGAGAGTATCCTCTCCTTTCCTTAAGGTCATCCAGTAGCTTCCTACGTCTTCTTCCTTGTCTTCCTGTCACTTATATCCCCCCTTTTATCTTTCCTTCAATAACCCGTTGTAGAAGGCAGTTTCTACGCAAAGTGTGACCAATCCAGTTAGCCTTCTATTTACTTATATCATGTAGGATATTCCTCTGCTCCTTGACTCTAAGTAATACTTCTTCATTACTCACATGATAGATCCAACTGATCTTTTCCATCCTTCTCCAGCACCACATTTCAAAACTTTCCAGGTACTCCCCATAGTGTCCAAGTTTCAGCACCATATAAAGCTATGCTCCAAATGCAGCACTTCACTACCTTCTTCCTCCATTCTAAGTCCAATGTGCTAGTAAAAACAGCCTTCTGCTTGTTGAATGCAGCTGTAGCCATAGCAATCGTACATTTAATTTCACAGTATATCTCCCACCATTTGTTAAAATGCTACCCAAATATTTAAAATATTCCACATTCTCTAGTTGTTCTTGTTCTATCATAATTTTTACTGGGAATGGTTGTCTTGAAATTCTCACTACTTTTGTTTATTCCACATTCATTTCCATTCATGTAGCATCCTCCATTTTCAATTAGTTTATCAATCATGGCCTGTAGCACCTTTTCTTCCTTAGCCAGTAACACAAGGTCATCTGCATATTTCACAGTGTGAATGATATGCCCGGCATTTTGAGTCTCCAAACCCTTCCACGGCTTCCTTGGTAAGGCATTTGTTATACAAGTTGAACAGAATTGGTGACAATCAGCATCCTTCTCTATCTGCTCTTCCAATCTTCACACTTCTTGTCTCCCATCGGTTCAGTCATACTTTAACACTGAGTCATGTACAAGTTGCTAATTAATCTTCCTTCACGCCAGTCAGTACCAGTTCCGTTTAGGATCTGCATTAATTTGGTCCATTTGACTCAGTCAAACACCTTCTGCCAGTCTATGAAGCAAACACATAGTTCCTCATCTATCTCCACAGTTTGTTCTGTATTATTCACAGCATCCCAGTTGCATCTATAGTTCCTTTTCCTCTTCTAAATCCAAACTGATCTTCTCCGAGTACATCCTCAATTTTCTTTTCAATCCTTCTTCTAAGTATCTGTGCTACTATCTTTGCTGTATGTGCGATAAGGCTGATTGTGTGATGGTTGCTGCATTTTGTAGCTTGTGGCTTCCACTTTAAGGTAATCATTGTAACTTCCATGAAGTCCTTGGGCCACTCTCCAGTTTCATAAATGGTGTTGATCAATTTCATCATTATTTTCAAACCACCTTCTCCCAATAATTTGAGCACATCTCCAGGTACATCATCATCTCCTGTAGCCTTCTTATTCCTCATTTCCTTGATGGCTTTTTCCACTTCAGTTTGCAAAATATATGGGCCTTTCTCGTTTGTATCTACTTCCTCTTCAGGTTCGACTTCTAGGATTTCCAGTTGATTAGGTTGATCAATATAATTCTTTCAAATTTTCAGCACTTGACTTTGCTCTACTATTCTATTCGCTTGGGAGTCTTCGATGCCAATATTTTGAATCCCTTGGGACTCCTTCCAGTCTAGTTCTTTTGTCATGTACATCCAATCATAATGCCCTGTTCTTTGAAATTCCATAATCTCGTTACTTTTCAATTCGTTCCTCAGCCGCATGTAGTTCTTCCTGCCTTCTTCAGTATTGACATTCTTCCATTTCCTTCTTTCATCCATTTTACTGATCATTTCCTGTGTAATCCATGGTTTTCTTGCTCTCTTCTCGACTTTCCGAACCAGATCAGTGATAGTATCTAAAACACGAACTTGATTATACCAACACAAAAATAAATATGTGTAAATTGCTTAGAGCACCTTTAACATTTCACTGTATCAGCACCATAATATCCTAATTAGTGGACAAAAGGCTGGTGAAAAGAACCCCTTTGGGAGTTATTTTATGATGGCCAGTTGAAACATGCATGCCTCTAAACATAATCACAATGGCATTGCTCACCAACACAGCTACAGGCTTAGTATTTAGTGGCCCACTGCACAGTGAACACCAACATACAACCCTTCATTGGACCCATTCCTGTAAGTTGTAACACAAGAGGCATTTTTTAAAATGACAGTTCACCGAATATTCACACCATGAATTTGTGAAGTTCTTGACAACTTGATAGACGCCATCAGTAAAGTATGACCCTTCACATTGCTATTGTCAGTAACATGAATTTCCATGTGGTCTCTTTGGAATTCAGAGTGATGATCAGAATCACAGTCCAAACCTTGTTTTAACCATGGAAACAAAGTATTCCACTCAGTCATGTGTGATCAGTCACTCATTGACATGGGTGTTATGTAAGGTAGATCGCTATATAGAAGCAGATTCTTTTAAAGGTGGTGGTGTTTTATGGTCTAATGTCCCAGCTTTTGTGAAAGCAGAAAAAGTGAAGATGGGTGAGAATGTTGTTGCAAATGCTGATGGCCTTAGAGTCATGAAATATGAAGCCAAGACAGATGTCATTCATTTGTACATTCCATGACTTCTCAAGGAATGACAGCCATTTCATGAGGTGTAACTGTATTAGGGATTACAAATTTCCAGTGCTAGAGGTAGGTCATGAAGATGAAATGCAGGCATTTCTTGCAGAAGAGGAAGAGGATTCAAGTGGTGTATAGTAGTTTTCAGATTTTGTGTGAAATTTGCACTAGAGGTCATGGTAGAATGAAATAAGATAGAGCACTGTAGTACCAGCTATCATGCAAAATGGTGTCAGCATACAGTGACTGATACCAGCTGTCAGATGAAGTAAGACTGAGCACTGCAGTACTGGCTATCATGCAAAATGGTGTCAGCATACAGTGACTTGTACCAGCTGTCAGATGAAGTAACACTGAGCACTGCAGTACCGGCTATCATGCAAAATGGTGTCAGCATACAGTGACTGATACCAGCTGTCAGATGAAGTAAGACTGAGCACTGCAGTACCAGCTATCATGCAAAATGGTGTCAGCATACAGTGATTGATACCAGCTCTCAGATGAAGTAAGATT
>Ga0136643_10007699_pt1 | contig 15620 bp, 13 predicted proteins | sample TergutLab28metaG_FD_96883 | JGI IMG/M metagenome (GOLD analysis project Ga0136643, IMG submission 96883) | Labiotermes labralis P1 segment gut microbial communities from Petit-Saut dam, French Guiana - Lab288 P1 (version 3) (version 3) | ecosystem: Host-associated > Arthropoda: Insects >... | reverse complement strand
TTTAAAAAAAATTTTAAATAATTTTTATTAAAAAAATTTTTTTAAATTCTTTTTTGTTTTTTTTGGGGGGGGGGGGGGGATTATCAGACTCTATCTGAATATAAGAAGGATTAACATTAAACAGCTAAACACCTAAACAGTACGCTCCCTTCTAATATTTAGTCAAATTCACAGAAAGTTTGTGATAATAAACATGTCACCTAGTGTCAATGGGATATATCTCAGAAATGACCATCAATTGATACCTATATCATAACACAAACACAAAGAGAAAGAATTAATTGGGAGGGAGTGGCAAGATTCCTGAATAAAAAAAAAAATTGTCTACATGAGTCACTACTTCTACACTGCATCATGATTCTAACAATCTTCTTTTGCAACCTGAAAATCCTTACACTGTCTCTGGAGTGCCCTCAGAACAATAAACCATAGGCCATTACAGAGTCACAGTTGAAACAGTAAATCATTTTCAGAGTATTTATTGATACATATGGTTTCACTGACCACGTAGCAAAACAAGCTGAGCTTAGTTTAGACTTAATACATTCATTGTGTGTTTTTCAAACAGTATTACTAATAAATAGCCCAAGAAATATTTTTTGTAATAGCTGTACAAATTTATCTTCATACATAATTCGGTATGTCAGAAATACACGTACTTTTGTTAGTAAATTGAATGAAATAAGTTTTGTCAAAATTCAAGATAAGCAAATTAGGTTTGAACCACTTATTAAGTTGTCCAAAAACTACATCACTTTGAAACTGAATATTATTTGGGTTTGTAATTAACATTCTGGTATTGTCAGCAAAGCAAAAGGGAATAGCTTTGTGCTGTATGGCCTTAGGTGCGTCACTGATGTATACTATAAATAACAATGGGCCCAAAACTGAACCCTGCAGCACCCCATATTTTATTTTGATCCATTTTGAGACTGTGTTAGAATTAAGATACAAGTTAACGATTTAAACTTTTTGATATCTATTCCAAAGATAAGATTTAAGTAATAATTTAGCCTTACCACTAATTACATAATTAGGTATTCCATAATAGGCCATTGTTTCATTATTTTAAGCATTTAAAATTTCATTTGTTAATTTAAAAATGGCATCTTCAGTTGGTACGCCTTTTCTGAAACCAATCTGATTTCCCATTAGCAATTTATTATCATAAAAATGTTCAGTTAGTCTCATATACAAAGTTTTTTTCAAAAACATTCAAGAAAGAGTCAATGATATATGTCTATAATCTGTTGGATTCATTCTATCTCCTTCCTTGTACATAGGTTTCATAATTGAGAGCTTCAAACTATCAGGAAAAATTACACACAAGATAAGAATTATTACAGATATAAGATACAGATATGGGCTGGCAGTAAAAGTTTACCCCATTGCATAACATAACAACCCACGATATGGCTAAAATTGTGGAAGTCTTTGAGCCTAAGACACGCCAAGTACCTACAGATGAGGTCAACTAAAATTACATGTGGTAGTTGATTGGCCAATTAGTGCCGGTTTTAAAGGTGCCAAAGAGTACAAGAAGTTTCTTGAATGGGCAAAGCATTTGAATAATTACCAAACAAATATTTTAAGATGTATCTTTCCAGCACTTGTATTGCCACCCGATTCGTTATCAAACTAAACTTTACGAGGAGCGGGTGAACAGTTTCAGCATATATAGTGAGGAAGAGCAGGAATTTTTACAGTGTTATCGTTGGTTACGTCAGTGGCCGGAATTCTTTAAACCTAAAGAACTGTTCTCTACAACGGAAGACAATCAGACCAGTAAAGAAGCTTAAAATATGTTTGAAAGCTTTGATATTGAAGATGAGAAAATACGCCGCACAAATGCCAGTGCATTTTACAGTCACTGATTCCCTACGTGAAACGGTCACTTCAACTGTTCCCTCAGATAAAAGAGAACACAAAATGTGCTGTGTCATCTGATGAGGTTAGAAACAGTGTTTATCAGTTTGAAACAAGGCGTTTTATCAAAAGGATTAGCCAAAGCCCAAAGGAATTTAACTCCGATGCTTTGGGTTTTAGAGAATTTCTAGAAAGTGAGCAAAAAATGGTTTTGCATCCCCAAATGTTTAAAGGAGATGAATGGATTGGGCTAATCAAGGTACATTAGGTTCTTGAAACAATCGGCTGTCGCACTGAAGATCACTATACCAGACTGAAGTTAGAGTGCTTGTTAACGGTGAATCAGTTGATGGATTTAAGTAAGCTGATGCACTCAATTGTAACACCATATTTATTACTGATAGCCAGCGAGGACAATAAACTTTTGGACGAAGAAACGAAAGACATAATCTGAACACACTTTGACACAATGAAACAGAAACCAAATACTAAAATCATATTCTTCACTACCTCAGGAGGCAGCACTGCTGCTATCCTGCATCATCTAAGCAGGAAGCAGGAGTATGTTCGGGAAAGGGTTTGTAAATAGAAATGTACAGTTAACTCGGTACGATTTAACCACAATTTCATGAAACTACTAAAAAAATCATTCAAATTTCAAGGTGTCGGAATTGCTGATAAAGCAGGGATGGGTAAAACCACTGTACTGACACATTTGTCTATGGAAATCAAACAGAAGTTCCCAAACAAATGGGTGGTGAGAATTGATTTAAATGACCATACAGATGTAATAAAGGCACTGAGACAAAGAACGATCGATAATACAAAGTCGGTAGATTTCGTGTTGAAAAAACTGCCAAAACTTTAAATGTGGTTGAGAGATGAAATTATTTGAAGTGTTGTGAACAATAGCAGAAGGTAAAGATAGTAATAATGCTGGACGGTTTTGATGAAATCAGTCCATTCTACAATGAGACTGTCATAGATTTACTGCAAGGTCTAAGGTTGAAGGTGGTGGAACAGCTGTGGGTCACCATCCGACCACATCCGAGAGAGGAATTGGAAGATAATCTACAACAGCTACCCTACACACTAGAACCTTTTTCTGTAGAAGATCAAGCTGAACTCTGAATAAAATTTTGGAGTCTAAAAGATTGGTTTACTGAGATGAACAGTAAGGAGAAAGAGGAAAGTAAAATGGAGTTAGAAATTTACACTAAAAAATTAATTACGAAGACAGGCCATTCAATTAGTGACAAAGGCAGAGAGTTCACTGGCAACCCACTACAATCATCCATGTTGGCTGAGGATTTTGATGAAAAAAATTAAGACATTCTGTCACTCAGTTGAATCCATGCCTTAGTTAGGGTTCAAGCTAGTTCTGATTGCATAGTAGTTTCTTTTCACATAATTAGCATTAAATGAATTTTTCCCCAAATAACAACAATGCTCCTTGTAAATGACGTACAGTACATTTAACATCCATCACAGTAATTATTTATTCCATGCATGTAACAGACCTCTGATGAAACATTACCTTACTCTTATTCTATCAACCAGCACTCTTTCCCTTACTAGCAACTTCACACAGTGTACTGCTGGTCCTGTCATTGCTCCACTCTCTAACTCCGACTGCAATCTATACAGAGCGGTCTGTAAATATATTAACATACAGAGGTTTATAAATGATCTGTACAATGCCATTATCAATTCTAAATAACGCATATGGTTACACACAATGTGATATCAAATCAACACACACTTTATCACAACCAACAATAACCGTGTACAACGTGTATCTGTGCTAAAGAGCATTACAAGTTAATTTTAACTGCATACTGTTTACAGCCCGCTGACAGCCAACATTCACACTGCTGTTGCTGACCCACTGACTGACTGGTGTTCACTACACAAACAGCACAACATCTGTGTAGCCATCACGTGAGCGCAAACTGTTTGGAATGCTCTGATTTAAGCAAGACATGCTGCATTAATTCAGGTGAGGTAACTGGAGGTTTATCACATTCTTGCAACATTTTTATCAGGAAATTTCAGATTATCTCTCTGGGAAATACAATGAGGATGTCTTCATTTCTGATGTCACCCCCCTGCTAATGATTTGCCAGCTCCAAATATTCATTGGCCATTCAGGTATCTACCGTCTTACTATCGGCTAAACAGTGGCACCTCGTACGACCATTATTAATGTGTGTTTTGCGCTTCAGTAACTGAGGAAAAGACAGGGTGGTTGTAAATTCTCAATCACTCTTGAATATGAGAGGCCAGTTGTTTGGAAATTCAGCATGCAAGATTGATATAGCACCAGCTTGTGTCTTACACATTCAAACTGCCTGCCTCGGCAGCTGTTCATTAAAAAAACCGCGTCTGCTCACTTGATAGCAACACAATATCTAGTACCGTCTGCTGGGCTGAGGGAAGGCCACTTCTTTCAGTCGTGTTGTGGCTGTCAGCAGTGCTGCATTACAGCTGTACAGTAATCAGCTTTAGACTGAAAGGAGGGCTGGACAAAGCCACCACCTAAGCCAACTTACAGCGGGGAAGGTGTAAAATTTTGGAAGGAATACAACTGACCATTTGAATCCATTTATAATGACCGCAGCAGTCAGTAGTGTGGCTTACGATTGTACTGCAAAAGTGCTGTGTGTGATGATACAGATCACACACTAACCCTGTTAAAGTCTGTTCTATTTCAGTCCCCCTACCCAAGATATAGACATCACCCAGACAGTGCTGGGTCGGTCTGGGGTCGCTTGCTGGTTGGGGTAGTAGGTTCAAATCCCGCCTGGCCATGGTGTCTGTCTCTTGTGAATGTTGAATTTTGTGAGTTAAAGGTCTCTGGGCAGGGACGATCAATCGTCCGGAGAAGTCATATCCAGTGTGGTGTGATCGTGAAGCCTCAAGAGGTGGCACCAGCCCACCGTGGGGTGTTCCACCGTGGCAAAAAAATTTCATGAACACTTTTTAGTTATTTCGATAGTGTACGAATTTCTGAATCCTCTACATACTCTTTGACAGAACCTAATATGTTTTTCCCGCCGTTACCCGTGGCAGGACGGAGCAAATTCAGAGCTTTGTTTCCCTTCTTTAGACAACTCATCCAATGCACTAAATATTGTATCATTTTGCCAAATTACTGCCTCAGCATCTGTGGCTAATAAAATTTCCTTCTTTATCTCATCTGTTGTCTGTTTCTCTTTAGCCCACTCCCATAATCACCATCATCATCATCAGCTCTACAGCCCTGGGAGGGCCTTGGCCTCCTCTTGAGGTTTCATAACAAAATTTTTTTACGAGGTGAGGTTGTAAGCCTCATGCCCAACCCCCAACCTGGGGGGCCAGGGTATCCCTTTTTGTCTGGGTCATCACCCTTGACCTGTCTGGCATGGGAGGCCCTACCAGTAGCATACGCTACCGCCAGCACAGCTCTCAGGATCATGTGACCACACAAGCCCCACCACTACGCCAAAGTAGGGATACCTTCGGGGGGCCACTCCTATACTAGATGTAAGAAATCACTTCTCCTAAAGTCCGCTGCCCAGTACCAGATGGTCCATCCAAAGTGGTTTATGGCAAATAATTTTTTTATTTACCTCCTCTGTTGTTAGTCTCTCTTTAGCCCACTCCCACAGTTTCTGTAATAACTCTACGTTGCCACATTCTGCTGCTGTGTGCAAGACAGTATCTCCCATATCAGTGTGGTTTAACATCAATTTATTTTTTATCTCCTCGGCTGTTAGTTTCTCTTCAGGCAAATCCCAAATTTTCCAAGGTCTGTGGCTTATAATAATATACTTTTCTATCTCCTCTGTTGTTAGTTTCCCTTTAACCCACTCCTATATACCCAGTAACAAATCTAGGCCACAATACTTTACTGATGTGGGCCAGAAACTGATATCCGTATGTCCTGAATGAAAAAATAATGAGTTCTTTATCTCCTCTGTTGTTAATGCCTCTTTACACCACACCCAAAGCTCCTGTAACAGGTCTCCATTCTCCACCCCTGCTGCCATGTGCCATACAGTCTTTCTGTCACTGTCTGTGGCTTATAAAATTTCATTATTTATCTCCTCTGTTGTTAGTTTCCTTTTAGCCCATTCCCATTGTTTCAGTAACACCTTTACTCTGACCAACTATGCTGTCCAGTGCCATGCATTCCTTCCATTACAGTCTCTGGCTAATAATTTACTTTCTAACTCGTCCGCCATTAGGTTCTTTTCAGCCCACTCCAATAATATCACTGATACCTGTAGACCTTGACAATTCATCTATATAAACTCTAATCACCCAATAATACTGTTTCAGAAATACAACCTTCAGTATAAAAGTCTGTAATTTCTGTGAAGTGTTGTTCCCCTCAGTCAAACAGCTCACCAAATAATCTGCTACATAATATTCTGCAAAGGTGCGGCGGATAAAGTGCGGTTTACCCTCACAGTTTACTTTCACTATCCCAATTGTTGTCAAATCTTCGGTTCAAAATTAACATTCTCTGTTTTTTTTAAATAATGCCACTTGTTCCTCTGTGAACAGCACCTTCAAGGCTAGCAGCTGATGATCATCTCTCATGCATTTTAAGTCATGTTCTCGCTGCCCTACTGCAACTGTGTTATTCATATTGACTTGAAACTTCTCCTGATAGATGTCATATTTTCTCGCAATAATTCATCTGTATAGACCGGACATGTCTATCTTCAACAGTGAGTCAGGCATTGATTCGGCAGACTGATAAAATTTCTTAATTTCTTCATCAAAAGCCTCCGCTAACATGCATGATTGTAGTGGGTTGCCAGTGAACTCTCTGCCTTTGTCAGTAATTGAATGGCCTATCTTCGTAATTAATTTTTTAGCATAAATTTCTAACTCCATTTTACTTTCCTTTCTCCTTACTGTTCATCTCAGTAAACCAATCTTTTAGACACCAAAATTTTATTCAGAGTTCAGCTTGATCTTCTACAGAAAAAGGTTCTAGTTTGTAGGGCAGCTGTTGTAGGTTATCTTCCAATTCCTCTCTCGGATGTGGTCGGATGGTGACCCACAATCGTTCTGCCGACATCTGCCTTAGACCTTGCAGTAAATCTATGACAGTCTCATCGCAGAACGGACCGATTTCATCAAAACCATCCAGCATTATTACTATTCTTACTTTTTGCTATTGTTCACAACATTGTTTAAATAATTCCAATTGTAAACCAGGTTTAAGCTTCAGCAATTTCTCCGATATTAATTCTACTGCTTTCTCCTTATCGGTGTGTTCTTGTTTCTGTGCCTTCAGTGCATCTGTGTGGTCATTTAAGTCAAATCTCACCACCCATTTGGCTGGTATCTTCTGTTTGATTTGCTTAGACAAATGTGTCTGTACAGTGGATTTACCCATCCCTGCTTTATCAGAAATCAGCATCACTGCTGTGCTTGCTCGAACAGTTTGTCTAAATCGTCAGCTGTATAAGTGAGCTGTTCGTTTCTACTTTCAAACCCTTTCCTAAATATACCAATATACTCATGCTTATGTGACGCGGGAAAACAACGGCGCTGCCTCGTGATGTAGTGTCAAATATGATTTCGATATTTCGTTTGTTTTATTGTGCCAAAGAGTGTTCAGCTTTTTTTTTTTTTTTTTTTTTTCTTATCAACCACAAGGCGAATGTCCTTGCTTGCCAGCTGTAATAGATATGGTGTTACAACTGACTATATCCATTTACTTAAATCCATCAACTAATTCACCGTTAACAAGCGCTTTAACTTCAGTATGGTGTATGGACCTTCAGTGAGACAACCGGTCGTTTGAAGAACCTAATGTACCTTGATTCAACTCCTTTAACCATCTGTGGATGCAAAACCGTTTTTTGCACACTTTCTAGAAATTCTCTAAAACTCGAAGCATCAGTTAAATTCCATTGGGCTTTAGCTAATCCTTTTGATACAATGCCTTATTTCAAACTGATAAACACTGTGTCTAACCTCATCAGATGACACAGCATATTTTGTGTTCCCTTTTATCCGAGGGAACAGCTGAAACATCCGTTTCACGTTGGGAATCAGTGACTGTAATGCACTGGCATTTGGACAGCGTGTTTTGTCACTTTGAATATCAAAGCTTTGAAAAATTTTTTAAGCTTCTTCTCTGGTCTGATTATCTTCCACTGTAGAGAACAGTTCTTTAGGCTAAAAGAATTCCAGCCACTGTCGGAACCAACGATAACACTGTAAAATTCCTGCTCTTCCTCACTATATATATGCTGAAACTATTCACCTGCTCATAATAAATTTTAGTTTGGTAACAAACCAGGTTGCAATGCAAGCGCTGGAAAGATACACCTTTGATATTTGGGTGGTAATTATTCAAAGACTATGCCCATTCAAAGAACCTGTTGTATTCTTCGCCACCCAATATCCCAGCACTAATTTGGCCAATCAATTACCACTTGTACTTTCAGTTGACCTTGCTCATCTGTATACACTTCCTCTGTTTCACCATCACAGGCCTGCACAATTTTATCTATACTGTGTGTTGCTTTTGTATAGAATACAGTCTGTTTTTCCCACCAGCACACACCAGAAAAATCAGAAAAGATGTGAGAGACAGTCCCTAAAAATGATTTATATGTATTAATGAGATTTGAGATAACTAGTGATATCTAAGTGATCCAAGTCGATGAAACGCCAATCCAGGTGCACATCAAACATGTTTCTCATTTCTGACAACATGTTTTTGCAACCTGGGCTCTCAAAAACTACTGTGTGGGGATGTTAATAATAATTACCATTATATCTTCTGAGGAAAAAATTTCCTTCCCTCTTAAGATACTCAGTGGTGAAGGTGGTTACTGGGGCTAGCCAACCCCTTCAGGAGTGGATGGTAAAGAACAGCTGAAAACTGGGCCCCTTCAAACGAATAAATCCTTGCAGCACTTCAACAACCTTAAGTTCAAAGGTGCTGGCAGAACCCATTTGCAAAACATGGTTCTCAAACACCACACCAACTGCGTCTGTCCACAGTGATCTTAAGTTTGTAAGCTTTGTGTCTCAATGAGCAATCAGAACCTGCTGAAGCTCAGGATGCCAAAAGGTTGCCCCAAAATAGCTGTTATCCCATCTATTATTAGACAGTCATCAACAACGTCCAGCCGTCAGGTAAAGCTAACTGTGTCTCATACTGAGCGTCAGTCTCCCCTGTTCTGTTGTCTGTGTATGCCTTGGAGGCAAACTGGGCCAGCACGTGGGGTGTGGGAAAAGCGGGTGTTGATGTGAGTTGGCTTGGGGGGCTTATTGCCTGTCTTTGAAGAAATCTTCGATCAACTGATAAAATTCTCACGGCTTAATTTTAGCTCTTAATCTACCCGTATTTTTCAGAGAACGGCTGCAAAAAACTTTGCCCGGGTGGTTTATCGATTTGCGATGTCAACCTTCCTCTTGTGCTATTCTGTAAATCGGCACTCCCTAAGGCACATGTTGTGCCGTTACAGCTCTGCGCACTGGGCAGCCAGTTCCTTGCTATGATACAGCGTAATGCAATTATTCATGCAAACTGTCAAAGCAATTTTTAAAAAGTGTGAAACAAACGTACATGGGTTTTTATGTACAGTCCATCCACGTTTTCAACTTACACAGTTGCGTAAAATTTAAGAAGTGAAGTAAATAAAGCACACTATTTAAGAACCACTCTGATATGCAGCACAGAATGGCACTGACTTTAACTTATCTGGAATAATGCAAGTTAACATCTGACACACTTGTTCTTATATCTTTCTAACTGCCCAACCACAATGTCAGATAGTGTTGAAGGCAATAAACTTCAGCACACAGACTGTAGGAACTTCCCCTGCTATACCAATCAGTGAAGACACCTGCTGTCCACTGCCACTCTGATGTTTCCAGTGCTGCTAGCAGGCATTCTGCAGGGTGTAGAACGTCCTGGGTCTGTGTGCAGCATCATGCCACAGTGGTGACATCTAATGGTGTTACAGCATGCGGCTGCAAGTTTCCACCAAACGTCAGTAAGCACTGCCAACATCAACACTGTGCAATACACACTACCACACAAGCAATGTGAAATACCAACAATCCCATCTCCTGTGACATCCAAGGTGCTACATCCTCAATCCACTGCCATGGCAGCCTTCGTTCATAGCCACAGAAAACTGTCTGATGTGTCTCCAGGCCTGCCAACATACAACAAATAAAAATGAACACAATTTTGTAGTTGCATTCATTATGGTCAATTCCTGCTCAGGCACATGCCTTGTGTGTCCAAATATCAAAATACAATTTTTATTGTTACACTGTGCATGTTGTCGAGTTACTCGATTATTACACCAACCACTGCACATATATAAAATTTATAAAATTTACACATTAAAACCACTCCGACATGTTTCAGTCCTAAGACCATCATCAGGGAGCTATATATTCCTTGCTAAAGTCACACTAGAAATAGTCACAGATTAATTTCTAGTGTGAATTTAGCAAGGAATATATAGCTCCCTGATGATGGTCTTAGGACCGAAACATGTCGGAGTGGTTTTAATGTGTAAATTTTATAAATTTTATATATGTGCAGTGGTTGGTGTAATAATTGATCAAAATACATCATATTTTGTTCTCTCAGTGCCTATTGATCACACAGTCTGTGTTCTTCAAATACTTCAGGAAAAAAAATAAATAAGCATACAATGAAGCAGGGCATCAGCTTTTTGTAGACTTCAAGAAAACCTACAATTCAGTTGGAAGGGAGGTTTTTGTATAACATTCTACTGAATTTGGTGTTTCCTTGGAACTGGTAAGCAAAATAAAAATGTTTTATGAAACCAATAGAAGATTTAGGGTAGGTAAGCATTTTTTGGACATGTTTCCAACTGAGAACTGTTCGAAATATCTAGATGACTTATTGCCATTGCTTTCCAACACTGCTTTACTGTATGCCATTAGGAGGGTTTCGGGTAAACCACGATGGCTTGAAATTAAATGGCACACATAGATCTGCCAGGCCTCAGACATGGCAAACTATTTATAGGTAGACCATGTAAGAAAAGAGCTGAAGACCTACTTAAGTTGAGTAGGCATCAACTAAAAATGGCACCTGCAATCTACACAGGGCATGCTCCTGTAATGGGGCACCTGTACACTATGGGCCTGTTTGATGCTCAGCCTGCATCCGGATACCACACCACCCCAGCCAAACCACAACGTAACACCAACACACATCGAACCAGAGCAACACAACCCATGAAATAACTCAACAAATAAGTTGCAAGCTCCTGAGGATGGATGTATTAACATCCGAAACATGTTGAGCAAGTTGGTCTCTCTTTATTCAGCTATCAAGATGATGCACGGTCCAATAAACATAAGATGAAGAAATGAACCTTCAGTGTCCATAAAATGTAGGGAATTTCTTGACTAGGAGAGGATTGATTAGCTTTCCAAGAAGGTCCTGCGCCATGGAGTAAGCAAGTATGTAAGTAAGTAAGTAAATGCCTCACCTCAGGTGGTGATGATTATATTCTAATCAAACACAAATTATGAATGTTGAACTGTGACAAAATACAAAGCAAAGTGCAGATTTAGGCATGTTGCCTAGTTTGAAATAATCTATTGAGAGCAGTAACAATAATTAATGAAGGTGCATTCTGTATTCTAAGCAAAGTCCATCAGCTGCAATTACGAATAAATTCACAGATGAAACAATGTAAGCTGCTGGCTGCTTAACCCTTTGACACCGGAATTAAATCCCCCCCCCAGCCACTTCAGTGGCCATTCGGCTATTTAAAGGGCTCACTGCACGACATATATATATATATATATGTCATTCGGCGGGTAAGGGTTAAGAAACACTCCCAGTGCCAAGACACGCTAACTAAACTGGATAACACATAACTGCTCTCTTGCTGACAATTACATGCAAGTAGATTTTTCGATGATATATTCGATATATCTCCTTTTATTTTCCACCAATGTTCAAAATAAGTATAAATAATCACTGAAGAACGTTACCATATACTGACACACTTTGCTGAATCATGTCGGTTCCTGTGGATTATCTGCAGTTCTTGTTTCAAAAAGAAAATACTGATGATACAGAAATGTGGAACGTAACAAATGTATGACTGTCTTGAAAATGAAAACAAGATTTTAGAAATTATGCAGAAGGGAACAATGGTATATTCCCTTTCAAAATATGGTTCATATTTTTACCTCTACTCAACTAGAATAAAAGGGTCTTGCTTTATTGTGATGTGGCTTCTTTCCTTATTGTACTTCTCATCTAGACCAAAATGTAATTATGAAAATTAGGCTCACAACACAACTTTTATCTTGGAAGGGGGTGGGGGGGGCCCTACCCTGTGGCCATTTCATTTTTTAAGAGATATGATATAAAAATCATGTTATAAACACTACTTTAATATAACACTGTTGGCATCTGCACTTATACTGTATACAACTACATGCTCCATAGTTGGTGTGTTAAATAGTTTGGTTATATATGTAGTTTCTCTGCCTACATAGATATAAGTAGTCCAACCTAAAAATTCTAATAAACAAACAATCAGTTTTAGACTAAACGAATATCTGGACCATTAAGACCGGGCTAATGTGACAAATGGATGTTCTTAATGTTGAAATTTACACTGCACTGAAGTCGCTTTACCAAAAATGTAGATTGAATATTTTCGAATCCACCTCAAATCCTGTAGCAAAGGAGACATAATTCTTTACCCCTCTTTTCAAAAGTCTAAATATGCTCCCTCAACACTAATTCAGAAGCTTTTATGTGGTGTACAGGATGAACAAGTTCAAGTTTTGAGTTCACAAAACTTGGGGAAATGTGCGAACAGCGTAACAGTTCAGTTGCGTTCATTTAAATCAGCATGGATGCAAACCCTATTTATATAAATGCAAGGGGCTTAAATTATGCCATATATTTTTTTGGGCGTAAATACAGTTTCAAAGCTTTTGTTTCATTGAACATTTAGCAAGTTATGCTCGAGAGGCTAGCAGAATGCATGTAGGTGTTCACGGGAATTGTCCGAAGAGGTTATTCAATTTTAAACAAATCTGAAATGAATCGAGAAACTTTAGCAAAATCAGAAACATCCAATTTCATGAAAATAAGTCAGACTTTCTCGAGATGTTACATGAAGACGGTCGGACAAATAAATAAAGGAACAGAGACGCATTTTTGTAGCTATCTTCCCGAACTCACCGTATCAGTAGCAACGTGTATGTATAGGGCTGCCGACTGCTGTTTACAAATAGAGACAGTGCCTGTTATTACTGTACAGCACACTTACTGTACATACTATACACTCTGCAATTGAACTGTACTTACACAGAAGCTCCTGCTACGTGTTCAGCTGCACAACAGCAGAGAAACTGTCCAGGTGATGTCTTCTGAAGTGGAGTGCGGACGTTCGTTGATATTATATCTGTATAGGCAGACAATCATATCCAGTGATCAGATCCTTCAACGAAATTCAGTTTCCTGACACCGCAATGTCACAATTTCACAGCGATACGCACCCCACATGCGCTCCTATCAAGCAACTGTTTGTATAGTTACACAAGATGTCCCGTGATTTATGTGTGGTAATTCGTGTGATTACGATGTCGTAATTCAGATATGTGGCGTGATGCGATGACGTAGCTGCAGGCATTTCAACACGCGTCAATAATGCCGGGGTATCTCAACGTGTCAGTAGCAAGCGCCTTTCCCTGCCATCTACCGTCCAATACGCGCAACCACTGAGCCATTGCAGCTACAGTAACGCAGGAACACGCCGCTTGTGGGTGGAGTGATGTAGGAGTCATTTGTAGTTGGTGTTTCATTGGTTGGGCTTGGGTGGCGCACAGTGACTATAGTAGTAATGGCAATTATAAACGTAACAAAGAGAACTGACTGACGCACTGTGTAAACTGAAGGTCAACAGAAGTACAGTCAGTGTCAAAGGCCGAGTTGTGTGAAAGTCTGTCAGTTTCACTGACTGTCACTGTAACTTATTGAGAGAGCACGCAGCTTTGCACGTTAAGTAATGGTCATGCTATTGGATACGGTTAATTTACATCGGCTGTAGTACATTTACTGATGAGTAGAACCGCCATACTTCATAACAACCAACCGATAAGCCTCAATTTCAGTAATATAGATGGACACAAACGAACTCAATAGCGGTACAGGAACAGTGTGGGGGATAGCGGGGCAATAGAGGGCAGCACTGAGACATTGACAGGTGGTTTACTGTGCACGCTGTGCTCCAGCGACTTCAATATATATATATATATATATTTATATTTATATTTAATATTGAAGCAAATTCAGCTGCAACATTTCGTTGTATTATACTGATGTATTGTTTACAAATATACTTAAGAATATTCTTCGAATGGGACATTACATAATGAATGTAGTTAGGGATTATCAAGTAAATATTTCGCGCCTGCGCACTGAACTTTCTCAATATCCGTGTTCTGCTTTGGTATATTCCGTAAGTTCTATTTACACAGTTCCGGTGAAAATTGCGCCATTTTATAAAACTCCTCACTTTAGCAAAATATAATTTGTTTGCTCACAAATTAATTCCATTACTTTCAATACGAACCTGCATCGGCAATTACGTAAGGCTGTTTGACCAAATCATACATAGAGCATTGTGACAACAATACACCGTATTGAGACCTGCTAACAGTGTTTTGAATTCAGTCGCTGCACCACAGTGCTTATTGTTGTATTGGGTTTAGGGTAAAGTTTGATATTAAGAGGAAGGAGGGAAAGGAAGGTTAGCGAAAATTACAAAAAGGGGAGCTTCGTTATATGTGCTGCTCAACAAACAATATTTGGTTGATGAAATACAGGAGAACTATATGGGCGAGACGTGTGGAACATACGGAAGGGAGCATAAGTACAAATAGGCTTTAATACGTTTAGCCCAAAACAAAGAGACCATTTGGAAGAACTAGGCACAGATAGGAGAATAAGAGTCCACCAGAACCTAAAGAAATTATATCTGAGTTTGTGGAATGGACTGACCTGGCGCAGCATATGAAAAAAAGACAGGCGTGTTGAACGTTGTAATGAAGAGACAATTTCATTAAAAATCGGTGAATTTCCTGACTGGATCAGGAACTGAATTTTAAGAAATTCTGATCAGTGAGAATCACTGTGACATTGCGGACAGACAGACACAACGAAGGTAACATTTGCCTCCGCAGTTTGTTTCCGAACGCGTATAACAGAAACACGGAATGTACAGCAGTATAACTGACCTACAGTAATGCTGCAAACAATTTTAGTCTTGCGTAATTGTAATATTTTAATTCGTTACAGAAATATTTGCATAATAACAAATTTCATGACCAATATACTTGTCTGCCATAACCTCACAAATTCTATATACATGGATTCGTGTATCGTGAATCGAATTTAATAACTGTCCAACAAGATGCGACTTATTCAGTTTATTACATTTCTATAGTCAGCTCTACATGTTTCGGGTGTTGACACCCATCATCAGGAACTGGTACAGCTGTAATTACAGCTTCTGGTATTGATTAACCGGATCTACTACCATCCGCTCTCATTGTTGAGTTGGAAATTATTCATGTGTATCGTACCATACGATACACATGAATCAGTTCCAACTCAACAACGAGAGTGGACGGTAGCAGATCCGGTTAATCAATACCAGAAGCTGTAATTACAGCTGTACCAGCTCCTGATGATGGGTGTCAACACCCGAAAC
>Ga0136643_10007698_pt1 | contig 15621 bp, 8 predicted proteins | sample TergutLab28metaG_FD_96883 | JGI IMG/M metagenome (GOLD analysis project Ga0136643, IMG submission 96883) | Labiotermes labralis P1 segment gut microbial communities from Petit-Saut dam, French Guiana - Lab288 P1 (version 3) (version 3) | ecosystem: Host-associated > Arthropoda: Insects >... | reverse complement strand
GTGTGGTTGACACCCGAAACATGTAGAGTGAACTTGCAGAATAATAAATAGACTGCTTTGTGTTGCATCTCGTTGGACAATTATTAATATAGATCAGCGATGCACGGAACCATAAACATAACATTCGTTATTATTTTCTTGCCTCACAGTATAATATTAGCTAACGTTACAATTTGTTCTTTCTTGTGTCCGTCTTTCACGGATATTTGGCTTCGTCAGATGTGTCCACTGGTCAAACCAAAGTGAGTTCATTTAGCCCAACTTGAACAATTCACCACTCCCAGTCTTCAAGATATCTTTATAACTCAGAGTGGTAATGACTAACATTCCAGTCACCTCCCCTTACATCTTCCCATTCAAATTCACTTTCGACCTACCTTATTCCACTTTTAAAGTCAGATAAGCGAGACTTCTAGTAAAAAATTCAAATATATATACTGAAACGCGTTACAACAGACAACGCCAGTGTCATACAAGTGACAGCACTGATCATGATGCTTTTGTACTGCTAAGAAAATACGTGTAGGAACTACATATGAGCAATTGTAATGTCCTTGATGTTTGTGTGACCGTGCATCTCTGATACATTAATATAAACAGCCAACTAGATGCAACAATAACAAGTTTTATTGATAATTACAATCAGCTAAGCATGTTTCGGGCGATAATTTCGCCCATCCCCAGGAGCGCTAGACTGTGTTTACGGTTTGTGGTATAATGCACCGGCGATGCTGCCTGCAGGCAGCATCGCCGGTGCACTTATTGTAATTATCAATAAAATGTTTATTGTTGCTTCTAATTGACTGTTTGCATTATTATAGTAATATCCTATCACGCATTATTCACCATTTGTTTTGCCAGACGATATCAAGTGATTGTATAAACATGTATACTAATTCTTGAACGCAGGCCTGAAAAAATTCAATAATTGGATTTTATGATACGACTTATTTAAATTTCTTCTAGAATGAAGTTGGCCTGTAAGCAGTCCAGCTAAGCTTTAAACATAGTACTTACTGAATTGATGATAATGAAAGAAAGACACGGATGACAATATCTCAGACTTTAATTTTTCAAGAAGAAACTTAGCTTAGAAGTTAGTTGTACAGACAGTTGGCAATATCTTGATTCTACTTAGTTACTCTATAGAGCAGAGTCCTTCTTTAGAAGCTAACCGGTTCTCAGCTAGTCAAGAAATTCCCCGCATTTTATGGAACCCGACGTTTCATTATCACGTTTACAAGTGCCCGCCAACTGTCCCTATCCTGAGCCAAATCAGCCCAGTGCAGTCCATGCCCCCATCCGACTTCCTGAATATTCATCTTAATTCCATCTTCCCGTCTACGCCTGGGTCTTCCAAGTGGTCTCATTCTCTCAGGTTTCCCCCACCAAAACCATGCATGCACCTCTTCTTTCCCCATTCGTGTTACGTGCCCCGCTCATCTCATTCTTCTCGATTTGCTCACCCGAATAATGTTTAGTGAGGAACGGAGATCATTACGGTCCATCTGTGTATAAATGCTAAAATTACTCAGGATATTAATGTTTAAAACAACAAGAGTTACCACAGTAAACAACTGAACTCTTTAAACACAGGAAAATTCTGTTATGAGTGTAGCAACACTTATCGTATTATAGAGGGTTATACGGTTGAAAGTATGAAAATACGAAGTCGAACTCAGACATGAGAAGAGAAAAAGAAGAGAAAGAGACGCCAGTGAATATGAGCGTACATACAGTATTTGCATAGAGCGTTCAAACACAATAAGAGCTCACGTATGGATTACAGAACTTTTCAAACAAATAAGCAATAAACAAACAAACAAAGATGAATTTGACGTTCAGGTGACAGTGCATCGTGATAAATTCTTATAATAAAACCAAATAGATGTACTAATTTCTCAAATATATTATTGGCATAAAACTACATGTTTCGGACAGTCCATCATCAGAAGTTTGCTGACGGCTTGCTCGCAAGCTGTCAGCAAACCTTTATAGCATATACCATTGCTGCGTGTACAGTGAAAAACTCCTGATGATGGACAGAGGAACTGTCCGAAACATGTAGAGTTTTATTCCAAAAATAAATTTGAGAAATTAGTGCTTCTTGTTGGTTTTATTATAAAAATATTGTGTGTCTCATGTGTCAAAAACATAAGCATGCTAATGTTCGTAGCAAGCCGGAAACGGACAAAAAAATGTAACTATAAGAACGCTCTGTCATGGTGCTCTTTGATTTGATTTCTCATGTTACATTTCTGCCTTTCAAAGGCTGTTAGGTAGCTTTTCCCGAGTAAAATCTGTTCCCTGAAGCAAAATGGCATTTCACTAACGTAAGACAATTTATCTAACCTTAAAACAAATATTGCCTCTCTAATTGCCGTTTTATTATTCTACAATAAAAATATCTGTACGTTCTAAGTACAGGTTAGGAATCTGGGCCGATCAAGTGATCCGCGCCACCTGATCCGACTTGACTCGTTGTAACGTAGTGGTTAAGCAGAAATGCCGGAGAAAGTTTGCACGTGGTTCCAATGACGTCAACGCCTTACGCCAGTGTCGTGATAATCAACAAGTCACGTGATATTCAGACAAGCCTTGTAACACTATACGCATAAAATGTGCGTAAGCCATACTCACTGGTACCGACATCTCATGATTCTAGCGTCTGTATCTCAGAACATCAAATATTTCGTGTTCACGACAAAAAAAAACAGATAAATAGAGTCCTGAACCAGTTCACTGAAGGAGGCTGTATTACCTACGAAACATAATTAACAACCACAAGAAGAAAGTATGGTGCATAAGAAAGACTTTCCGTTGATTTGAAGGCAGTGCCAAGCCATTCACCTGAAGAAACCGCATAACACCATCGAAACCTTCCGAATACAATTTCCACCTGACATGAACCTAAGAAATTCCTAAGTATGAAGCGAGAAGATTGCTATTACACCTCAAAACTGGCATTCTATGTTTATGTTAAAAGGCAAAAAATACCCCTGTGCAGTTCATAAGGGCGTATAGTGGGAGTGGAGGTATAACTCCTCTCTTTTTAACCACATTATTGGGTGGAGTTGTGAGGTAAGACTCAGGACCCAGCCGTTTGGTTTCCAGAAAAAAAAATCCAGTGTCCATTGAATATGAGGCTGGGTGGTCCCAAGAGACGGTCTGGCCGTTTCGGAGAAGATAAAAATTTCTTGCTCCTTGTAGTAAGTTAGGAGTTGTCACTTTTAAATCTTGGCTATACTGTGGATATTTAGTCTCCTGCACAAATATTTACAATCGCCTTTTCGTGATATACTGGGAGAGTAAACATTCATGTACGATCCCATTCCAAGGAAAGTTTGGAATCTTTTTTACACACCACATCCTGATCATGATTTCGAAATCTTTGAATTTTGAGCCAATAGTAATCAGGATACTTAGGACCGTAATTTCAGTGTAGGGAATGTCTGAAAATCTAAAATGTACATAACAAGGTTTGGACCTTTTAAAATACTAACTAATTTATGTTGATTTACAACCTGCTTTAAAGATTAAAAAAAGATTGGCAATGTACTTGTAACTTAACATTGAAGCGCGTTCGCGTAACCATTGTTGCAGTGGAAAAGCAATAAGTATTACATACTGTGAGTGCGGGTGGACCTTAGGTACTCAGCATGCTACGCGCATGTGTCATATTTTCATCTGTATCCTGCCACACTCTATAAAATATTTGCACATTACGTCTTAAATGGCACGATTTTCGAAAGAAAAAAAAAAGGTGACTACAGAAAATGTGTGTTGTGATTTTCTCTACAACTTTCGTCTGGAACATTTCTTATTCTAAGAACATTTGAGCGAAATATGATGGAAATGTATGTTGTCCTTCATGTAAAGTACCGGTTATTCTTGTCCGATTTAAACGAAACTTGAATCTCTTGACATATTTTCGAAAAATACTTGCATTTTCATGAAAATCCGTCCAGTGGGAGCGGAGTTGTTCCATGCGGACAGACAAGCAGACAGACAGACAGACAGACAGACGGACATACATGATGAGACTAATAGATTTTTTCGCAATTTTGTGAAAGCGCCTACGAATATAATTTTGCCAGCAGGTTGTACTTGTGCGAAGAATACACTTTTTGCCTTCTGGGATGTGATACCGTATCTTCTGGAACAAGTATGGATATTTCATGCCATCCCCTGAAAATCAGCGCTCTTCCACTACCATATAACATCGTGTAACTACTAAGAAAACAGCAGTTTTCATAGTAACGCCCCGCGAACCTCAAACTTAAATGTATTTACGTGACTTATGATTCGCAGGATAAAAAAAGACATTTAGTATTTCCCTAAAAACCACTAGCCGACTGGCATTTATGACTGAGTACGGCTTGCTTAATGTGAGGTACAAATCGGGTATTTAAATGTGGGCCAGACAAATTTGACAGCCACACGTTTCAAATAGCTCCCATATACTTGACGTTCATAGAGCCGAGCATCGTACTATATTTCTATAGTAAAATCAACTCGATGCTCCAATGTCTCAAATTTATTTTATTTGGAGTAACACTCCACGTGTTTCGGACGGTCTTTCCGTCTATCATCAGGAGTTCCAGACTGTACATACTGCGACATGTGTTTGTCAAACAAATACTGCTGTCTGCTTGCTAGCAAGAAGACAACAGTATCTGTTTGACATGTGCCTGTCGCAGTATGTACAGTCTCGAACTCCTGATGATCGACGGAAAGATCGTCCGAAACATGTAGAGTGTTACTCCAAGTAAAATAAGTTTGAGAGAATGGTGCATCTTGTTGGTTTTACTATAGAAATAGCTCTCATATATATATATATATATATATCACCTGAGACTTGACCGTCTTTCCCTCCTACCGAAAATATACCCATGAAAGCCAATATGACCGCAGTGCTGACTAGTAAACTCCACCGTCATAACGAAAAAGACGTTGTCTGACACACTTAACCCAATGTTGTCAATATATTAACTACAAACGCACTTAATGAAATACAATTTTTTTACAAGTATCAAACTCCTGCATGTTTCGGCACATGTATGCCATCCTCGCTTCGGATTACATAGGCCGAGACAAATGTTTATATGCATACTGCGTACAGAATATAAAGGGCTGCGAGTATGCACTGGAAGCGGCTGATTATCACGTTGTTCTAGAATCACAACATTCTAATTTTACGCTTGTCAATTTTGTGCACGCTAGAATGTGGTAACCGCTGCGGTTAGAGCGTTGCAGTACCTGGTTTAGCGTGCTGGTCTTAACATTTCTGTTCCAGAAGACTTTCTGGGGATAACAATCCAGTGTCGAAACATGTAGATGTTGGTACCTGTAATGAACGGCATTTTATTAAGTGCACTTTGTAGCTGATATATTGCTTGTAGGAAGATGCACTCAATGATTATTATAAAAATGACCCACTAATATGTAATGTAAACCAACACAATGTACACTTTTTTAAATTTAATGCTTTAATTCAGTTGTTCGTGTCTTCTACATGTTTCGAACGTCATGTGTTCATCATCAGGAAGAATATTTGTACACGCAGTTTTTTATGGTATGTTTTTCATGCATGTATGTGAGCAGTCTAGCAGGTGGGAGGACGTGCTCGAGTTGTGTTAGACTGCAGAAGCTATATATATTTTATTGGTTACTGAAAAAAAACAACGTTGTTGCCTCACCTAAAACATCTACATTCCGTTCACTCGTTCACAAAGACGAGGTGAGTTTGGAGAATTCGTGTAATAAGACTGACAGGAATAAAATAAAATTACTCGGAAAAAAAGTCCCAATACAACTTTTTTTTCACCTCGAACGCCACATGGATTGGTAGTAGTGTCACATCTCACATATTAATATTCAACATCACCACCGTGAGAACTTCAAATCTTCAAAACAATCATCAGTTTAAGCCTTTAAGGACGAAACTGCATCTATTTGTTTCAGTATTTAACCAACTTTATGCACAAAATTTGTTTCCACAATAAGTTTTATTTCATGTCTTTACATGTTTCGAGCACATGTGCTCATCATCAGGAGGTCAAAATTGTATTACACAGCCTCTGGTATCATCACACCTATAGGTGTGATGATACCAGAGGCTGTGCAATGCAATTTTGACCTCCTGATGATGAGCACATGTGCTCGAAACATGTAAAGACATGAAATAAAACTTATTGTGGAAACAAATTTTGTGCATAAAGTTGGTTAAATACTGAGACAAATATACTGAGTTGCACGGTTAACAAAACGTCAAAATTTATATCTATTTGATTTGAAGACCCAGTTCGTACCGCGTAGTAAACACTCTCTGCCTCGGTTATAAAATCCAGTCAGTTAATGCTGTATAGAGAAATAATCGCTGTTTGTTCTGAGATCCGCGCTAAACACATAAATGCATCGTGGACAGAACGTAGAATTTCTTAATGTACCGGCTGGTGTACATTAAGTAAGTCTTAGGCTTTAAAGGGTTAATGAAAACAACCAGTTACTGAAAGACAAGAATAGAGTCAGCTCTGAGGAGGCCTTGCGTATCAAGTCTGAACCATGTCAGACAGCAGACAATTGCCAACTAGTAATGTTACAACGGCAAAACCTGACTGAACATGTGCAAAGTGTTGAACAACCTCGTTTAATAACCTAGACGTTTATTGCTGCGTTGTAAGTAGCCTTCTATTCAAAGTTTGAAATGAAACACTGAAGCATTTTTTTGAGCGTGGCCTACTTTAAACGTTTTGTGTGTGGTGCCGTCGTGACTCAGAGGCCTATGAAACTCACCGAACTCGATTATTCTGCACGACCCATTACTTGGCAAACGGGTCATTTTCGCAATCCTTACTGTGAAGACATTGAGAGTCGCGGCCTACGGTCTGCACCCGATTTGTATCGGCTTGTAAACAGACATTACAATGAACACAAACACACGTTTATTAAAATCACTTTTCCCTCCCTCACTCAGTCGGCAGTTTTTCCTGTTCCACAAAGAACCACCTGCATGGTTTAGCATTGTGGCCATGTCTTGGTCGTTTGCGTGACGTACTGAAATAACATGGTTCACTTTATTAGAACGATTCTTTAATTTTGGCTTTACTGCTATTAGGCTTCAAACACTACATCAGGGATGCACAAATCCCAGGCGCCAGGTCAACAGGGCTGCTAATTTTGTAAGATGAGACATAATATTCTGTGATAAATGGGTCCCTGTCGCCACGGCATGGCGCGTCCTCAGGTTACGGATGGAGGAACGTCCTCCGATATGGAGGGTAGCTGCGAATATATTGAATAAGCAGTAGCGGACAGCCTACAAGAGGTAGTCCTCCAGCTTGGGGGTTGAGCGAGGTGCTAACAACTCCTCAACTTAAACACGTATCTTGTTACGAAATATCCATACGTAAACAACGCCTCGGGCCTGGACTGATATTGATAGGGAAATGTGGCGGGAACACTGGGGATTGTGGTAATGAACTTTCGGGTTCCATAAAATGGGGGGAATTTATTGATTAGCTGAAAACCGGTTACCTTCTCAAGAAGGAATCTGCTCCATGGTATAAGTAAGTAAGTATGTAAGCAAGTAAGTAAGTAAGTAAGTAAGAAGCATAATATTTTTGGGTGCTCAGTATACTCCATGTCGTCTTGTTGGCATCCAAAACTTTGAGATGTTTCTTAGATATCTATAAAGTTTGTAGAACCCTACACTATATATATATATATATACATATATGTGTGTGTGTGTGGGGGGGAGGGGTATGATTAATTGGGACCAATAAACATTCAGAAACATTGCAAAACATTTTCAGTAAAAGAGTGAAGGGTCTATTTGGTCCCAACAGCTTATAAAATCTAGTGAAAAATATGAAACGAAATCAAGAGGAACAAATGCATGAAAGTGTATTTTTAATAAAAAAAAAAGGATGTATGCGCCTAACGTCTTGTTTCTTACGTAAAAGATTGAAAAAATCTGTCTTGTAATGGCAAGGTGTGAAGGTTTCATTGCTTTCCTGTTTATCATTTGGAGGCTTCCCATAACAGTGGTGACATAATAATTATTCGTAATTAAATTTGCTTTTAATTTTAAATATTTTGTTTCAGGGACAATTTTGTCCAAACAAACATGAAAAGTAAAATAAACAGAATAAAAACATGGATAACACAGCTGTGTTTTATCATAAATTCTACTTCAAATAAAATGAGATTCTTATGTAAAGTAAACTATATCAGAATGCTGAATTTTTATTGGACACTTTTAATGCAGCTTTCATGTTACTCTTCCGTATAATATTGTTTACCGCTTCTGCATGTAGTAATAAGCTGTAGTATCGACAGAGCTAATCAGGCTGCGTAGCCGGTCAATACTACTTTCAGCGTTTCGCACGTCACAGTGCCTGCTCAACAGTTTTTACCATTTTGATACGAGTATGCACTTCAAAAAATGAGGGCAGGGTCAGGGCGTACCCCATGATGACTCAAGGGCGACGAGTGCATTTAATTAATTGCAAGTTGCTTCACGATGTGAGACAAAACACTCACACACCCTCAGCTCGCATTCCATTGCAGAACTCCCTGATAAGAGGACAAGCGTTGTCACAGTGGATTCTGGTTTGAGACTTCGACCCTGTGGCTCTGGGCGGCGATGGAGTCCAGGGCCTCTCGTTTTTCAGGTTTATGTTTCTCGTGTTTAGGCGCGTTCGCAATTGAGGAAAGCTCCTAAAAGTTTCGTCATGTCTGTCCGTCCGTCTGTCTGTCTATCTGTTCTTCCTTTTTCATGGAACAACTCGGCTCCCACTAGAAGGAATTTCATGAAATTTGATATTTGATTATTTTTAAAAAATCTGTAAAGAAAATTAAAATTTCACTACAATCTGACATTTTAATGGGTACTCAACAAGAAGGCCAATATAAATTTTGGTCATATCTCGTTCACTTCTTCTTAAAATGAGAAATATTAACCCTTGTAGAGAACATCGAAACATGTATTTTATGTAAAATAATTTTTTTTTCGAAAATCGTGAGCTTTATGAGATAATGTGGGAAAATATTCTACAGCTGAACAATCCACTGATGACAATATAGTACGGCGAATGGGCATTGATTGCAGGATTAATAAGGGAACAAACACACACTCAGAATAAGTAATATGCAATGCTGTTCCACTGCAATAACCGTCGCACCAATGCGACTCAATCTTAGGTTATACGTACACTTCCTCTTTCCTTAGGCTCGGAGACTGGCTATCCTGCTGAGACATTAATCCGTAACTCCTGCTAAACTAACGTCATAACCCTACTCATACAACGGCATGTTCTTTACAAATTACCATTAACAACCATACTTCGAATGAACCGTTTAAGTCTAATTTCTTAAGTATCTGCTTGCCACTCTGCTAGCCAACAGCTTGTCCGCCTTTTACTGTCTTCACAGCAGCATGGCAATTCCAAGTTCCTGTGTGACATTTTCTCATATGCTAATATTTTGTCTTTACGATGATGGTTTTTCTCCCTCTAGCCCGGAACTCCAAGCTGCAGTTCCACTCCTTGTCTGTCACTCGCGAAAGCTTATTCACAGAGCCTATCCTAATTCGGCAGCCGTCTCTTCGAAACACACCCGCTGCTGAACTACGTCTTTCGGATAATACAAACATTTAACCTACATTTTCCTACAATTCGACGAACTAAATATCACCTGCTGTTGTATAGAACTGTTAAGCCCACAAAACGGCTCAGTGATAACACTTCAACTCAATGGGTATTTATTAACGTGCATTCTTAACAGCAAAAGTGCCTACAACAAGACCAGCAAAAAACACAAATACAACACAAAAACAGTACAAATACATAAAGACAAAACTTTAAACAAACAAAACAAAAACTATAAGGTGGGAGAAAACAATATAAAAGAAGTAAAAGGTAAAGAAGTCCCTTTGTTCTCTTGTGGCACAGAGGGTTCCAGGAAGTTAAGGTTCCCACATGTCATGAAAACGGCACAGGATGGTGGTAAGGTTGTGAGCCTTACACACCGGCCGCTTTACCCCCAGGAAATGCTCGTGATACTCATTTTTGTTAGAGGCTGAGTCGACCCCAGGGCCACAGTGCGATCGGAAGGATTTATGTGAATGACACCAGCTGGGATCGAACAAGCGACCTTCCGATTTACACAAAAGAAGTATTAGGGCAAAATCCTACATCCTGAAAAAAACACAGATAATTGATATAAAAATGCCACAATGGGTTTTAAAGAAGTGATGAGTTTCCTAAAGATATCCATGATCATTATTATTATAATAATGAAGATGATGATGATAATAATAATCAATGTATTAATTAAACCGTCTTTACACAACAATATATTGTTTTGTAAAGACGGTTTAATTAATACATTGTTTACGTACACACAACGGGATGGAAACTATCCAATTTATAATAATAATAATAATAATAATAATAATAATAATAATAGGGCGACTGGAACAATTTCAAAATCACTCAGACAGTACCTGAGCAACATACAAGGAAAGAACAAAATTAAGGTGCAACAAAGAACAGCCATATTGGGCACTGCACACATACTGCGGAAATTGTTCATGTAAAAGTACAAAACATATTTCACGGGTGAAATAACATTACACGTAGCACAAATTGTAAAACTGAACAGCTGCAACACTCTCTACCCAGAAACATGGTTTATTTCAGGTATAGAATTATATATAATCTGCATTTAGGTAATAATAATAATAATAATAATAATAATAACGTATGAAGTGTGCGCGAAAGTTTATAAGCCTCCTACATTTTCTTGCGGAAAGAGCTCTGTGGCAGTATCCACAGCTTGCTTTAGTGCGGCGGTAGATATCATTGGACATTTAAAGTTAAGATGGTTTAATTTAGTGACGAAGGTCAAATTCTGTTGCAACATTCCTGCTCACTCAGTCATACTTCTGTATCAGAGAGCAGCTTGTGTGTTTGATAGTGCGGTTTTAACTAAATCGGTTTGCAATTGCACAGAATAATGTAACTGTCACTGGCAAAATGAAAGGTAGAGAACTTACACAAAACATGGGAATTTTTGACTTTCAGGAATTTACTGTGAAATTGTTTTAATTCATTTTACCTTCATGTTTTAACTTTATTGTGAGATTGACTTTCATGACCTTCCATGTTATAAGCTGTGAAGAATGTGCTAATTATTGTTCCTGCATAACTGCAAAGAGCTACGAAATGTAGATTCTTAATATTTTAGAAAAGAAAAGTTCAACGGCGAAAAAAGACTGCAGCGATCTTTGGCAGAAGGAATTCGAAGGGTTGACCATGACAACCAAACACCTACATTTTCCTTTAAACTGTATCCATTTTGTCTGCTTTCACGGATGTAAGTTGGTAAGAATATACGGACCAATTAAACTCGTAAAAGTAGCCATTTTTAATCTACTCTATGGGAAATGTGCCAAATTTCCTTAAAGCACCGTAAAAGTGATCCCGTTACAGGCCTGGTGTGGCCCAGAGGGTGGGTAGAAGTATAGCTCTACTCTTCCATGACCGCGACACTAGAAGGGGGTGAGTGGTCAGCAGCACGCCCTGGCCGCACTTTACCCCCGGGAAAGACACGGTACCCATTTTACAGGAGGCTGGGTGGGCCTCAGGGCCGGTCTGGACAGGCGGAAAACCTCGTCCCCACCGGGATTCGACTCCGGACGGTCCAGCCCGTAGTCAGTCGCTGTACCGACTGAGCTAACCGGCCCACTTAAAGCACTGTACAAGAGATTAGTCCCTGATCAAGGCGAAACCAATTACGGATATAAAAGTTTAATTTTGGTTGTATCGTATTGTGATACACATTCGTGTCCTTCATAATAAATGTATGCTCTAAAGAGGCCATTAAAAAATGACAGTGTTTGGGGGGTATGAATACATTTGAGGCGCCCCCCTCTTCTGCCTAATGCTGTATTATCCTCCAGGAACATGAAATTAAATCAACCTTTCCAAATTGCTTGTCGCTATAAAATTTTGTAATGTGCTCCTCGCCATAAGCACTCCTACGAAAAAGAAGGCCTAAAGGAATGGAAGACGGAGAAATATGTTAGGAGAAGTGAATCATGTCGATGAACATGTGCACTTGATCGATCGATGAGGTTTATTTCCGTGTCTTTTTAATACAATGAATAACGGGAATATATTTTACAGTTTTCCAATGTGAAAATTATGTAACATGCAGTGAGAAGCACGTTGCAGTGCTGCAAGTGAGATATGGATCACAGTGTACGGTACTGTTAACCCTAATAAAACAGATCTGATTAGTAGTTGTTACAATTTGATTTACTGTTCTGATCATTCTTATAATCAAATCTAAATCTCGGTCATATCTTGCCACAGACAAGTTGAACTGCGTGAATGCACCACGCCCAATGGTAACGGCGAAAGCATTCGGGAAGTCTGAGTTCAGATCCAATCGTGGCAAAATATAACCGTGAAGGAGTACTATATGGTAATTGCGGGTCCAGAGGTGGAGTACGTGGGTGTGTATTGGCTTTTAATTTTTTTGTTGTGACGTAGAAAGAGGAAATGTAAATAAGCCCTGAGATTTCATAGTTTTTGGATCTCCACATGGTAAGGAAATTCCTGATATAGTATAAGAATGGATTCAGCACCTTCCAGACAAATTCTAAATAACGTATCGTTTCTATAACATGTTTATATATTCCGACTCCGTATTCATCATCATCATCATCATCATCATCATCATCATCACAATCACCATAATTATTCAGACTAAAACTTTGTTTGGATTTACAGTGTCACACGTTTATACTGAAATCCGCACAATTCCAAACCCACTACGAAGTCTACTAATACACAGGATGGTTATTCCTGAAGACAATATAAATTTACTAGTACACAGCAATGTTTATGTATAACTGTGAAATTACTGCAAGCAGGAAGACAAAGGCTAGGGCTATGCCTTCAGATTACATGCTTGGACAACTGGTAGGTCACTATGATCATACGAAATATAGGGACAATTAAAAGGCCCCGTATGACCTCACTAAACACATACACAGTTTATAAAATTGTAATCGCACTAAATACCCGGGCAAATGAAAGGCCTTTGTGTCACCAAATGAATGGACACTCAGTTGACCCCTCTGATGGCAAGAAGTGCACGGAAAATTTGAACGTATGGTATCACACAAAGTCCACGGACATCGTCGGCCTTGCATGACTACACTAAATGCATAAACTTGTGTAAGGCAAATATAATCACACAGTTGAAAGGCCCTGTTCACACTAAAAGCACGGAAAATATGTCAGCCTGTATGATTGCACCAATGCAGCGAAAATGGCTCCCACTCTTCTTCATGCAGACAATTTTATGTTCTTGTTTTCCACGTGGCAGTACTATTCTTTCTCATACACTTTCCAGGAATCACATAACGAAATAAAATTAACTTTTGTGAAAAGAGAATAAACATTAAAGTAGACTCTTTCCTTTTACCGGCTGGTAGAATTATTTCTACATTAATGCTCACTATATATACATAAAAAACGAAATTGGCCTTTTTGCGTAATGCGCACCAGCAACATAATGTGCGTCGTGCATGCTACCATAACCTGTTCCGTGTCAGAGAGAACCTTTCCATCATCTTCTTGATCAACCATTCTCAGCATATACTACGATTTATCACTCTTTATAACCAAGAGTTAGCGGTACAAATTAACAAATTAGTTTATGGCCACCTACTCTGTAATAGAGCTTCATCTATTTTGATAATGAGGTACAATTTGTCACAGAATCTACACAGTCTATCAGTCATCCAGTTCAAAACAGCCTCTCTGTTGTCCGTAGGTTCTTAGCAGTCGGCTGAAGCAGTGGGGATTTCGAAAAGAAACGCCACTGATGTTAACAGGATTAATTTCAATTCCGCTTTTGTAGCAAATATTGAGATATGTTATTGCATGTACCGTACAGCTTGTACAGTTTGTTATCCAGACCAACAAATACACAACATACATATTAAAAATATTTTGTATATCGTAAGCGCTGCTACATGTTTCAATTCATCTACATCATCTTCAGGGAATCTTAACATTGTACTTTGCTAAAGTTACAAAGTTATTAAAGGTAGGTTGAAGAAATCCGACCAGGTGCAACCATATGCAGATATTTATATACTGCTAAATTACTATACATATTTCAGGCGTCCATCGCGCCTATCATCAGGAGTACATAAAACTGTAGTTTCAGCCACTGGTACAGACCATACTATCTGGGGAGCAAGCAAACTGCATACTTTTGCGTCTCGTTGGATTTCTTCAACCTAGAATTACGAAGCACGGAACCACGAATTAAAAAAATTAAAGTTACAACTGAATAATATTAGTAGATTAAAGTGTTCACGTGATTTTTTTATTGATAACATACAGTCTGTAAAACCTTAATAATTATAGCATGTGGAAGTCTTTGTTTGGTGGCTGCATATACAATCTGGTCAGTCTTATGGGTGTAATCCTGCAGTGTAGAGTAAGTCCATCACATACAACACATTGTAACCTCTCTGGTCACATTTCGTTGACCTTACATATTTTATATTAATTCATTGCAGGATTACACCCATTAGACTGTCCAGATTTTATGTGCGGCCACCAAACGAACAACTTCCACGTGTTATAATTATTATCGTTTTACAGATTGTATTTTATCATCCAACAACGATTACGTTAACATTTTAATTTACAAATTTTATTCAGTTGTAATTTAGCAAAGTAAAAAGTTAAGACCCCCTGCAGAAGATGCAGATGCACTGAAACATGTAGGAATGCTGATGATACATAAAATATTTTTAATATAAATGTTGTGCATTTGTTGGTGTGGGTAATAAATACTGAGGCTTTATGGAACGCTTCCGAAGTTATTTCAAATGTAAAAAGAATCTTTCGTCGCCACAGTTCCGAGTATTTCGGTAAGAGTCTGGTAAGTTCCTCCTGGTGGACAACAGTAAGAAAACAATAAAGGAAAACAAATATTAAGGGACGTCAGAATTAAACTTTGGTTGACACGTTGTCATACTTGACTCTTATATTAATAACTTTATTATTATTATTATTATTATTATTATTATTATTATTATTACAGGATTGTTCAGTAAGTGTGGTACATATACTTCAATCTTACTGTTCACAACGTCACTGGGTTCTCTTTTTTCTATCAGTTTTTTATATACATATTTTTCAATAGCTCTTAGCACGTTTGAAATCAATATTGACCCCTTAATGACTAAGATGGACCTAAATGACAGTTATATATTCATTTCCTACAGCACAGTGAACACACTTCTTCTCCTTTGTAAACAGCGACTTAGTAAATGCTGTATAGGGAAATAATCGCTGTTTGTTCTGAGATCCATCCAAAACGCCTAAATACTCTGTGTGGACAGAACGAAGAAATTGGAGTGCTAAACCTGTTGTTACGTAGAGCAACCACGAGGCTTTAAAGGATTCAGCCTGTAAGAGAATCTAATTATTTGTTTTTTTTATCGAAAACGACAACTACTGCTCCTGAAGTTTAGTCTGAAGGCAAACACGTTTAGGCAATGTAGTTTTGCGCGTCTTGTGACAT
>Ga0136643_10007696_pt1 | contig 15621 bp, 8 predicted proteins | sample TergutLab28metaG_FD_96883 | JGI IMG/M metagenome (GOLD analysis project Ga0136643, IMG submission 96883) | Labiotermes labralis P1 segment gut microbial communities from Petit-Saut dam, French Guiana - Lab288 P1 (version 3) (version 3) | ecosystem: Host-associated > Arthropoda: Insects >... | reverse complement strand
ATTCTTCTCGATTTTATCACCCGCACAATATTGGGTGAGGAGTACAGATCACTTAGCTCCTCGTTATGCAGTCTCCTCCATTCCCCCGTTACCTCGTCCCTCCTAGGTCCAAATATTCTCCTGAACACCATATTCTCAAACACCCTCAGCAAATATCAGGTGCCACCCGACGAAATTTATTCGTCGGGCGAAGGATTTGTGCGCCCTTATGTCAAACCTCTTCCCATTCGGCGCTGTGCAATGTGAGATACTGAGAAGGGAGTGAAATGAACCATAAAGTCTTTGAGGTCCTTAAATTCCTTGCCTTTTCTGTAATTCTTTCACATACGATTTCTTTAAAATTTTGTTATCTTGGTCTATTCATAAAAGGTTGTCAGTGGTTCCTCCTGAACTAGTCGAATCCATTACTTAATTGACGGTTACAAATGAGACATTGACCCTCTGAAAAGCCAAATGGTACATTTCTACCAAATTCAGTGTCACATTCCGTAAGAAAATTTTAATTCAGTCCAGTCCAGACGTTGACATCGTGTTTAGCGCCTTTTTAATTTTACACTCCAATGAATGCAGGTGCTTTCCAAAATGGGGTTTCCTTTCAGGTTTTCAAACTAATATTTTAACACATTTGTAATCTCTTACATGCGTACTACATGTTGAACCTATAACATTCATGATTTGTTAAGAGTAATAATATGGATATGAAGACTAAAATTATGAAGCTCATTACTCTACATATTTATTTATTCTCCTGTTACTTTCCTGACTTGCTTCTCCTCTTAGATCCAAATATTCTTCCCAAGCCCCTTTCTCCAAATTTGCAGTCTGTGTTCTCTTAGGGACTGAGGTGGATGCACACTCATACAAAGCAACAGATAGAACTACAGGTTTTTACATCCTAATTTTGCAGTTGTGGGTGGCAAACAGAAATAATTGTTAAGGTAAAAATACGCCCTAGAACAGGCCATGGAGGCCCAGACGAAGAGTAGAGGTATTGCTCTACTCTTTCTTTAATCTCGGTCCTAGGTGGAAGTGGGTGGTTAAGGCCGCGCCCTGTCCGCTTTACCCACGGGAAAAAGACCCGGTACCCATTGCACAGGAGGATGTTTGGGCCCCAGGGCAGGTTTGGGTGGGTGCGGAAAATCTCTCCCCCAACGGGATTCGATCCCCGGACCGCTCAGCCAGTTGCAAGTCACTATACCGACTGAGCTATCCCATATTTGTTAAGGTCTGTGAGTAATTACAGTAGAATGTGTCTGGGAACTTCCGTTACTGTCGTTGAAATGTACGACCTGGCAAAAAAAAAAAAAAAGCTAGCTAAATTATGTCGCTTTTGCCTTGATGCGTGGGAGTAAACTTTAAGCTTTCCTTTGTTTCAACTTTAAGTCTTTCGAGAGCAATCACAACCACAACAGCAAGACAAGTTTACTTTGTAATATACCTTGGTAAATTTTAGAAGAATTTAGTATCAAGCTAGTAGTATCTTCCGTCAAGTAACACCCTGTGTGTGTATTGCCCTCCCATACACGTGGTTACTTTTTTTTTTTTTATTAATTTGCAATCTTCAGACCACAGCTGCCGATAAATAGACTAAAATAAGCATCGTATTTGCATACATGTGCATCGTTAATTTACATGGTGACCATATATCATATCACTGAGCACAGCTACTTTATGACATTTAATTCTTGCGTCAGCCGCGACGTTCCATAGCATGCAGTGCTCAGGGAAACGATAAAAGGGACATTCTTTTTTACGCTTTTACGTTATTAAGGACTAATCTTTTGTGTATACCAGTAGCATATGTATATAGACTATAGTTTTGCGGGTAAAAGAATGTATTTTAAGTGTACTTGTAAGATTCCACGTTTGTGAAAATTTTGAATGGCATGTACGGTAACAGAATTTTTTATTTTTATTCTGTGCGTTATAATTTAACATCCCTAAAGTTTTAACAAACAAATGCACACAATTGTCATTGGATTCAGAATGTTATTTTTAAAATAATTAAACTCCTACCTGTTTCGCACCATAACGGTGTATCATCGTTATTTAACAATTAATATGCTCCGTGATGATAGACCAGTAAAGTCCGAAACATGTCGGAGTTTGATGTGTTTAGAATATTATTGTGAACCTAATGAAAATTGTGTGCATTTATTCGTTAAAACTGTAGATATAACTGCGTTAGTGACTTCATTACGGAGCGTAAAATGCATAGCACACGGATTGCCGAAGAATGGGACTTCAGTTCAGATGTAACTAGTGTACTGACCAGCTGAATGGCACACATTTTCAGGAGTTATTTTGTATAACACTCTTAGCTAATGTTTATGTGTACCTTAAAGATCAGTATACTAATCATTTAAAGCGCGGTTGTTGCTGTACGCAACATCAGGTCCAACACTGAATAGAAGCACTAGTACCTTCTCCCCATAGATTGTACGAGTGTGTTTTGTATGGTTTAAAAAAAAATCCCTATGCAGAATTAACTGACCGGTTTTTGTAGTCGAGACGGAGAGTGTTTACTGCGAGGTACGAACTAAATCTTTAAATGCAATTAGTGTTATTTAATTCTTCAAAGGCTTACATAAACCGATTCACTTTTTGTGATTAAGTGAAGAATATCGTGATAAAAAATCTTCAGTAACACGAGAGAAGGAGGTCCAACCGAAAATATAAATAATGGCATGTGCTTTAAGTCGTAATTACACCAGTGTTTTTACTAATACACGTACCGGCATCTGTAAGCCAAACTTGCTGGTTCGGTCGTGGTAAAGAATTAAAACTGACAAGAAAAACTATTTGAAACTAATTTTACGCTATATTCTTTAGCTTTAAGAATACACCAGCCGCTTTCTTATCCTTAAATCCATACATCGAAAACACACACTGCTACAGGCGACGGATTCATCGCCAGTAACTGTGAAGTTTAATACGTGAAGTGTATATATATATACAGACACACACCGATTTCCCTTGTGTAATGCCAGTCGTGGGCTAAGGATGTCAGTTTAATGTGTCGAATCATGCAGCCACATGTGTGATGGAAACAGACAGGTTGTCATTTGACTAAAGGTATTACAGATGCTACGGTTGTGGTCATACAAAAGGCAAGTTGCAGTTCAAATTCAGAAGGGTTTGTCCGTGAGTTGTCATGATTGGGTGATATTTAGGTTACTAACCAAAGCTCTTTCACCGAACTTCGCTCTCAAGTGTGTAGCATTTAAGCTTGGTATTCGGGAGACTATGGGTTTAAATTTCGGATAGTATATCGGTTCTTCTTACTAATGTTTTCAATGATTTTCTTCAGTCACTTTAGAAAATTGAGGATTTGACCTTAAATTACACCATAATCTTTCCCTCTTCCTTTCCAATTAATGATTTATTAATGTATTGACCATATAACTTATCATAATTTGAGCCACAAATGGCATCGTTAAATAAACCAAAACTAAGCAGACGGAAAACAGGGCTGTTTTAGTTCGTAATACATGTTTTGTAAGTGTTTTGTCTAAAGACGCTTTCGGTTGCTAAGATTAAAACGTTGGTTGTGAATAAATTAAGGATGGAGCATTGTTGGAATTACTGACGTGGGGAAAAGAGAGAACTCTGACACAACCCTGTTTCATTTCCCCTTTGCTCACCGCAAATCCAAATTCGACTTTCCTCGTTTTCGTACCAATTTTTGGAAGGACTTAAGCTGCTAAATTGGGATATTCCAAGTGAATTATCTTAAATCAGTCACTCTAAAGCACAACTTATCAGTTTCCTGTGATTCCGCAAGTTGTGTAATCTGTTCAAATGACATCAAAGTTACATGAAAAAAATTGGGAAGTATCCACAGAACCTTGGTTTATCGCCCCTTTTAAATTCTGAATTCATTACCATTTTCAAAAAAAAGAACACAACCTGAAGCTCTTGCATTTACAATGTGCATTTCCACGTTGTAGATAACACGTTGAAAGTTTTCAACGTTTAATCGTAGCGGATTTACAGTAGAGCGCAGCCGATAGGCCAATTTATTGCACTTTTTAAAATTCGAGACTTACATTCAAACATGCCTGGTTTTTATGTTTAGAGAGTCAGCTCCTTCCTCACACAAAACACAGCCTGCCTAATTCATAAATACCTGTTACGGCGAGACATTATCACAAATTCCAGTATGTTGTCAAGTAAAGTGCCCGTTATTTTTATCAGATTTTAACCAAATTGAAATATATTGACATATTTTAGTCCGAATGTCGGATGTGAAATATAATTAAAGTCCTTTCGACGTAATTCGCACTGTTTCATACGTATCAACAGACACGATGAGCTGATAGTTTTCGTCACTTCTTCCCGAAAACGTGTAGAATTGTGTGGTTTATATTGTGGGTAGTAAGTTGATAACTTGGCAAAGAGGAAATGCGTGTGATCTGAGATGGTTCAGTTATTTAAAGTGACCAAAATAAGGGATGGCTGTGAGGAGATCGACCCCAGGCAGGGGTACGGAACTATGCCTTCGACATCACGTTCCCACTCAGCCTTGGCCTACTTCTTCGTGGCGTTGTACTTAGTCACAGCGGCAACTGTAACTTTTAAAGTAACATTTTGAGCTAAGCAGTTAACAGAACTTTCACAACTGTTTGCTTATTATAATTTGTAAGGTCAATACATCTGTGTATTTCACTTATTTAAGGTTGGTCGCAATTGTGGTTGTGACTTTATAAAAAGTGCTTCATTTTTTGTACGAAATTTAAACATGTGTTCTGCGAACTTAGAAACGAAAGTATGTTCACAGATCTGTGATAGTGTTAATGGATGTTTTCACGACTTTCGCGAGAGTGTCCGGCAGTGGCCTGCAATACACGTGTTGCCGCTGCTAAAGTTTCAGTTGCTGCTTCTAACCTCCTTAAAGAAGCTGCAGCATACAGAATAATCCCTACACTTTTCTGCCCCCCCCCATCCCAAAAGCTCGTGACGTCACTCCGGAAGGTACCATTTTCATTATTATTTTTATTAAAATCATCATCTTCGCCTTGTCATCGCCATTATTCTCGTTCTTTTGATGTTTCCCGAACAAGTGACAGAAAATCGACAGTTGACGTTCTCACACCGGTGGTGATGGATATTCAAGTCCTGTGGCTTTGAGTACGACATGTCGACTGGCAAACAGGGCCGCTGACAGCGGGTTCGAACCCCCGAAAAAAAAATTGATGCCCCTCTTGCGAAGGCGGACCGGTTAAAAATTAATCGGAAAAACTATCAGTTGCAGAGCGACTTGGGCTTGGTCTCAATGTGTTAGAGAAAGACAAAAGCATATGTGATATAGTCGAGTCCCGGGCCCCCTTTCACACCGCCGGACCCCTATAGATTATACCGGCTCCCCCGCTCCCCCGTCGCGCGGCACTGCTGGTAACTCTTCACCGACGTTTCAGAGGACCACAAAGGTGTATGCGGGTCGGGCGGCCCAAGCAGGAGCTGCTGCAAAAGAAACACTTCTTTATACTTCTCTGCCCGCTTGCACGTGATATCTCCCTGGTGACATGATACCGTACTACATCCCAGGAGACTTGAATGTTCAAATGTCACAAAAGTTATGCTGAAGATGTAAGTCCGGTTTACATTTCGATAAACCAAAACACTCAATTGCTTTCGGGTGCTGTCGCTCCGAATGCTGCTTCTGATGCTGTCAAATGTAAGAACATTAAGCTGAGTGTTCGAGAACTGAGTGCTGTGGAGATCATCTGGACCCAAGACTGAGGACGTGAGAAGGAGCTGAAGATATCTGCATAATAAGGACCTTTGTGATTTGCTCTCCACACCAGACAATGTGTGGCTGATCAAAACGAGCAGTGTCAGATGACTGTAAAGTGTGGAATGCATGATACAAGAAATTCGTGCAGAACTTAAAGTGGCGGGGGTAGCGACGAGGCTATGAGCCGAATGGTTCGGGTTTCGAGTCCTGGCGGCAGCAAGACATATATATCTTCTCCGAAAGTCAATATCAGCTGCGGACTCCGCGTCCTCTTATTCGATTGGTACTGTGGCCCTTTCAGGGAGCGTGAAAAGGCTGGTTCGTGAGACTGACCACTTCTGTCTAGTGCTAAGGTTAAGTATGAGTGAAGCTGCCCTCCACTCCCTGCACGTGTCTTCATGGTACGTTCAGGGACAACTTTACGTAAAAGAGAAAGGAACAAAGTACAAGGCAAAACGACATGATTCAATTCAGCTCAGGGTACTAAGGTGTTGGCTTTAACAACGCAGGACCACTTACGAAACCCACACGAATCTAATACTAATAATATAAATAATAATGTGAACATGCATAGGGTTGTCACTGGTCTTTGGTATGCATGTATTATAAATGCTTACACAAGTGTAAGTTTCAGGCTTTCTCAGAGTTCCGTAAAGACATGAGTAACACAGGCAGGGTCACAACTTGACCCCTTTTTATTGTGAGCTATGCGTCAGGCGGGATAGCCGTGTCTCAATAACAGATAATATAAATAAGCCAGTCATGACAAGCTGTACATTCTTTAGCTTCACAGCTGCTACTTCATGTTTGCCGAAACATTAAGATTATTGCTTTCTAGTTGTGTGTAACTCTGACAATAGAACAACCTTCCCAACCAGGGTTCCGCAGAACGTCTTGAGTGGTTCCGTGAGGTATCGTGGAGTCGATACATAAAACATTTTGAAATACCGCATGTGATACCCAGTATCGCAAAACGTATCACAGAAAATTCTGTCCGGGGATTGGCAGTACTAAGGTAATCTCTGTGCACCAGCATCTCATTATGGTTTTAACATATTTGGGTTTAAAGTAAAACGTCGCATTTTACGTATTTTGAAACATAAATTATGAGAACTGCGGAGAATGGTTTTCCATGCGAGAGTTCTTGATATATTTTTTAGAAGGACATTGCTTTTATAATATTCATCTTTAATTTAGTTCAAGTTTTATCTTCCGACCAAAACAAAAAATTAGATCTCCGCATTGCCGATTAGTATTATCGTGCAGACTTGCCCGTGAGATGTCAGAACAAAAAGATGGCGTAGGCAACCTCCTGGCAGAATTCTGAATACGACGTAATACTAACACTTTAAAGCCCAGCCTTAAATATGCAGGCCTACGCCTCCTCTTTTAAGAGTCAAAAAATTTTGAAATTTACCTCAGTTAAGACATTGGACTTCCGGGCTGAGAGCTGACCCTGGAATAGGGTCAATCTCTCATTTACTTACCGGTAACGTACAGGATTATTTCATTATAACCGGAAAAAGAAAATATGAATACATTTTTAATTTGTATTCAGAATTTAAAATATATATTTTTGTTTTTCAGTATCTTAGGATTTTATAACGATCAGTTTGCCTGTCAAAATTTTATAGTTGTGACATCATGCAATAAGTTGGCCATCCTGATCACCAAGTAAAGCGTCAGTGTAGGCCACATCCACCGTGAGGCATGTAGAGTACAATACAATCTTCACATAGACGTTCTAAACAGTGCGAGAGACAATGGAAATGAATAAACCTCGAAGTTGTTATCTGCCTATTCAGTAAGTTTAGAAATGGGAGAATTTTTAATATTAGTGCAGGGCGCATTAAATGTGTTCACAATAAACGGATCGTCTCAACACTGAAATATAAAAAAAAAAACTAAAAAGTATTTTGTTTTAATTTGCCTGTTAAATTCAGCGGGCCTGCTCTCGTAACATCTAAACGTCAGTTTCATTTTAAATATAAATATTTTTTCTCTGTTTGCTTAATTGGTAATGCAGTGCGACAGCATTTGAAGGTTTTGTTGCACCTGATTGCTTAAGCGTGGTTTTTTTGTTACGTTTGTTAACAGAATATGTCCTGTGTAGGGGCAGGAAACAGGTCACGGCGTATGTGTTAAGGATTGGTGGCATACGTCCGACAACAGTCGGGCCGTTGCCGAGGGTGTTCACAAGTGCAACCCAAAATCTCTTGCTGCAATTCGATTTCTTCTGTCTAGCAATTAGACAGCACTTTGCAACTTCCTTTGCTTTCTTCTCTTAGCGCTGCTACGTGTTTCGGATTCAGTGTTTTGCCACTCAGGACTTTACCATAAAATATATTTTTTTCTGTTCATTGGTACCGAAGAAGATATCACTTCAGAATTTTTACACCTATAAGTAAAGGTAAAATTCTTCCTAGAACAAGATATGAAGGTCCAGAGTGGGAATACATGTATATCCCTATTCCTTTAATCTCGACACCAGTTGGGGTGGTTGGTCAGCGCCACGCCCCTACCGCTGTACCCCTGGGAAGGACCTGGGTGGGCCCCAGGGCCGGTCTGGACAGGTGCGAGAAAACTCGCCCCATAAAGGATTCGATCACCGAAACTTCCAGCCCGTAACAAGCCACTATACCGACTACGCTATCCCGGTGCTCACTATTAATGCCGATACCAACTTAATTTAGATGGAATGACGAGAAACATTATTGGTGGGAGGGTTTCCGATTCCTTGGTTTCGTCTCGTTGAATCATCGAAGCATGAAGAAAGAGACCGGAGATCCATGCGTTAAAGTGTATGCAATATTGTATGGGTACTAGACCGCGGATTCTCGGTTATCGGCCACAAAGACGTACAGGGAACAAAGCCCATAGCTTTCTAAAGTTAGTATTATAAGAGGGGTTGCTGATAAGTCCTTATTCCGACCTACTTCCCGATGTCGTAGGACGGAATCGTTAGTGTCGTTGGAAAGAAGGGTCTGTTCATGTGCCGAATTGCAAGTCTTTGCTTGTTACAGAGGCAGAAAGGAAGAATGTCAGGCGACGCGCGCGATTTCAGTAACTTGCAGACGCGAGCTGTCATCAATTTTTTTTTCCTGCAAAGCCAGGCGCCGAAGAAAATTCACACAATTCTAAAAAAAAAAAACATTAGGGGAACATGCACCATCGTATGCCACCGTCAAAAACTGGGTTGCGCAATTTAAACGTGGTGATTTTTCCACTTGTGATGCGCCTCGTTCTGGACGACCCAAAACAGTGACCACCCAGGAGATTACTGATCAGATTCACGAGCTAATCTTGATTTTGCAGGAAAAACGCAGCGGGAAGTTCACCAAGGGGGTCTTGTTCTTGTACGACAATGCCCCGGCTCACCGGGCACTTGCAACGCAGAAGAAACTGGCCTACCTGAGCTTGCAATGTCTTGCTAACCCACCCTATTCTCCGGATCTGGCCCCGTCGGACTACCACCCGTTCCCTTGACTTAAAAAACAATTGAAAGGTCGCCATTTTTCGTCCGACGCGGAGGTCATTGCTGCTGTGGAGACCTGGTTGGACGGACAACTTTCTGAACCTTTTTTTTTTTTGAGTGGCTTGCAAACGTTAGAGCAATGGACTAGAAGTGTATTGAGATTCGTGGGGATTATGTTGATTATATCCGGAGTTTGGTCGCTGTAGCTAGTTTCTTTCCTGGTCGGGCTAAGGACTTATCAGCACCCCCTCTTTTGTTTCATGCTTAATTTCATGCTCCTCTTCCTGTATCCCCGAAAATTCCGTGTACAAATGGCTAGGATTGGTGCGTGCCGCAGACCCACTCTGGAAACTGATTACGCAGAGAAAAATCCGTGCCTAGCTTCTAAACCCACAACCACCACCCGAGACGCAGGTATTCCGTCTCTAATAACGAGATCGAAATTACTTGTTACAACGAAACAATTCGCAAGCATTCTGCAACATTTTATTCCGAGGTACCTGTGTGCTAATGAAGGTAGCCGACGTCACATTGAAGGCTGAACAAGTTTCTTGCCAGAATGTATACAAAAAAAAATTTAAAGCACTCAAAAGGCCTTGGAGAGGACAAAGAAATACAAACAAGACATTTAAATGGACATTCTCTTGTTGAGGTGACAGACAATCTTTACCGGGAACAGTAAGTTTCAAGCGATGAGAACAGTTTGCAATCCATGAGCAAGTTCTTGGCAACACTGAGCATCATCTGATATGTATATAGAATCACTTCTTACCTCACCTAGAATAAAATCCTGCCCACTATAAAGATTAACCATTTAATGCGTTTTAGGGAGATAACGTGTGTTGATTTTGGGTCGTACGAAACACCTCAATGCATTCCGATGGCAAAAGGCAGATATTCTAGACTGCTACATGCTTATATTTACAACTGTGCCTTTAAAAGTTAATCTAACCGAGAATTATAAGAGGCAGACAGTTACCTGTATCGAATACAATTCTTCTACCTACTAGACTGCGTGAAACGTAACGTACTGTAGACTCCAGTTGAAATGTGATGACACGCGGTGACACAAGGGAGGTGAAGTGAAGGGGAAACTGGTGAATGGAGTGGGTAGCCAGTACGCTTCACAATACCTCGGAACATGGTGTATCCAGCATTACTACTGCTGATGCGCACACCTCGGCTGCCAGTAGTCGACTGAACTGACGCCCCGGCCGATTTAAATGGAGTCGTCCTTTTAACCGAAAGACGAAATCTGGTTTGTGTGCGTGTGCCATCACATTTAAAACGCGGTCTACCATGACTGTATATAACACCGTCTTTCTGAAGATGAACCATCGGCTTCGAAACATGTAGAAGGCATAAAAAATTAAAAATTAAAATGTTCATTTAGAAAACGTGCATTTGTTTGGTTTATATCGTATAATTACATTACAATGCACGATTCAAATACCATAAAATATTTTATCTGTGAGTGTCTTCTGCATAGGTGGTCGTTTGTTTAAACCCTGTTGTCGGATGCCCTGCGGTGTTTGCTGTATTTCTCTAGCCCTGCGTCTACATCACTATCACCACACATTGTTTAGCAGAAGTGTATTACCTTAAGCAATAGTAAAAATTAATTTTTATGTCTGTGTATTTAAAATTGGTATGGGGGCGTAGAAGCAAAGTTTACCGCATTCTTCACCTTTAAAATCAATTCATGTGAATGATCAGCTTCACATTCTGGTCACTGCATCGAAGACAGAAGACCCCTGTACCCACTGAACAGAAACCTAGGTGGGCAACAAAACCTCTCCGAAGGCGGTGGCGCAAAAAAATCTGTCCTGTTTCGGAAGTCGAATCCCCCGCCTACCATTCACTTTACCAAGCTATCCCTTCTGCATCTATTGTTACACTAAATAGGCCTCTCTTCGCCAGAAGTTCCTGCAGAGCAAATGAGCTAATCTTTATTAGACTCCAGTTGAAATGTGATGGCACACGGTAAGGCACGGGAGGAGAAGTGGAGGGGAAACTGGCGAATGGAGTGGGTAGCCAGTACCCTTCTCACTACCTCGGAACATGGTTTATCCAGCATTATTACTGCTGACGCGCACACCTCGGCTGCCAGTAGGCGACTGAACTGACGCCCCCGCCGATTTAAGTGGACTCGTCCTTTTCGCCGAAAGACGAAATCTGGTTTCTGCGCGTGTGCCATCACATTTCAACTGACCTCTACCTTTGGACACTCACATAGAAGTAGGACTTACGTTATTGCAATTGTTCGTTATCGACGGTTCTTAATGGTGCTTATGCTGGATGTTTGTCATCTTCAGGGAGCTAATTTTTGGATCTAAGCGAGAAGAAGCAAAACAGACTGAATGGAATAGCGTATTGACTGAATAATCCATCTAACCGAGCCTTTTGTATGCACTTAAAAGTTCATGTTTCGAGCAGCATCATAATTTGGACTTCTAAATATTGGTGGGGCGATAAAAATATGAGGATGATATAAAACATAGTACACATGAGCAGACAGGAAGAGCAATTGCAACTGTAATCAGACAACCTCAGTAGATGTGATAAATGGAAGGATGACGTTGGTTTTGACTGGTTCAGATTGTGACAGGCTCTAGTTCCGTAAAAGGCTCGAATTTCTTGATGTGTTTAAGAATTATGCTGTTTCACGAATTGGGTTAAAACTAGGAATTTGGCAGGAATTTGTAATTACGAATTAATTGGGCGTGATTTACATTTCAGCGTTGAAGAGTCTGTTTAATTGAAGCGAATTGTCGCCTTTATATTCCTTCACCTTTCTTGTCCGTATGGAAGCAAACCGAGTTGAGCTCTGCCACCAAAATCGTATTCAGACTAGTAGACTTGTGGCTGATGAAAGATCCATATTCATAACATGTACCTGGGAATAATATTAATGCTTCACTCTTGTTTCGCATTAACACTTCTGCCAACCACCTGGTGTAGAATCGAGGTCATTCTTGTGACTGCTTTACTTCCCATTTGTAGGTTGGTAGTAGGTAGGTAAGCCACACTATGGTATGTTAGTGCCACACCTTCCACACGTAGATCAAGTCAGTCGAGTGCCACATATTTGTGAATAGGAGTTTATATTGCCAATGGCAGGTCCTTCAGGGTACTAAGAATTGATGTGTTTTTTGTTAACTAGACCTGCATGGCACATTCCGGCTATATGTAGTCTGGTTCGTAACTGGACTGATTTTGTATCGAACCAATAACTAACTAACTAACCAACTAAATACGTGGAATAGAGCCTTTCATGAAACGCTAACGAGTCCTGCACAACACATAAAATTCAGAAGAGAAAAACATCCATGCATCGGCGGGATTCGAAAACGCAATCTCAGCAAGCGAGCAGCAGCACACCTACGCTTCAGACCGGATGGGCACCGAGTTTGGCACATAAAGTGATATGGCCTTTGTAGTGAATTTGTCATTCTTTGAAAGTATTCTTGTAGAAATATGCCGGTAAGTGCTGTGTTGGTGTTCTATTTCCAGCCGTACACTACTCACAGCTTTCCTGAGACAGTTTTAATATTCAGTGTTATACACACGTACAGTGATGCATTTTAGCACATGACATATTGTTAAATGGTTTTGCAAGCCTAGCAAATCATTGCTAATTAGTAAGCAAATTATAATCCTTGTACAGTCTGATTAAAAATGGAATCCACAATATGGCGTCTGCGAATATGGTAGCTGATTAATGCGTGTTACGTCTGCATATTTTGTAGGCTGACCGGTGTTTGCATAGGCTGCTCGAAACACAGTGGCCTGCTTGTTTGAGGAACTTCTGAAAGGCGAGGATTTATTGGACAGACCACCATCTTGTGTGGCATTTCTTTGTGCTCTCCTTGCTCCCGGATGTTTAGGTGTAAATACTTGGTCTATGTAAATTGTTCAACAACGGCCTTACTCTTTGTTGCTGAATTAGAATTATTATTCCCTATGTTACAGTGGCTTACCCAGGAATCTTTGTTGTTGGGAGGGGGGGTTCAACAAATTCCGTTGAGGCAGAGGCTGTAGCCCCCTAGTCAGGGGTTATGGAGGCAGCTGTAATTTGGTACAAGAAATTTCATTTCATATAGTAAAATTTTCGTAATTTTTGGTACTTTAAGACTATTTATGATGGCAACCAATTTATTTGTCATTGCTAATGTAAAACAATTGCGAACCGGCGGTAGTTTTAGAATTGTACTGGCTTTTTTCTGAACATCTTGGGGTGTTGGCGTCCTAAATTCAGCAATTTTTAACTGTTTTCACAGTCGGGTTGAGTTTGGCACGATTTTGGAGGGCCTTCGGAATTTCGGGGGGAGGGTTTGAAACCCCCCCCTTCGATACGCCATTGCTGTGTTATGTGTGTGAGTTCACAGTTTCCTTGCTTTGTTGCATTTTTAGGATGTAGCACTTTTGTTGTTTCACTAGACTGTGCTAAATTTGAAGACGTATCGGGTAGTGGAGGTCTAGCTCCATGCATTTTTAACCACGTACTAGGTGGAGATAGTCATTTTTTCTTAGATTCAACATGACTTGAATTGGTGGTTAGGTGAGCCGCGCTCTGGTGTTGACGAGAGAAGTTACTCTCAGTCCCCCCGTAAAATTGAACCCCTGTTGTGTAGCCAGCAGCGCAGTCGGTACACCGAATTAGCTATTCATTCCGAGTCCAAAAATAATTCAGTTTAAATGCTAAGAAATTTCTGATAGAGGTCATAAAGAGTGTTTCACTCTTGCACAGATTTCTGCTCCTACATACCTGTTAGGATTAAAAATGCCTCATTATTATGTTCTTGTGAATAGCTTACGTAGTTTACTGTTTGCCATCCCGAAGTGTTTAACCTTTAGACGCCTAACGTCAACTATAGTTGACGTACCGCACCGTTAACCTCCAAAGTTGCATTTTATATATTTATTCAACAAATATAGGTACCGAATATTTTAAACATGGTGTATACTCTCCGTATTTTTTCTCTTCAAAATGCAGTTTGTTTCATAATTCTAACGTATTTGGTTCCTGTATTATTCACATTTTATATACAGGGTGCGCTAAAATTTAAAAAATAATTCCGGCGCCAAATGGTTAACAAATATACAATGATGTATCAGTCAAACACGAAAAAACTTTATTATGTTTATTATTGTATTAGGGCAACATGTTTAACATGTTTCGAGTCTTATAGAATAATCTTCAGGCCCTCCTAAAAATACAGAATACACTTTGCTAAGTAAGGATCTGTATTCTTAGAAGGGCCTGAAGATGATTCTATAAGAATCGAAACAAGTTGTCCTAATACAATAATAAACATAATAAAGTTTTGTTGTGTTTGATTGATACATCATTGTATACTTATATATATATAGCTTACGTAGGCCATTAACACTTCAAACGCCGAATTAAATCCCATCTGCCATTTGCTGGCATTATTAGGAGCTCACCATATTTTCCACATTAATAGGATAAAGGTTAATAAACAAATTCAGGCAATTAAATTTTGGCAGTTAAAAATTACACTTCCAGTAACATTGCCAGTTCTGCAACTTTTGGCTTGAAACACTATTTTACACAACACGCGTAGATATGTTTACTGTCTCCTTTCCGAGTGTCTTGTTGTAATCTTTATTAGGTACATCCGTCCAAGGGTTTTTTTTCCCAGTCGCGGTGTTGTTAGCTACATTGTGCAAAACCTAACACAGTATGTTTATTCCATAAAGTCAAAGGCTACAAATTTTATTTCCATACAAACCAGAGGGCAGAATTGTAAATTTGTGTGTTTTATGCTGTACCTTGACTGGTACTTTGTTGTGGCGTTTCGTTGGAAATGCTGCTTCGTTATTCAGGGTAATCGAGTAATAATATAAAACACAGCGTCTTATCCCGAACGACTGGAACTTTGCGCTTAACATCTTTGTGAATTCTATTAATATCAGTGCCGTTCCCATACGTCAGAATTGGCCAGTTGTCAGACAGCTCATTTGACCTGATTATGCCCTAGATTGGAGCAACGACACATGGACATAATACTTAGTTCCCTGTGAATGGTAATATTTCCTGTTGTCGCAGTTGCACTGGGACATGTTTTGCTCAAAATACTTCCGTTTTCCCTTCAGTATTCTTCCAGTGCTTCTTATTCATATTTCATCCATACAGCACTGTCACTACACGAATTTAGCAATTGACATCTTTAAATAAAAAATGTCTCCTGCCATCCCCACACCCCCCCCCACACCCCCACCCCGTCGCCATGACTGTACTTCACACTAACGTCCATTATTAACAGTTGTGATCCGTGTTCTCCTGTGCGGCCACATCACAGTCACTCTCGATCTGTTTTCTTTCCTGAAGAAGGCAGACCAAATTTAATGTTTATGGAAATTCGAATCCATAAGTAGTGACTTT
>Ga0136643_10007691_pt1 | contig 15623 bp, 6 predicted proteins | sample TergutLab28metaG_FD_96883 | JGI IMG/M metagenome (GOLD analysis project Ga0136643, IMG submission 96883) | Labiotermes labralis P1 segment gut microbial communities from Petit-Saut dam, French Guiana - Lab288 P1 (version 3) (version 3) | ecosystem: Host-associated > Arthropoda: Insects >... | reverse complement strand
TTTTCTTAATTTTTGGTACTTTAAGACTATTTATGATGACAACCAATTTATTTGTCATTGCTAATGTAAAACAATTGCGAACCTAGGTAGTTTTATAATTTCACTGCCATTTTTCCGAACATCTTGGGGTGTTGGCGTCCTAAACTCAGTAATTTTTAACAGTTTTCACAATCGGGTTGAGTTTGGCACGATTTTGGAGGGCCTTCGGAATTTCGGGGGGGGGGGGTTTGAAACCCCCCTCGGTACGCCACTGGGAAGGTTGAAAAACATAATAAGGTTTTGGAGTCTTCCACAATTATTAATTACTGCATTATTATTATTATTATTATTATTATTATTAGTGCATATTATTATATTGTATTATTAACACTTATAATAATTATTATGTTTCTAATAAAGGCCTCTTCGATGAATACGATAAGGAAGAACATTTGCAAGTAACTGGGCTGCTACTGCTTCCTGTTTGAAAACAAGACTGTAGAACGTTATGTCCGATGTTCCGTATTGGCCCAGTAACCGCCAGGCCGGCACGTCAATGATAACTACCCAGTCAACAGTTTGCATCGCTCCCAATTTGTTAAAAATGTTTCACTTGCAGTATTATTTAACAGCAACAGTAATTCATATAAATATATACGTACTCAGATATATGTATATAAAAACATCATCTGCACAGTATGGAGACGCTAGTCGGATAAAAGATATTTTAAAAAATTGGGACAACAGTGGATGCCGCGTGCCAAGGAAATCTTTCCGCGTGTCATAGGTTAGTCAGCCCTGTTATATACGAAGTCCGCCCACTCGCGCGTTCCCACAGTGTTAATCGGAGAGGTCGCGATACGGATTCGTGTGTGATACATATGCTACATACAGTTGCTATACAAAGCGTCGTCATAAATACCAATGAATCATTTCGGGCAGCAAGTTACATTTCAAATGGTAAGAGAACGCACAGAAAACATGTGATAAAAAATTGGAAGAAACTGGTACTAAATTGGAGACATCTCCAGGAAATTCTTTTGACGCAGCTTGGACAGTAAATAGGTGTGTCTGCATCATGGGCAAGAAATGTCATAAAGTACTGCGTTCGCTTCCGCACACGACTGTGTTTCACACGTTCTGCAACACAGATCGTAATGCGCAGCACAGTTTTGTGCGCCAGTACATTCATGGGATGCCTGCTACAGAAACTGACCCCACGCTCGTTCTGTTTAGCAAGTAAGCTTGCTGCCTTCACAGTAGCTATGTGAACTCTCGTAATAACAGGTGTGTACTAGGCTGCATAAATTCCTATGATAATAATCCACGGCCTGTCGTTAAAACATGTTACGGATCATGTGTTTGGTGGCGTGAGAAAAACTGGGATTGCTTAGCCCAGATTTAACCGAGACCATCAATTCGTGCTGATAAACATAACGTAACGTAATGACACCATTTCTTGGGCCCTGTCCAATCACGAAAAGAACGCAGGCCTATGTCTCTTCCACCAAAACAAAGTTAACAGCTCACGCCGCAAAACGTTTGCAGCATAATCTTTAAATATGGCGAGCACACATGTAGCCGTAACTGCAACGCCTGTATAAAAAAGCGCGAACCTCCGCTCGCAACCAGCTGGAACAGCAGCCATCGTTCTCCTGCGTGACGTCACACGAAACCGTCCGTGTTAGGACGCGGCATAGGGCTGTTTACAAATGTCCGTGCGCTAAGCACATACGAAGCAAAATCAAACTCCCTGGGCAAATGTTACTGTACAGCCCAATAATAAGATTTATCTTATTCCTTTACGTGTTTCCAGTGATGAAACATGCACGGAATGACAAACTGAAATTCCCAGTCACTCTTTCCCTTCATCAAAAATAAATAAATAAATAAATAATACTGGTAAAAAAATTAAATGTAATTAATTGATTTTACGCTAACAGGGCCTGTGGACGGCTCTCTTAATCACAGCAATAATATACACTGCAGTGCCATAAGCAGCAGCGAATTTCTTGGGCGACAGTTAATAGCTTTTCAAGTACAGCAGTCCTTGAGGTTAACAGGTACATGAAATAGTGTGGGAAGGGCTGATCTCTCACTGAGTGTTAAACTACAGAATTAATTCAGAGCATGAGCAGCCTAGACTGCCTGTCTGCATGAGAAGATAAGGTTTTTTGTCTTATCCCAAGTGACGTTCCTAGCATACTGTTCCTAAATTGCGGCTGACAACGTTCGCTACCAGAATAGTATTAGGGCCAAACAGGATGTTCCACCAAAAGCTCTGTTTCTTCGTGTAAAGGAAAAAAGTTTGTTACTTAACCACCAGTGTCGACACAACACAAATGAGACCGTCTGAAGATGGACAATTCCTTTAACACAGTACAGAAAATCTGCACAGAAGAAAATCCTAAGCGACCTGTTTACTTCTGCATATTTTGGAAGGTAGATACATCACACAAAATTCAAGATACAGGCCTATAACGCACATACACACTACGCTACTGTATTATTTGGAAACATGGGCTCACCATGTCTGTTGTATTTCTGTTCACTTATCCTTCATATGGTCTTGCTTTTTGTCAGCAGCTGATCAAAATGGTCTGCATATAGTATTTTAGGTCCTTTCCACCTGTGACAGGAATCTACTTTTCTCAGAAAAATTACAGGAAGTAAGATGGACAGCAGAGAAATAAAAAAGTGTACAGAGAAAAGTAAACACAAGGACACCATTTTTCGCTAAATTTATATTATCAAATTTCTGCTTTAAAAGTTTTCCATTTATTAAGCTACGTACTTGATCACAGAGTTTTATTCAACTTTCCGGTAACCACAGAATTTTTCGGTAAGGTTAGGTCTGCAGTTGGTTCACGTTCTACTTCATGCAAGTTTACTGTATTATGGGACTGTCTTTATATTCAGTTGCTTAGGAGAACTTATATATGAAGAAAAAATTATGTCTGACATTTATATCACGATTTTGATTTCAGACATAGAATCTTTAAACTCTCCCACCAAAAGCAGACTTTGTGAAATTCATTTCAGTGTCTATTATCTGCGAGGTAGCATGACCAAACTAGCGTAAACACAGAAAAAGTCCAGCGATTGCGTGCAGATGCCATCCTTGGTTGGGTTTTTAACATGCAAATTACATGTATGTCCAACAGATATGATATGCCTACAGGTAAGTCAACCTGCTTTACCTAGGCAGATGTTTACATAAGTCAAAGAAATTGCAATTTGAAGTAACCTTCTCTTCATTACAACAGCATATGCTTACATTTATGCGCCATGTTTCTAAAAAATGCTGTATTCCACCGCTCAAAGTTCAGCCTACATGTCAAGACTAACGGCACATGATTCTAACGTTGCAAGTTGATATACTCGTGCGTGAATGCAGAGTGTGGCCAGACCCACAGAAACGGAGTTAATGTATTAAGAGCTCCGATTATGTTACGTTAACATGGTGAACATGGTGAACACAGACGTCCCGAAAGCACGTGCAAAATTTTGCGCTAAACTGCTTAAAATACATTCATCACTCAGGCGAAACAACACAGATTGCATGTGTTTGGAAACAATATACTATAAAATCTTATTATGGCCCACCAAGAACGGAGAAGATAGTTGAAGTCAGTTAAGTAATTTGTACGTTATGCATAACACTATTATAGTAATTACACTAAGGGTAATACGAACGGTAAATGTACAATAGGAGGAGTACACTGGAAATGTTTTTTAAATTTTGGGTTGTGAAATCTCAAGGTAAAATGCCACGTGAGACGCCTAGATATAGCTGGGAAGATATCATTAAAATATGTGTTAAATTGTGTGTGTGTGTGTGTGTGTGTGTGCGCGCGTGCGTGAGAGAGAGAGAGATGGAGTGCGGCGGTACAGGACACATTACAGTACCTGGTTTTTGTGTACACTGTGATTGTTTATTTTGAACGCCTGACGATTATCAGCTTTTCAAAAAAAATACCATACCTACGTCATGAAAATTGTTGGCATACGTACTTTCAGTTAACAACTTTAAAACGCAAAGATAACTTTCTTATAAAACCGATAGTTAAATAGCATGCAAAATTCCGGTGGCTTTCTGCCTGCGTAGATTGTAAATTAATGAAAAATAAATAAACGCGACAAATGTTAAGGAAGGAAATAAACATTTGGCATCTATATTCCGGCTCGGAATAGGCCAGTCTGTGAATCAAGCTGTCCTAGAAACAAACGAGATATGCATACTGTTGTCGGAAATGGCCTCTTCATTGTCAAATTACAGTACACGTGCAAGGGTACTTTCTCACTAATTGTGGAAAACTGGATTGCAAATGTGGGAAAAGTTTTAAATGTCTCTAAGGCCCAACGCCCAGGAGAAACCCTCTGAACTGTTGTTATACAATACTTCCACAGTGTGCATAAATGCAATGCACAGTGAGAAGCTTTTGTAGCCCCATAGGTAAGTTACATCTTCGCGTTTCACCTCCAAAACTAATAGAGAATTCCGAGGAATTTGGTACTTATGATCCACTTTAAAAGTCTTCGTATATTTTGGGGTATGCAAACAGAATTAGCTTCCAAATTTCTCAAAAAAAAAAGCTTGTCGTACAAAGCAATTTGTATATGACTTCAAATATCGATATGGACACACGTATTTTGTTCAGTGTTTAACGTCTCTATTCTCACAGCTATACAGGCTCATGCAAACAAAGTAAAAATATCAAAGCAGCCATGTTGGGGGAAAAAACTGACCTGACTGTATACTTCTTCCGAATCATGTAATAATCACGAATAGAATCCGAAACTAGAATCCATATAAGACGGATCTATTTGTAAAGTTTTTCAATTGCCATTAATCGAACTGTTTCATTCTGTTTCCATAGCATAACACTGGGTATTTTTCCTCCCTGCTGGACCGATAAACAGCCGCCGAACGCTCCGCTAGCGTTACGTCATACACTGAGTCTCGGGAGGTTTCATAGTCGTGTAGCGAGCGCGAAAAATAGTCGCTGTGATAATAACCTTTAGAAAGTCTAACAGAAAGTCATCAGGGCAGATGCTCGAAATGCTGCCCTTCTGATTCAAAACCGTCAGTAGAGGAACACCGACTGTTAAATCTCCCACGACTCGGCGTATGATGTAACAATATCGGAGCGTCAGGCGGGAGTTTATCGGTCACGATGGGGAGGAAGGGGAGGGAACATCCTACTTCCTTTCGGTTGCCGGTGTTGAAATTGATCGTTTGGGATTGAAACCATTCCACTGGTGGCAATCGACTGTCTTTCGATACAAATCAGAATGATTCTTTCGATAGTCTCATTCTGCTGCAGAATAGAATTCGACAGCGCGAATCATTAGCCATAGCCCAACTGCAGTTCCTACAAACCCCAACTTGGGAATATAGCGTCCTGAAGGGAGTTCCACAGTGTCAGGCCAGATACAAGTGTTCAGACTTCCGAGAAAGATGACGCACCGTCATCGTTATGAGTCGAAGATGTGCATCGCGTGCCTGGTGTCCAGACACCCACTGATGTGACCTGCCTTATATCACTATCTAAATGACAAGTGTGAGTAATAATTTATACTCTGATTACATCCATTTGGTACAAATGCTTCCATACTAAACGTTCTTCGACGACAGAACACAAATGAACCACCTGTGGGGCTACTTCATGCGTTTGTCAACATGCAATATATTCGTCTGATTTCTTCAGTCACTTTTACGATGCTATCAACTTCAAGCGCAGTATGATTGGCAGTATGATCGAGCCACACTCAAGCATGCATATTAACAATCGACATTCGTTTCCAAAAGAAGATATATTAATATGTCCTGTTGCACTGCGTCGCACGTCAGATGGCAAGTCACTTAGAAGTCACAAATCACTAGTCCTATTTCCAGGCACTGCTCAATATCAGGTTTTAAATTTATATTGGTCTAGGGAAAAACCGAGACGCTAGCAAGTCCGTAATAAATATGTCAAAACGGTGTCCGGGTCAATAGGTCACCAAAGGTCTGGAACTAAACTTGACGTTTGTGAGACCGTGCATCATTAGAACAACGATGTAAGCAACCAACAAGATGCAACAATTTTCGTTTATTGATCTTTTTATTGATCTATTTGAGTCTGCTCTAGATGTTTCGGGCGACAAACTCGCCCATCTTCAGGAGCACTTTTGACTGTATATACAGCTTTGGTACAATGCACCGACATTTGAGATGGAACTCGTTCCATTTCAACCTTGTCACAGGTCGGCAGCAATACCGATGCATTTTACCAAAGCTGTATATACAGTCAAAAGTGCTCTCGAAGATGGGCGAGTTTGTCGCCCGAAACATGTAGAGCAAATTCAAATAGATCAATAAAAAGACCAAAAAACGAAAGATGTTGCATCTTGTTGGTTGCTTACATCGCTGTCTGAAACTAAATTAAAAAAAAAAAAGTTGAAAAGCCTGCAACGTTTCTGTTCCACCCATGAGTCACATCACTGTTAGTGAACTTACGAAATGTATGAGACAATAAAATAACACCACATCTTAAACAAACCTTCGAAAAGGGGCGTGCGTGTGTGTGTTTTTGTTACCTTAACAGTACAGGGTAAAAAGTCATACAAATATTGAAATATTTAACATTGATAACATATGGTTAAAAGGGGTGTCAAATTACTTCTTTCCGAACAGAGTCTTCGCATTATAAATCATCTAATCTGATCGGTGGGTAAAAGCATTTCTGAAGAACACGCTACCTTTAACAACAGAACTGTGTCAACCCTGAAGATGGAGGCAGCATATTACTTGGAAATATCCACCAACACCAGTATGTGGTGTCACAACCCAGAATACCATAACCTCAACAGCCTACACATGTAATATAATACTAAATAGTGTACGTCAGCACTGCTACTTTATTACTCAAGGTACTTACATAGACTACATGTTTCGATTAAAGATTAGTCATCTTCAGGCCTATTTTTGTCATTTGAGTCACAAGATGCTATGCACACTTTGGGATCCCATCCCATAGTGTGCATAGCATCTTGTGACTCAAATGACAAAAATAGGCCTGAAGATGACTAATCTTTAGTCGAAACATGTAGCCTATGTAAGCACCTTGAGTAATAAAGTAGTTGTGCTGACGTACACTGTTTAGTATTATATTACGTTTATAAGCACATCGTGATGCTTCCATTCAAGAAAAGCCTACACATGTGACGTTCATAAGAACACTGTGTTCTACATGTGACTTGCTGCAGAGTCAAGAAATCCTCAGTCGCTACAGCGAAAGAAACTGAGCTGAGGCAGCATGATTGCCTCTGGCATGATGAGATGGTTAACTAGCAACAGTGCGTGTGCAAAATAATAAGGAATGCTTCAGGGAAAATAATTTATATGTCGACCACTAACGAGAAAATGTAACAGAGGCAAAACGTAATAAAATGTGAACAAGGAAACAAAATAAATAAGTAATTAAATGAAAAGACATAAGGTCAGAGACAAGGAAAAATATAACTAAGTCTACTTGCCGACAATGCAGACTTGGGCAGAATTGTACGGACAGCAGTTGAAAAATTTGTGAGCTTATGCAGAACTGCAAAGAATGCATTTGGAAAATTTGTATGCTCCAGAAATAGGAAGACAGGTGAATCAATGATTACTGAAATAAATATGGAATGAAAGAATGATAAGAAAGAAGAAAGCACAAATACATAAAAGGAAGAGAGAAGCATGCAACAGGATAGAGTTCACCTTCTCTGTTGTGTCAACCTACCCACACATTACACACAATTCTTCCAGCCATTGTTAGTTCGCGAGCGACCGAACACTGTGGTTGAGTGCCTAGTAGACCTGCTACACAGGCCTACGTGGAATTTCCTGAGTTCAAACCTTGTCCCCTAGATCGGCTACTCTGGAAGAGTTTTCGCAGTCTTCCTCAGTCCCTCCGACCACATTCCAGACATTACCTCACATTAGGCCACGGCATCTTCCTTCTACATCCTTTCAATTTACTGCTCGTTAATCGTGAACCCACTGTACGCAGTAAAGTCCAAGCAACTGAAAGTGAAGCTAAATGAATTAAGCATAGATAAATAAATAAATATTTCTCGGCGCGGATGTGGAACACTTACGAAATGGCGTGTGGGTTGAAAAACACGCGAAACATACCTTATGTGTCTTTCATTTCTGTCACTCATTTCTTGCCACTTGTAGAGACTGGAAACCTAGTAACAGGTTCATTTCACCCATGAGAACTGTTTCTTGTGCGGAACTAGAATCCTTTGTGACATTTTTCAATTAAGACAATTATACAGGTAATTTATTTATTGAGGAATGCACCGTCATAGTTTCTGTGTACCGACGGAACAGATATTTGGAAGGTAGTTATCAGTCTGTCCCTCTATCCTCGTGTTTCATCTTCAAAACCACGCAACGGATTTAGATTAAATTTGGTACCTGAATTCTGTACACAAGGCTGTGAGAATACGTTAATTTTGATACTTGTAAGGCATCTCTAGGCTTACCTATTTTGGTAAATACCATCATTTCTAAGAAATCATTTCGGGAACTTTGGCTGCAAATTTTTTTAAAAATCTGAAGATCATGATCTAATCAACGCATGTTCTTGAATTTATGACAATTATGTTGGTAGTTAATATTGGACGGACATAACAGTGGAATGAACGAATAGAAGCTGTCAAACGTATCCACAACCCAAAGTAACTTCACCTGGACAGTTCGAGGAGTTTGAATCCAGGAATTTTACGAAAGTGTTCACCGGTCTTATTTAAAAGTCGATTTCTGTATAAAAAGCAATTCTTGAATATTCTTCTCGGGATGTCAAATCCCAAATACCGAAATGAGGCAATTATTCACAGTGACATAATAGTTATAATGTTAATAGATTGTCTACAACTGATCGATGGAGTAAGAATCACAGTTTCTTAAGAGAAATACCCAATAATGTATTTATGTGTCACGGAAATAACTCTACGCAACAAACAGTCGTTTGGCTAGTCACGACATTTCCCGATTCACGGGATCCGAAGGTTCAAGAGCGTGGTTTACAAGAACTGTCCACTGGACTGTACCAGAGTAACCTACTGTAACCTCTCACTCAATTTCCTGAAAATTAGTCTTAATATTATCCTTGCTCAGTATATTAACATTATATGCCAGATATAATTTTTAGTCATGCGCTGTAAAGAACCAATGGTCTCTGTTGCCACAATAAACATTTTCGAGACTCAAAAGATAATGAAGCCTATCCCGATGGCCGCGCGCTGTAAGACGTAGTTCTGCGGCAGCTGGCGTGCTGCGACTGCGGATTGGAATCCCGGCGGAGGGATAGATATCTCTTTTGAGTGTTGTCAAGTTGAGGTCTCAACGTCGAGCCGATCCCTCGTCCAGAGGAGTCCTACCGATTGTGTATGTGTCCATGGGTGTGATGAGTTGCAACCCTCTACAGCTACAGTGAATAGGTAGAAGAGGTCACACTAAGGAAGGAAGGGCAGAAGAAAGTGTGAAAATGAGAAAGAAGGAAAGAAAGAAAGAAAGAGGGAAGCTTCGTTATCTTCGTCGCTACTATCCACATTAAGCGGTCTGTGCTTTGGGAATATCAGTTTTACTTATCACTGAACGCAGTTGTATTGTTCTTTGATTGGCGATAATGTTCATCCCACTCGGATTAAGACATGGAAGTAAGCTTGCGAGTCATCAGAAAACACAGCACAGTCTGTTTCGACCTCAGTTAAACACATTTATACAAGTGGAGTCTTGAATAAGCCAAACTCAGTATGCGGGTGTCTTCCACACTGCAGCATTTTCGTATCGTTCGAATGACGCAACGTAGCTACTGTATGGCTCATTTGCATGTAAAAGTGTATGTAATTAACCTGCCATTTCATTTTTGTGTTCGGTTACGATTATCTAATGGGGTATACCTCACAGCGAATGACGCCAGCAAGGTGGAAAACCAGTTGGTCGTCCTGGAACACGTAACTCTCTCTGAACCAGTAAGTTACACTACACGACAACAGCAACCTTGGGCATATCCGTGAGTATTTCTGTTATGGTTGAACTATCGTTAAACATATGGGTTAACCGTCGTTAAGATAGCGACAAACACAAAAGTAAACAAGAACGACAGACCTAATATTCAGTGTTACTGAGCTACTTCCACCCTACTTTGTCACATTCTTGAGAAGGCAGTCGTCTCTCACTCAAAGCCCCACCGTTTACGAATCCCGAAGATGGAGAGACTTTTGAAATTTTTACAGTTGCGTTGAGGAATATTTGTATCCGAGATCTAACGTTGTGTAGATTGGGACACAGACGCTAACATTTCCTCCACCTTCAGGCCCAAACGATAGAAATATCCAACCCGACGTTTCAGAAGTGCCGGTTGCTGGAACATATACCTGTCGGTACACTAACACCCATGACATATCCTTCTCTCCCCCCCCTCCCAAAAGTTATCCAAATGAAGAAAATATTATAGGCATTTCGCCTCTAATCTCTGCATATCACATGCACTTTCCATCGCCCATTTCCTGATTTTATTGAAATAACAATACTTCAGAACGAGATAAATTATGAAACTTCTCACTACACAAATGTCTCCAGATGCTTCCTCAGATCCCAAATTATATTTCCCATCACTTGTTCTCAGTATTCAATCTATAACCCTTCCTCACATCGAGAAACTGATACGAAATAATTATTTAAAATTATTATCACAAGACAACTGTACAAGGACTATGAAATAACCGGGAAACATAGTAAGTTTAGTGAGGATCAGAGGTGTGTAAATACTTCACTCATAACGTAGACGGACAGAAATTTAGATGAGAGAATGGGAATTATTACTACATATACAGAAGAGATCACCAGGGCGACATAAACGTAGATGGGTGACTGGGGCTTAATATAAAGTTTAGTATTACGAGAAATGTAAACAAATCTTCACTCGTACGATTGAAACGTATAAAGGAGAGATGATCCGAGTTACCAAAAGGTAGATGGGAGACTGAGGCTTAAGTTAAAGTGAATATTTATGAAACAGCGTATGAAGGCACAGACTGGAATCATCCGATTGGGAATAAGGCTTAGTGCAATGCAGTCCCTTGCAAACAAGTTAATGGATCTTCGAGCTCCACCCATTGCTGGACATTTCTTATTATGAGCCGATCCGCCACCAGCTTTGGAAAAGGAGTCTCCTGCATCAAATTCGGCGTTATTCTATTTCCACACCTGCCAAGAAATTCATACATTCTATTCCGTACCCGCGCAAACTCAGAGCGCGACTGACAACTCCGTTCAACGGCTACTGTTGTCGGTCAGTTCCATGACTCTTGTACCACTCTCGCACTTGACTTTTTGTGTTGACATACGGTCATGTGCAAAGGATGAAGGGGAACCTTTTGTTATCAGCGAGTTCCACTGCAACTTGTTCGACCCAATTAGACCAGAACACAGTAACTCTCACCACCGACTTCCATCCCAGCAACAACGCCCACCCGCTCATTAGCCTACAATCCTCACCCGGACATTAACCAACTCCTGCGTTCCGCCTAGATACTCCATTCGATGCCGATATCTCTCGACTGCCGCGAAGGTTAGTTGCTTCAGGGCTGCAACTCGTCTCGCTTTCAGTATCACAGCTGTACATCAATTGAACGAACTGCATCAAATGAATCCACAATCAGCAAACACACTGGATTTAGTTAGTCACAATAACCTAGGGCTATCATACATCTTTTTTTTTTTCGAAAGTGTATTCTTTTTCGGCCCAAGAAATCCCGTCCGGGTGTTTTTTTTTTATTTGTACAAATGTGCGCGTTTTTTAATGTTTCTCACTTCTTAAATTTTTGCACGTAGTGAGCAAAATGATATTTCTACTGCCTGTTTTAGGAAATATGTAATTATAGTAGAATATTAGCACCATCCGCGTCACAAAAACATGAGTTCAGTTCAGTAACTCGCCGTCCGAATGTCTCGGGGAAAAGATCCGCATGGAAATGTTGAACAAGATGAACTTAGTGAAAACTTACTTTAAAAAAATCTCCCTCCGAATTTCATACCCATGACACTCATATAAATAAATTCAGTGAAAGTTTGAAAGGAACTATTATTTAATAAATTTGCAACTATTTGTCTTCCTTTTCAACCCCTCCCCACCCCATTTTACTACCACGTCCTCTTTTTATGGTTAATATGTGGGAATTTCCTCTTTTCTTGTGACGGACGATATATTTCTACCTTCTACGAACTCGACATTATCACCTTGCCACTTCTCAGTTTACATTTCACTACTTCCATATCAATGACCTTTAAAATAAGTAAAACTTGTCCCTGTGCCTAGCAGCACGCTATAAAGAGCGTACTGGAGATCTGTACGTGTTGACGTATTTCATATCTTTCGTCAGCGACGCCAGTATCGCAAACAATATTACGCCGAACTGTGGGATAATTTAGCGAACAGTGAATTGGAAAGGCAGTGGAAGGAACTGACTGTGACCTGATCTGCAGTACTCTCTTTATCATTTGCCTGGACGGCCTGTAAAAAAACACACGCAAAGCTCCTGTCAGGACGGATCCTCGAAATAGCCACCTCCCAAAAAAAAAGTCACAGCGTAACCGCCCGGACAGCCTGGAGTGTCGAAAGTGGAAATGAAGATCGGCACTACGTGAAGTGTGGAATCAGCTTTGCGCTCCGGCCGAGTTCACCTTTGCGGGAAGAGCTCCCTGCAAATATTTAAAATTAAACTGGGTGGCTCCGGAGTCAATCCTAACGCAGTGGCGGGAATACTAAAAATAAAATAAATATCTTTCAAAATAATCAAACCAACCTCGTAACGCAGAAACAAAACCATCTTTGACAGTGTCGCCTGTATCAACTGTATTAGTTCAAATATACTCTAAGGTAAAGAGACAAGTACTGTTAACGGAAGTTTAGATAATGTTGAAGTCGATACAGCGTTGTTAAGTGAATTAAGAACAAATAACGCCAAGAAATCCGAAGCATCTGTACGTAGTGGTGCTTACAAGTAAAATAAATGGGGACTTCTGTGAGACAATAAATTCATATTAAAATCTCATAATACTGCTAAAAATAGTCAGGTGACAAGTATGTTCAGCTATATTGCTGAATTATTGCTGAAATAATCTGTGATAAATTATACGAAAATATCAGACTTTGTAACCCGAACATTAGTGCCAAATACAGCACGAATTAAAGCCACTTATGATCCAAGAAATGTGTCTGATGTCACTAATTAATTCTCCAAATTAGCGCCGAAGCCCGGAAGTGTCAGAGTGTGGCGTTACTTGTTTGCAGATAACACTTATAAACCCCGTTCATTCCATCCGTTACGCTGACCTCTCCCATTCCAGTGCACAATTCACAGAAAAATGCACGCCGCCAGAGCTCTATCACTGATGATTATTCCACTCATTACTACTTCAATTTTAATAAAGTGATAGTCCAGTCTAGAATTAAGTTTCGTGACGGACCTACGTAAAACGAACGAATGCTTCTGGGTAAATGGCCAACTTGATGCACAATTACGTCATATAAAACGTTTATTATTGTAATCCTCTACATGTTTCGAGCAACACTGTGCTCATCATCAGGAGGTCGAACTGTATTAATACAGCATCCGGTATAGTACTCTCTGTAAGGGACCGTCTGGACGGTTTACCCAGAACTGTACCAGGATGCACGGTCAGCAAAACATGAAATTGAACGAATGCTGTCTATTTAACAAAGTAACCGGAAAACACATTCAGAGGTCACGATCAGATAGACGGTCGATCGCTCTTACACGGTATGCTGAACTGAGTTTTATCACAAGGCCGCTAGCCATAGGCTGACGGGATTCGAATCCAGGACTTAAGACTGAAAAAGCCATTACGCCGTCCCTGTCATCCTCTTCCTTATTCTTATTCCTCTTGTCTCGTTTCATCTACACTCAGAAATGCATAACCTCCGACAAGTCAGAGGTGAAATTAAATACTATGTAGCAACAAATTTTAATTACAATTCGATAAGTGTTCGAAATTCATATCCATTCATCCAACTACCTACCTACATGGCGCAGAGTCTTTGAGAACCAGTTCCTCCAGTCTAGAAATTCCCTGCATATTATGGAATCCGAAGGTATAATACGATGTTCACAACAGCCCGCCACCTGCCCCTATCCTGAGCCAGATCAATCCAGTTCACGCTCCCCAAGCTGTTCCCGTAAGATTCATTTTCATACAGTCCTCCAACATAAAATTATGTCCTCCAAGTTGTCTCCTTCCTTCAGACCTCCCAACCAAAATCCTGTACCCACCTCTCCTCTCCCCATAATCCATTCACTTACCAATGGCATTATGTAGTCTATATATTGAAAGCTTCGCTAAGTAAACCACATAAAATATATGTTAAGTCCACAGCAAAGTCCATGGATCACAGTCCTTGAGAAAACATCAGTTAATAAATGGCAAGCAAAGGTTTAATTCTCGTGTTCGTAAAAACCCAACACTGAACTGAACCTCAGCACCCATAAATCCATATAAATTACACTCCACTATTTTCGAACCCGTTTTAATATCAAATTCGTACCTATTCCCTTTCTCCAAAGGATCCCTCTTTTCGGGTCGTCAGGTTCTGTATGTGTTTATTTCTCCCACGACCGCTACACGCGCCCCGTACCTCATCCTCAACGATCCGATCCCTCTTAATGGAGTGCAAATTATGGAGCGACTCACTATGCCATGGCTTCCACCTTCCAATTACTCTCTACATTTGAGGTCCAGATATTGTCCTCGGCACCCTGATTTCAACATTCTAGAGAAATGCTTCCCCCTACGACGAGAAAGAAGTTTCACACCCATACAAAACGAAAGAGTAAATTTTGGTGCAGGCCTACTATATTTTAATCTATGCGTTGATTGGTGGAAGACAGTATGGACAAATGTACGTAAAAAGTAACAATGCGGTGTGTTCGTATTATGTTTACACCTCCTCCTCCACCCTGACAGCACTTCACTCGAAGAGAACGTGTTTATGGTGATTTAATACCGCCGGCAACAGTAAAAAGTATTTAGGTCTTAATGTAAAGTGTCCGATATTTTCTTCGGATTTTAACCAAATCTGGAATTTATCGACAGACGTTCACAGAAATCCCCGATATCAAACTCCAAGTCAAACCGCCCAGGGGGGAGCCGCGCCGATACTTGCGGACAGGTCAACGGACACTATGAAGGTAACAGGCGCTTTTCGTGATAATACGAAAAGCGCCTAAATATGCACATGAGGGGAGCATCCAGCCTTCCTAGAAATGAAACTGCTACAAATATTTTGATGTGTGTTGGACCGTGCATCATTGCGATAACTGAAGAATAAAACCAACTAGATGCTACCTATTATTTTTTGTACTTCTCATAGGCTCAACGTGTTTCGGGCACTATTATGCCCATCATCAGGAGCTCACGACTATAATGTTGATTACCACGTTGGTCGTCTCTTTCTTGGGTTGCTGTAGGTTGGAAGTTCGGTGCGGGTAGGCTGGAGCAGTGTCCGGGCTTCAGGTTATAGCACGACGTGCTATAACCTGCATAGTAGTGCCCGAAACATGTTGAGCCTATAAGAAGTACAAATAAT
>Ga0136643_10007690_pt1 | contig 15624 bp, 6 predicted proteins | sample TergutLab28metaG_FD_96883 | JGI IMG/M metagenome (GOLD analysis project Ga0136643, IMG submission 96883) | Labiotermes labralis P1 segment gut microbial communities from Petit-Saut dam, French Guiana - Lab288 P1 (version 3) (version 3) | ecosystem: Host-associated > Arthropoda: Insects >... | reverse complement strand
GTGCAATGCGTAACGGGTCCCTTCCAGGAGTAAAGCGGCCGGGGGGTCGCGTTAACCCCCCATCTCCAACTAGAGCCGAAGTTAAAGAGCAAAGTTATAACTCCCCCCCCCCCCCCCGTGTCTTTAATGGGAAGTTTTAGGGTGAACTTTTTTACTTTACGTTTTACTCAGAGTTTAAATTCCCTACTAGAAAATCTGTGTTTTACTTTTAGCAGATTATTTCCGTCAGCGTGGACCAGAATATAATAGGCATCATTCAATGCAAATTCATCATTGCTTGTAGCTCTTTAGTGGTATAATGTGCAGCAAGGCTGAAATCACTGAGAGCTGTTAGACACAGATATACAATATTCTGTACCTGGACTTTGTTCATACACTCAGACTGCCGGCAGTATTTCACTTCATGGGTTTCCCACACAAATGGAAATTATCCACGCCCTTGGATAGAAAGAAGAGCCCCCAAGATATAGTTACGTGTGAACCAACTTGCACGTTTACAGTCCAGTAACTGGTGGTGCTATGACTGTGCCCCACAATCAATATCTGCACCACAATGTTAGACGAAGCGTGTCTACACCTGCCCACTATAACCCCTCCAATTTATTGTCCAGACACCAGTCGTTGCAGGTCGAGGTAGCACCCTCGATTCAGTGGCAGTGTTACAGGTTAGGTCTCCATAAGGACGCATAATGCGTGTAAAGAAGGAGGGCAAAGTTACTATTATTACTGAACTCGAAAAGACGCAGAAGAAAGTTCCATCATGTAAATAGCAACATTCGTTTGAGAGGAATGCAAAACACGAAAAATTTAATTCACCGTGATCGGTCCATTTGCCACGAAACCACAAAGGTATTACATAGTCAGCTACATTTAAAACAAACATAACTGAGTACCCCCCCCCCCTCCTGTGGCGCTGCGGCCCAACGCGGGCTATGGCCTCCTCATTCTTGAGGTTTCTAGATCACACACAACGACGCATCACAGTCGGTAGGACTCCTCTGGACGAGTGATCAGCTCGTCGTAGAGACCTCTACCTGACAACACTCAACACTCACAACAGACAAACATCCATGCCCCCGATGGGATTCGAAACCACGATCTCAGCGGGCGAGCGGCCGCAAACCTACGCCTTAAACCGCGCGGCCACTGGGACCGGCATTTGAGTAATTTATTGGTAACTTATTCAGTAATGTTTTGCCAGTCCTTTCAATGCTGAGCTTGTCAGTAGGTTCGAATATTCGTGGTAGCATACACTGAGCTTGCAGGAAGCTGTACGAGATGGTAGGCTGGGTTAATTTTCATTTTTAATTATATATTAAGAACTTCGAGGAAGGAGAACCGGTTTGCAAACCCATCCGCTGCAATTAAGTGATTAATTCAGGCCTAAGGATCACGCGATGTCTAGCAAAGCAATGGAATACGTGGTAATGGTGTCAAGGACCACCGAGACATCGAGAGCACACAGTACCTGACTAGGCTCCTCATAGCCGACGAAGTTCTAAAAAACTTTTCACCGCTGATGAATAGCAAGGGCTGCAGAAGGAGAACTGAGGATGGTCAGGCAAAAGGACAACCATAGACCGCATTCCCTGTTAAGGTGCTAACCACTACAGACGGTAAAGGCATCTTTCTTGCCGAACAGTAAAACTGCCTTAATGCCTTTTACATTAACTAGCACAACTTTACTTTTGCCAAAAAGATAGACAAGGAAGGTATAACGTAACAACGTGGCGCGTTAGTGCAATCATTATTACAATGGAAAAGCAATAACTATTACATATTCCGAGTGTGTATTTGTAGCCTTGGGTATCCTGTATAAAATGCGCATGCGCCATATTGTCATGTGTGGCCCGTCCGACCCGTCCAATATTTTCGCACGTTGTCTCATAAACGGCAAGATTTTCGAAAAACGATTATTCAACACAAAAGTCTTGATTTTCTTTACAAATTTTGTATAAAATATTTTTCATTCTAAGAAGAAGTGAGCGAGATATGATCAAAAATGCACATTGGTCTCCATGTAAAGTGTCCGTTCCTCTTGTCAGATTTTAATTGAACCTAAACCTTCTCGACAGATTTTCTAAAAATATTCGCATCAAATTTAATTAAAATCCGTATACTGGGAGCCGAGTTGCTGACGGAAGGACGTAGAGAGACAGTCATGACGAAGCTGACAGTCACTTTTCGCAATTTTGCGAACGTCACCAAAAATCGATATAATTTAAATGTTGCCATGACGGAGTCGTACACGTGAAAATGACTGTCATGCCCTGCCCTGAGTCTGTAAACTCCATTCGCTTGTCACCGCGTGTGGCACTTCTTCGACCCCGCGAATTATTTTTCCGCGCACATTACTCATAAATACATGGAGAATAACGTTGTAGTTTATTAATTGGTGTGTAAAATTTAACCAGAGTTCTAGACTGTCTTATCTATAAATTTTATAAGTGAAATATAACCCACGGCCGCCCTTTCATGTATCTACAAACACATGCTTCGTAACTTCCATTTTATCCGACTTTCACTCAACTCACTATCAAGGTGTGTTACTCGAACTGATCCTTCTACAGCAGCTGCCAGTCTTGTTCTGGGACTTCGGCTTGTATGTATGTTCAAACGTATTTACCGACGTCTACAAAAATGTATATATGAAAGAACACGTACTTTAACTGCAAATGTCACATTCCACAATACACCGTAATTACATATCTGTAATCTAAATTACTCTTCTATTTCCGGATAAATCTACGTTTATCATCAAATGTTTTTATTACCAACTGATATAAAAGAGAATTGTTTTTAAGGTAGTATTAAAATTTACATTAAAATTACAATAGCTACAACATGTTTCGTTGTGATCATCATCATCAAGGAGAGTACTGTGTGAGCTTGCTAAAGGTACAAGTTAGAGGATTTAGTTAAAATACATCATTGTGTTTAATCTGGCGGTGTGGCTGCATATTAACCACAATGATGTATTTTAACCAAATGTTTTCATATTGCAACTTTAGCAAGCTCACACAGTACGCTCTCTGATGATGGTGATCACACCGAAGCATGTTGGAGCTATTGTAATTTTAATGTAAATTTTAATACTACCTTAAAAACAATTCTCTTTTATATCAGTTGGTAAAAAAAACTTTGATAATAGCAGGATGCACGGTACAAATATGAAAGCTACGTTTATCATATTGGTACTTACGTGCTCAATAATGTTAAAGAACCTTGAAAGTCATTGAAAGTCCACACGTAAATATTAGACTATTAAATGTCACAATAGAGAGTCGAGTTACAACACAAGCTGCCTGAGGTGAATTACGAAACGGATATCAATGGGACTAGGAATCATCTGGATCTTAGGGACGTACGCCGAGGGCTTGGGAGATTGTGTAACAAGCGTCTATGTAATTGACACTTCTCATCTAATACCGTTAGGTTAGTGTAAATAACGAGCTATAGATGGGTTGCACATTTAATGCGAATGACATACTAACATCAAACATATCTTTATTGGAGAAACTCTCCTGGAAAGTCAGTATTTCGAAAATCACGAGGAAGATAAGGTACTATTAAAATGAACCTAGGCAAGTGAGATGCGAGGAAGTAAGTAGTTTGAAACAGGAGTCTCGCTCACCAAGTTGGAAACTAGAGGTGCTGCAGCTGCAGGTTCTGACACAGACAGGTGATGTGTTCTTGTGCGTGAACACAGACTTCCCTCGCAGTGTACATGAGATCTTCGCTCCTCTTAAACGTTACACAACGTTGATTGGCACTTATTTACCGACATCTTGGAACAACCAGTCGGTCCCATCTTCAAGGGTCAAACATTCCAAGGAGAATTATTCTTGGACTGCTTAACTCTTGAAGATGGCGCCGATAGGTTGCCCCGAAACGTCGGTAACTATCTACAAATCAATAGTACGTAACACCCCAGAAGAGCGAGGATAAGATGTGATCTTCTTAAGAACAGTCGCGGAATGTATGGCACAAGGAATGAGTGCATAGGGTACGTCTCTGTCGTTCAGTGTTATAGCCAATGTTTCTGCTAGGGGTGAGGTGAAAACATGACATGGTAGGGGTTGAAGTTGTGGCAGTGTGATTAGGGTCACATGCAAAGTCAAGCTATACAACATGACAACGGGCCAAGTGCCGCCTGAGTCAATTTTGAACGCAATGCCGTTGAACTACAGAAGAATTTCAGCGAATTTTGTTTTCAATGGTCGGTGCATCGCGTAATATGTGTCAATAATTATCCAACAAGATGCAACAGAATACATTTTATTTAAATCTGTCAACTGTTCAACATGTTTCGGGTGGTATTTCGCCCATTACCAGGAGCTCATAACACTGGCATTAAAGAGACCTCTACTGCTACCTGTCGTGAACGGACTGGAAGTTCACGACAGGTAGCAGTAACGGTCTCGATAATGCCAGATACTGTAGATACAGTGATATGAGCTCGTGATGATGGGTGGAGATACCACCCGAAACATGTAGAGCGGTTTGCAGGTATAAATAAACTGTATATTGTTGCATTTTGTTGGACAATTATTGACACAAGAATTTCAGTGTTTCGGGATTTTAAGTTTCCACAGCGCTGATGTTATCGCTGAATTTTCGAAAAAAAAGTAACGCCACCATCGTTTAAAGGTCAAGAAGTCCTGGAAGAAAAATTATTTTACGAATCATAGAAGTAATGTTGTTCTACGACTCGACCCTTGAAGATATAAGGGGCACTTTCCTTCGAAACGTTCGAAATGAATAACCCTGCTACTCAGTGTCAGAACCCAGAAGGTCAGAAACAATTGTGGTACTACCGTCAGAACCACATGTTTTCGTGGAAACGTCGTGAGAACGACGTAACATACCCTAAAAAAGGTAAAGTTTTCCCGTTACAAGCCCGGTGTGGTCCAGAGGGTGGGTAGAGGTATAGCTCTACTCTTCTATGACCGTGGCACTAGAAGGGGGTGAGTGGTCAGCAGCACGCCCCGGCCGCACTTTACCTCCGGGAAAGACACGGTACTCATTTTACAGGAGGCTGGGTGGGCTCCAGGGCCGGTCTGGGCGATAACATACCCTACATACTCACAAAATTAGAGTAAATTAAAGTAGAGTAAAGCGAGTTTTCTCTGCCCATGCCATGAAGTCCCACACGGGGAGCAGAAATACAGATCCACTAATTCTCAACCTAAGCATTAGATGGAAGTGAATGAACTTCACGACCCGGACGCCTTTACACCGAGAAAGAACCGCGATACTCACTGAATAAGAGGCTGGGTGGGCCCCAGAGCTGGTCTTGATGTTTTGGAGAAGAGAAAAATCTTTTGACCCTACCGGGATTCGGAATCTGGACCGTCCAGTTTGTAGCGTAGTGAGTAAACCGAGTACACTTTCCCGGCTCCATATAAAGACAAATCGTCCCCTGTTACATAAACACTCCAAAATATTCAACGGCCGAATATTCCGAAATTTTCGGCATTTTATTCTATTCTTCCAGATGAGTACCACCGATTATGTTACATCTAGGGGTATTCCGGAATAACCAGGTTTAAGACACTTCAATGAACTGAGAAGTTTCAGACGTTTTGCAATTTTGTTGGGAAAATTCAGGGAAGAGGAAACTGTCATGATAAAATTAGGTGTTGAATAGCTTTAAATCTGTGTCAGTTACTTTAGCCTTTCGCGAAGTACAACACATTAAACAGAAATTAAACAGTCTGTCAGAAATGAGGGTATTCGCAATTCTTCCATAATTGTCACATACGAGTAAACAGGATTTACCGGTGCAGTTAATTTTTATTGCGTTAAATAACACGGAACAAGGTGCTTAGTTAGATAGGTGGAACTAGGGGAACTGAAGTAATAAAAGTCGGTAGAAAATGAGAAATTCCAAAATTCACACAGTTCTCTGAATACTACGATGAATTCATAAAGACCGATTAGGTGGATGAGAAATACTGCAAGCATGGGAAAAGTAAGAAATGAAAACAAATGTTGGCTAGAAACATCGACTGAAGACCTGCAAGGGTGAGGTGTAAATTGAAATACAAAAAGGACAGGCAATATAATCATAACGTAACAATGAGGCGCCTTCGTGCAACCATTGTTGCAGTAGAAAAGCAATAAATATTACTTACTCTGAAAGCGTGTTTGTAGCCTTAGGTATCCAGCATGCAATGCGCATGCGCCATATTGTCATCTGTGGCCTTTCCGGCTCTACAATATTTTTCCAACTTATCTTATAAACGGCATGATTTTCGAAAAATAAACGTTATTGAACACAAAATGTGTGTTTCGATTTTCTCTACACCTTGTGTCTGAAACGTATCTCGTGCTAAGAAGAAATGAGCGAGATATTATCAAAATTGTTTATTGGTATTCATACAAAATATCCGTTATTGTCAGATCTTAACGCATTTTATATTTTCTCGACAGATTTTCGAAAAAAATATTCAAATATAAAATTTCATGAAAATCCGTCCAGTGGGAGCCGAGCTGTCCCATGCAGACGAAAAGACGGCACGCAAGACGAAGCATACAGCCGCTTTTCGCAATTTTCCTTAGATTTTGGGGGAACAGGATTAACGCAGTCCGATGTCAGACTTGCGTCAGCACAGCGACGCACCTTAATTTGCATAAGAGTGTGTTTTTTCGTCACCAACAAAGGAAAAACTTTTATAGGAAATTCGTGTAGTATAGAGTCAGTAATTTTTTACACTCCATATATAGTACTTACATCGTAAAGTTTCGTTATCAGGGGCTCTTACATGATAAGAAAGCGATTCAGTGTGTTGACAGTGTGACAAAAACCGGCTGTAAGTCTTATAACCCATATCTTCAAGTAGACCTTAAAATATTCTTCTCCGCTTTACAGTTAATCATGTAGGGGAAGATGACAAATACGCAGATGGTTGTGGTGTGGAAACATGAAGGAAAGAGAGTACTTGGAAGACCTAGGCTTAGATGGGAAGATAATATTAAAACGGATCTTGAAGAAATAGAAGGAGAGGGCGCGAACTAAATTTATCTGCCTCAGGACAGGGATTAGTAGCGGCTTGTTGTTAACATGGCAATGGAACTTCGAGTTTCGTATAATGCGCTGAGTTTCTCGACTAGGTGAGGAAATATACTCCACGGAGTGAGAGAAGGCCAACCAATTTTTTTCATTTAGCACGTGTACACAGCTATAATATTACCTTATAATTGTGTATGAACGGTTTTTAACTGGCAACTCTTCAAGTGTATTAGTTGACTGTCGGTTGCAAAACAGTCGGTGTCACGCAGCCAGAAGTTAAACCTTCAAACATGAAAATTAAGACTGAATTATATTTAAACATTCATTTTGTACCGCACAATAAACATACTCCACCTTGGTTATAAAACCCAACCCTACTGGGTGGGTAGGAAATTATAGCTTTTTTAACCTGGATATTACTTAGACATTTAAGATAAAATCAAGAAACAAAAGGCATTTTGTGGAAAATAAACAGATTTTGTAAAGTGTCTTACAAATTCAGTAAGTATCCTCATAGCCTAAAGACACAAAACGTACTTCTTAGTGTGTTTACATGAGTCACAAATATAGTACGCAAAGTAGGATAAAGATATTGTGTAGGGAAATAATCGCCGTTGGTTCTGAGATCCATGAAAGGTGAATAATACAGTTTTTTTTATCGGAACGTAAAGTTTTTGACTGTTTTTCATTCATTCTGCAAACTGTCTTACGAGAGGCCCATACTCGTAACTTCTCCCAAAGTAAGTTCTCCACAGAGTGTGATCTAGTGCTTCCTCTTTCAATTTCCAGTATCCCCTCTCTTCCTTAATGTCATCCAGTAGCTGCTTACGTCTTCTTCCTCGTCTTCCTACAATTTCTAACATTCCCTCTATCTTCGCTTCAATAACGTGCCTTAGAAGGCAGTTCCTACGCAAGATGTAATCAATCCAGTTTCCTTCCCTCTTTCTTATTATCTGTAGGGTATTCCTCTCTTCGTTGATTCTGTAACACTTCTTAATTTCTCACATGATCGGTCCAACTGATCTTCTCCGTCCTTCTCCAAAACATTTAAAATCTTTCCAGGCACTTCTGATCTACGTTTCTAAGTGTCCAATTTTCAGCACCGTACAGAGTAATACTCCAAATGTAACACTTCTGTAGTTTCTTCCTTAAAATTAATTCCAATTTGCATGTGAAAACAGTCTTCTTCTTATAGAATGCTGTTTTGGCCATGACAATCCTGGATTAACTATTATGTGTACTGCTTGCATCATTTGTTACTATCTTACCCACATCGCTGAAATACTCCCCTTCCTTCGATTGTTGTACTAAGCCTACCTCCCCCCCCCCCCTAAATAAAATTCTGCTCGGAAGAGTGACTACTGGAACACGCAACAAACGTATAAACATGCGCAAAGCAGGAACCAGACTACACGTAGCATATGCGAAACTCACCGCAGTGTCGCCCTGTTGCCTTTTGTCTTCGGCTGGAACACGAAAAAGTCTGAGCGCGTGCCTAAAGCCGAAACGATGAAGGGTGGAAAAATGCAGTCTAGTATGACTGCACGTCTATTTTTAAAACACTTTTCTCAGTACGGCTATTAAACCTAAATTACTGCGGGCGCAAAGAGTTATTGTAAGGATACATGTACTGGAACAAGTAGGTCTGTAACGTACTTTGTGGGATTTTAGGTTCTCGTAGCGGTGTTGCAGAATATTCAAGTCATCTGTGATGTGATGCGGCGTCGACTGTCAGACAGTAACAGATGTTTCGAAGTATTGTAATGCCTTCATGTTGGAAGTCAAGCTGTCAGTTCTTACCCAGTTACTTCACCTGAAGATTGAGGCATTACAGTCCTTCGAAAATTGGGTAAATACGTATTAACCAACACGGTGCAACATCATATTTCACTATGTTGATGTGGTCCAAGGTCTGGATAATAAAAAATCAAATTTAACCTTATATTCCTAAGTTACATCACGTTTGTGTAATGTGATAATAAACTAAAATGAAGAATATTTCAAATCAAGATTACGTTCATAAATGCACACAATCATATCTGCAGAGTGTTTGAAATTAACCTTCTTATTTGCATAGTTACATCTTCACATTTTTGAAACGTGATTCTGAAGAAGGAAGGAGAAGATCAGTTTGACTTATCGTGTGAAAAATGACGAAGTATTACAAAGGGTCAAGAAGGAAAAAAATCCTACATTAAATAAAATTAAGGAATGTTAAATGGATTGGTCACATCTTGTGTAGGAACTGCCTTCTAAAGCACATTATTGAAGAAAAGATAGGAGAGATGTGAAGACATAGAAGAAGACGTAAGCACCTACTGGATGAACTTAAGGAAACGAGAGGATATTGTAAACTGAAAGAGGAAGCATTAGATCGCACTGCTTGGAGAACTTGCTTTGGATGAGGCTGGTGCTTGTCGGTAGCACAGACTACGTGATGATACGATTATGTTTATGTCGCTTATGTTAGTTTCGGAATTCTTCGTAGATTAGTGACATTCACTTGCAACAAAAACGATGTAAAAATACACCAATACGAAAAGTGTTAAATTTACATAGACGTGTTTTTGGGGGGGGGGAAATTCTGTGTATTATTTTACGTACGTTTATTCTTTGTTGAGACAAACTACAAAAGTATCTCCCATGTAAAGTAGGAATTATATTAGGCAATCTGGACCAAACTGGATTCACCGAACGGTTGTTAATGTAGAAACGCAATGTGTAATTTAACGCAAATCCGCTTTAAACGTTAAACGCGAAAAAAAAGCTGGACGGACACGATCTACCTCATAGGCCTTCATTTCGTGCAGTCTTTGTAAAGATTGCATAAAAACATTCCAAAAGTTGGCGGTACTGTTGTAGTTTATATTTGGCCCTAACAGATTTATCGGGCCGCCCTAACACGGGGACCACCTAGAAAGCCTTCTCCTCAAAAGTTTATGTATTTATTTACGAAGACTCGACGACTTGAATTACGAACTTCGGCCATAATTTCATAAAAATCAACACTGAGTTTGCCAGCCCAAACACTACTCCTCTACATCCGCTGCCAAAGCTAACACAGTTATAGACCTTACTTTCTCGTTTTCTCAGAATTGCAATGTGGATTAAGAGAATCACAGTTGGCCAAAGATGCGAAGTAAAATAAAGTGCATAACCATAAAATTTCCCTCAACTTCATATATAACCACTGACTGGCATTTCTACTTTTAACAGCTCATAAACAACCCCCTCCCAACCAGTTAACCAGTAAACTTATCTGTATCACAGCCAAATCGTGGTCGTCGGGTTTCCTATCGCCTATGAAAGATCACGGTTGTCCACTTGTGGCCAATATGGACGATCCTACAACTGCAGCCAAATTGCCGGTTTTACAAAATACATATAGAGATTTAATCACTTTCCTTTTCTGCGAAAAACAGTGGGAAAGTGAAGGTCTGCTACTTGTGGTCTACACACACATTACAAATACGATTATGTACACGTCGTTGGGTTTCCTGTTCATTTATTTGAGACACAAACATTCTACTGTCGACGGAAACAAAATTCGTCAACCTCGAGACTGTGTGTAACGTGCATTTTGCATATATTTACAAAACATAATCAACAAATGCACACTATACTCGTATTTAGTACTTCATTGTATCTAAAAACCTCCTACATGTTTCGATGCCCCAATGCATCATCTTCAGGGAGTTCTTCTGCTATACCAAAGTTACAAGCCAGTTAAAATGCAGTCCATTAGCACGTATGCTTAACAGTGTTAAAATAATAGCTTTACCAAGCAACTAATATACAGTCGATCTTACATATAGTATTACAATAATATAAAATGAAGTAATACAATGAACTTTTAATAAAATACAGTATAAAGGTACAGTTCTTGAAGCGATTACTTGAACTACAATCGTATCCAATGTACTGATTCTAAAGGATATAATCGCGAATATAACTGACTGTATATAAGGCCACCGCACACGGTCAGTACATTAGGATACGACCGTAATTCACGTAATCGCCTCAAAAACTGCATGATTATACTGTATTTGATTAAAATTTCAATTTATTTTCTCATTTTATATTACTGTAACGCTATATGTAACATCGACTTATATTAATTAATTGGTAACGATGTTCTTGTAACACTGTTAAGTATATGTACTAATGGACTGCATTCTAACTGGAAGGCAACTTTGGTATAGCAGAATAACTCCCTGAAGATTGTGCAGTGAGGCATCGAACATGTAGAAGTTTTGTTAGATAAGTATTAAATATATTGTGAATTTGTTGCGTATATGTTGTACAATTCATCAAATTCACATCACCATGCATGGCCAACAAACGTATTTCCTTCTGCTTCGTTAAAGATTTACCAAGTCGAACAAGCGGTATTGTAATGACAAATGAATATATACAAGCAGCCATTTGTATACTGTCAATGATAGACTGTACAGCATCCATCTTTAACCGTCGCAGGACAGCTCTAAGAGAAACGCACATTCTAACTAATAATGAAGGCACCGATTTTGACCAGTATTTTTTCTTAAAATAAACAGTGTTGAAATATTAAATTTATTTATGCATTGCGACAATTTATGAATATGTACCCTATTTTTGCTAACCACATTTAAGAGTAGAATACTTCCTCCACTTTCTGCCATGAGCATGGATGCAGCACTGTTAGTAGGCACCATAGTTACATGGAATATCGCCACAAGGGACAGCTATCTTCATACTCACCCCTTTTCAAAAATCGCATGTCTCCCTGTCGGCCGAAACAAAGGTTACTCTAAGTTTCTGTGAAGCGTAAGATGTAAAATGTCCTGCAAACTTAACTGAACTAAAGAAACTCCTCATTTATTTATTTAGCAGGTTGTACAATGTTCCCACATCTTCCTGCGCCCATTTGACAATTATATTATCTTCTTCCTCCAGTTGCTTCTGTCATTCCACTCTTCTTCCGTTAATCCATTTTCTCCCATCAGTCCTCTAATCTCTTCCGCTCAGGTAAGTCTACATGGTTTTCTTCTTCCTGGTGGACTCCATTTCATAACTTCTTTTGGTAATCTCCCCTCTTCCATTCTCTGAACATGTCCATACCACTGAAGTTGTTTGGTCTTAATGTCGTCTAAAAGAGACCTTGCTACACTCATTTTTATCTAATAATAGTATTCCTAATGTTGTCCTTCCTGGAGATTCGAGCCGAGCGTCGCCAAAAGTCCATTTCTGTGGAATTTAGTTTTGCTACCGTTTTTGTTTTTAAGCACCATGTTTCCGCTGCATATGTAATTGTACTTTTAACTATTGTATGATTTATTACATCAATATATTTACCTTTTTAAACCAGTTTTCCGTTATTTTTTGCAGTGACGCCGCAAAGCGAACAATCGATTGAGGCAAGGCACAGACACATTATGGAAGGTTCAAGAAACAAATATAGAAATAAATTTTCTTCTCCAACAAATCTCAAAGTCAGGACATTCCATGATATTTTCAAATTTTTTCAGCCGCTGAAGGGATAACTTTACTACGGAAGAAACATAACAGACGATAAATCGTCGTGTTTATATGATTTCTACTATTAATAATAACAATAATTAAAATTCCGTCAACACACATACGCACATTTTGTTACATAATAAAACTATGTACTTACATGTTACACATCAGTTTGTTGACGGCATTTTAACAGTAATAACCGTCAGTAATTTTCCGGCATTGATCACTCTCGAAGGCAATACAACGTACATACGTACGTATCTGAAGGAGACATATGCAACGGATATAAATTTCACTGGTTCTTATGAAAAAATGTAGAAAGTGCTGGCAGGCTGTGCTAATTGTTTGACGCCGGAAACGTAATTCTCCCAAGAGAATCGACATTGCTCCCACTCTTAATTACATGAAGTGACACTGATATACAGAAGTCCTAGATAAACCACTGAATTTTAACCTCAAATTCTTCTTTTTATGGAATCAAAATTTAAACCGCGACGCCAGTAAACTGCGGTTAAATTTAACGCCATATTCAAGCGTTTCGAGTTTATATGGCCTAGGAAGCTTAATAATAATATCGTTACCGATAAATTTAAAGCCACTCAGGCCGTCCGTCTGCAGGTAATTGGATCGCGAGGTATACAATAGATGAAAATAATGTAAGAAAACGGCTTTGTAATTATCGGTTACTATACACAGGCAGCCATAAGATTTTAGTGATTTGGTCTACAATTAAAGAAAAAAATATGCATGAGATGATAACATGAATTTCCCTAAACCTGTTTATAACAAAAGAGGCAATGTACTGTACGTATGACGTAACACTGACGCGCGTTTGTGCAATCATTGTTGCCCTAGAAAAACAAGTAGTGTTACATATTCCGAGTGTGTGTTTGTAGTCTTAGGAATTCAGCGTGAAGAGCGCAAGCGCCATATTGTCATCCGTAGCCTGTCCGGCTCTACAATATTTTACACATTACCTCATAAGCGGCACGATTTTCGAAAGAAAGTTATCGAGCATGAAACGTGTGATTTTCTTTTCTCTGCATCTTCTCTCTGAAACATTTCTCGTCCTAAGACGAACTGAGCGAGATATGACAAAAAAAATACACATAGAGCTCACGTAAAGTACCCATTATTTACAGGCAGAGTTCAATAAAACTTATATTTTCTCAACAGATAGTAGAAAAATATTCAAAAATCAATTTCATGAAAACCCGTCCAGCAGGAGCCGAGTTTTCCCATGCGGATGGACGAAGGGACGGACCAACAGATATGACGAAGCTAACAGTCGCCTTTCGCAATCTTTCGAACTCGCATAATAACAGAATACTATTTCATTGTTACCAAACATGTATAAAACATCGCTCTCGTATAAAACTGTCCACTTCCAAGTACGTATATATTAAAACGAAAAGGTAACACACTTAAGTTTAATGTTTACTGCAACGTCGTTTTGAAAAGCAATACTACTAAAAGAGAAAATAAATATTATAAACTCAGTTTTTTTTCAAGAGCAAAAGAGTGTGTACATTCGGTGAATATTAACGTTGAAAATTCAATACCGCCTAAAAATGTACGCATAACTTTACGATCGTTTGGTTAGTTCAAAAACGTAAAACGTACGCATGAAGTATTGGATTGGTAGTGCATGTTTCATATGCTTCCTTCCAAAACCTGTCCGAAACATTTTTCGCTATCGTCAGCATTTAGTGAATTTTGTTCGAGATGCCTGCATAAAAGCACGTTCACGCCCACCTACTCCTGAACTGCCTTCATGGCAAGTTATGGAGTGAACTTGATGTTTGTGTAGCAGTGCATCGTTGATTTTAATAATATAAACAGCCGTCTAGATGCAACAATGATAATTTTATTAACAATTTCAAACAGCTCAACATGTTTCGGGCGATAATTTCGCCCATCCTCAGGAGCACTAGACTGTGTTTACAGCTTGTGGTATAAAGCACCGAAGATGCTGTCAGCAATTGAAATTGTTAATAAAATGATCACTGTTGCATCTAGTCGGCCGTTTATATTATTATATTATATTATAGAGTGAAGTTTGCTTTTCACCCGCGGCGTCAAATCAATGATAATTCTGTCAGTACGCCTCGAGCTGTTACATTACATGCGTATGTATCGCGAATGCATTAAGAATTTCATAAAAGACACAAACTTTAATGCAAAGTATTTTGAAAAATCATGAGCCGTGCACTGGCCCAGGCTGTTAATCATCGGCACCTCATATCGAAAATCCACATTCAATCCCAGGTCAATCCATTTGGGATTTATTGCGGACAAAGTGGATTTTTTTACAGATGTTTCTGCGAATACTTTGATTTTCCCTACAAGTTTCACTTTCCCGTACTCCGTGCCCAATCATTCCAATATCACCGACGCTATAACATCACGGTAATCGACAGTGTCGGTAAATAACATAATTAAAAAAACATCATATGTACTTTAGCTAGTTGCTGAAAAAATATGGGATAAATTCTTGCCAAATGCCAATGCCGATAGTGCACTGAACTGGTATGTACTGTTTTCGGTTAGTGTCAGTTACAACGGGAACCAATTTTACTACTATAGAACTGGGTACCCCTGACAAGTTTGCAATTTAATGTTTTGGCTGGGTTTCCTCTTATGTACAACACTGTCTGTGTGTCTGAGAGAAAATAGGAGTGCTCCAGACACCTGGTGGGTTCAGATGTACAAGTTTATTAAACAGCGCATCCACATGAAAATACAGCATGTTTACTGGAAATCCTTGGGTGGTCGAGCTATTTGCATTACATATTTTTTTAGACGTCTCTGTTACTCCTACAGAGGGCTGTCCCAGTTGCTAGCTTGACGAAGGTGGCGGTAGGTTTTACGTATACAGCACTACCCAAAATCTAAAGGGACCCAAATTTAAGGACTCAGCGGTACATTATAGTCTGTTACGTCCAACAGAACCAACTGTACGAAGTCAAAATTTCCTTATCTGTTCCCCCCCCCCCCCCCAAGTGGGGTTAAAAAGAAAGGTTTGTTTTTTTCCGGGATAGCGTAAAAAAATGGTACGGCACCCTATTTGGGGGAAGTTTTTAATTCTCTATTTAAAAAATAGGCTCTCT
>Ga0136643_10007688_pt1 | contig 15626 bp, 12 predicted proteins | sample TergutLab28metaG_FD_96883 | JGI IMG/M metagenome (GOLD analysis project Ga0136643, IMG submission 96883) | Labiotermes labralis P1 segment gut microbial communities from Petit-Saut dam, French Guiana - Lab288 P1 (version 3) (version 3) | ecosystem: Host-associated > Arthropoda: Insects >... | reverse complement strand
TTCCCCTCTACTTCCAGTTTTTGTTTGTGTGGGGGGCTTTAGGGTCCCCCCCCCCCCCCCATATGCCTCCACGGCGTGGACATGAACAGCTTTCTTCCTTATCGTGTACACACGTAACGGCCGTGTTAACTTTTGATGCGGGAGCGATACCAACCCCTTTTAAGAAGGGTTTTAGAATTTTGTGTGGCAAGCTTGATAGATTTTTGAGATTAGACCGATATCTGACAGACGTAACGTAGGTGATGTGAACTTACAAGTGTAAACTATGAATGGATTGCTAAACCTTGCAACTGACATCTTACATGCAGCTAGTTCTTCTGGTCTCCTCGGCAGGGGAGGAGAATTATTACACGCTTCTCTGAACTTAATGTTTGGTGTGAAGTATAACAAAATAACAGGGACAAAGTGAGTTATGTATGCATGCATGAAGCGCAGTGTTGTTCGGTTTTAGTTACACGATTCGTGATACTCTGCATGAAAACCTTTACAAATTGCTCAAGCTTACTTAGCAGTAGAATTAAATAAAATGAATATCAAGGCCACCGAGAAAATATTTCCGTGCGCGCAGTAAAATAAGGATATTTGTTATGAAGCAGTTGTATTCGTCCCCACTAAGTATCGTTAGCGGTCAAGTTAGCGGAAATTAGTTTACGATTGTGGATACAGGCTTGTTCACAACTAGGCTAAGCTAATATTAACCATTTAACTCTATAATGCATCGACAGAAAGTATATGTTGAACACAACAGGAACCAGCAACCTCTCGGCGCAAATATAAGTAAGAAAGACAGGTTTAAAATAGACGTTGCAAGAGATGAGCGACGTTTATAATTATTAAATGTTACTTTGGGTTAGTCTCAGGTTATGTCTGGTGTTTGGCATCCAAGAGTGCGGGGTTTTAACCGATTATCTGCTGGTGATTGCATCAGAGAATATTGAATGAGTACATACAGCCAGGAACATGGTGAACTGACATGATCAGGGGTTAATCGGCCTTGCATCAGGCAAGGGACTCGGTCACTGTGGAATTTTCTCACTATGGAACTTGTGTTAAGTGCGACCACTTGCTGGGCCTGGGACAGGCGTGGTAGTCAATTGATGTTAGCGAGGCTTTGGTTAAGCATGCTATGGATGACTCCCTTAGGAGACAAGACCAGAGCAATGACAGTCTTGTTCATTTGCCACTGTTGCCTGATATCAAACGCCAATTCCTGACATTTGCGTTGTTTGTTTGATATTGTGGCTCGTAGATTGTGGGTTAATGGAATTTCTATGCCCATGAATGCAACGTATTTATTTGTTTTATCAACAAGTGTTATGTCTGGCCCGTTGTAATTAACAGTCTTGTCCGTTAACAGGGTACGATCCTAGTAGAGCTTGTAGTTGTCTTTTTTCCGGGACGTCCTGCGGCGCATGTTTGTCATAGGGAGAATATGGTTCCTCAAAAAGATGAAGCTGTTTCGCCAATTCCTGGTAGAACATTTTGGCGACCTGCTGATGTCTGTGTATAAGTATTTTTGGCTAGTTTTGGACATCAGGCAGTCGCATGTTGGATAGTATCCGATGGAGAGTCTCAAAGGGAACATAAGTCAGTCACGAAGTTGGGATCCTTAATAACGTATTTTAGATAGTTACCTGTAGGAATGACTTTGTCCTGTTTGTCAAACAAATTTCTCCATTATTATTATTATTATTATTATGGCGGCTCTCCCCTACACATTCTACTGTTCAAGTGGCCAGTTACTTGTTGCATGCAGTATCGGAAACAGTTATTATCTTTTAAATAAATATTGGTTTTACTGTATTCATTGGGGTATTACTGTGCAAGACATTTACTAAATAGTGTAGGATTTTAGGTTCGACTACATAAGTTATACTTATAGTCTTGTAATGGACTGATTATATAATAAAAGGAGTCAAAAAAAGTTTTACTGTGAACTTGACAAAGTTCCGAATCATGTATGATTTTTGGAGGAGAAATGTATGGCGAGTTGACTTTTTGTGTGACTGGTGAACTGAGCCAACATTTTTTGAACCCTAGTGATAATAACAGTCACGCTGTGAAATATACGGTGACAATAGATGTATCTTGAATCTGTTTCCTTCTCACAGAAACTCCCAGTACTGAAACCATTGTCAGTGTTTTGAGAGCCAGTGTGGATTTTACATGGTGTTCCTGCTTTAATCCCATGGATTCATGGCGGAAAAGGGGGACTGTGACGTGGTTTTTCCCGAGTGCTTCGGCATTCCCCTGTCGCTTGTACTCCCAGCAGTGTTCGACACGTATTCACTTACCATTTGGGTGTTCGTCAGTTGCTTGACTGGCAGCTGTATTTTCAGAGACAGCCTTTTTCCACTGTATGTGGCAGCTCTTTACAAACATTTTCCTGACTGTAATTCAGCTGTAAGTGAACTACGGGCCTTGCCGTCACCATATTCAGGCCTGTAAACATTTTGGTAGGTAGGGGGTCCTGCTTGGAGAAAAAGGTTGGGAAATGCCGTGTTATACTAACCAGCAATACAAGCGGCAATGCTTGTGAGTTGTATCTGGGAGTTGCCGCGTTCGAGTCTTGGCCTGGACACCAATGTTGCTGACCGAGGTTTGCCATCTTTTATTAATTCGATCCAGGAAAAAAAAAGGGCTACTGCCTAAAATTAGGCCACGACCGCCTCCTTTAACATTATTTCATTTCGTTATTCACTATCCAATCTTTGGACTTCGAGTGGTATGGGATACTGGCGTCATTAAATAAACTGCAAATAATAATATGCAGTACCGTGCGTGGTTGTGTATCATGCCATGTGTGTAACGCTCATGTCAAGAGTTTTCCTGCTGGGATCGCGGCCAGGAATCGGCTGTCCTGACTGTTCCGACTTCAGGAGAAAGTTGAACGCATATGACTTTCTATGAAATGTAATTCTGACTGATCCTAACCTACAGATGATTTGTTCAATTTATCCTGTAGTGCGGTAAACAGTGTCTGCAAATCGAATTTGATTGATACAGTGATACAACGGAACGGCAAGGGACCGAATTTTTTATTTTCGCTGCAGGCAGGTTCCGATTACACTGGTATTGAAGTAAGGATTTTACGAACTGTATAACTTTCCCGCTACAGACAGGTTTCCGGTATGCCCAGCTTCCGTTTAAGACAGGTTTCATTGTAGTGTCATCATGCCTTGGACCACTCGCTCGTGCCATTGTATGTTCGTCACTATGACTACAACGCGCATCAAGTCGTCATTTGTCGACACTTGTATCGATTTTGGTTTAATTATGTACATATCTGACATTTCTGTCTAGCAATTGTGGAACGCATTCGAAGATTCGCAGAGTTTGCGGCCGTAAAATTATCTCGCGTTTGATGGATGCTCTGGCGCATGTGTCTGCTGTTTGAATTACTAGTGTAAGCTTGAGTGAGTTGGTGGTTTTGGTGGCTAGGTTAGGTAAGGTCAGGTTAGGTGAGGTTAGGTTAGGGACCGTGCTGTGGCTTAGACGGTTATTTGCCGGCGTCTCACCGCGGAGGCCTGGGTGCAATCCCAGGCCAGTTCATATGGAATTTGTGGTGGACATAGTGGCGTTGGTTGTACTTCTCTTTCTCCCTGTCAGTATTATTCGACTGGTGCTCCTTGTTAATTACTTCGTGAATGGCAGACGTTATTAATCTTATAAATCGACATCATCATTAAATAAGGCAGCTGAAAAATAAGAAATTTGGTTAGGTCAGGGACGACAGGAATAGCATAGTGGGTTGTGACTAGCTACGGTCTGGACGACGCAGAGTTCGAACCCCGGAATGGCCGAGATTTTTCGTACCCCTCCAGACTGGCCATGGGGTCCACGCAGCCTCTTGCATATTGAGTATCGGGTTTCCTTTCCGAGGTTAAAGATAGAGTAGAGCTATGCCTCTGCCCCCCCCCCCTTAGGGCCTTCATGGCCTGGTGTACGGTGAAGTTTATCTTTTACGTGGGTGAGGTCAGGTCAGGTTATGGTAGGTTCTGGCAAGTGTGTGGGATCGAATACGGGAACTGTCGACTTTGAAACATGAGTGATGACCACACAACTGCGGTTTTTGGTGGCGTAATTATTTGTAATGTCACGTTCATAGTTCGATCCGGGCTATGTTTGGTGGCGTCGAACACGACGATAAAGCAACAGGCAGGGGTGATAATAATAATAATGAAATGACCACATAAATAAGTGAGAACATAAGAATTAGCTGACGTTTTGCGTGACCTTTTCTTCCAAGGCGTTGATTGATTTGTGCTAGTGTTATGTCGTGGGCAGTATTTGCTTTGCCGGGATGTCTGTCAATAATTGAAAATGGTCTTGGCAGGTCATTAGCCCTAGCTCACCACTCGCCTCTGGTTGCATCAATAGCTGCAATACAAACTATACTCTATTTTTATAACAATGAAAGCAAAACAGAGTTTGTTGTGACGTCATGACGGCCAGGTGGCGTGATACACGTGGAGTAGCGATCGAGAATTTATTAGTAGGTCACGTCAGTTTTCTCTTACGTTACTAAGTTTAGCAGTAGACAAGTTGGTTTAAAATTAGCTCCGTTGGAAATGTCATGTCAGTTTTGGCGTGACTGTGTTCTGTTACAGGTTTTGTCATATTTTGTATGTGGTCCATCTTCCAGGTACTGCATATTGGAGACTTGTACAAGATATATATATATGCAGTTCTCAGTTACTAGCAGAGCTTTGTTCCTTGTGTCCTTAAACTTAAGGTTTGAGACAAACACATATTTAACCGTACATATTTTTATATTCAAGATGTAGCCGAGTACCGGCAGGAGCAGTCCTTGAGAATCTAACAGTCGCATAACTAGTTAAGAAATTCTCACCTTAGAAGGTAGACAACAGCCCGTCATTGGTCTCTGCATTAAACCAGGCGAATCTGACCGTGATCATCCACGTATTTAAGAAGAGTTTCATATTGTCTTGTCGTCTACATTAGGATGTCCCAAATGGTGGTTTTGTTCCGGTTTTAGATTAAATCGTTTTATGAATTTCTCATTACTCCCACGCATGCCACATATTCTGTGAGTGTTTCTTGGTGTTATCACCGTACGAATTCAGATCGCTTACTACAGTTCGCATTTTCTGTAACACAGATTTAGTGTCGTCCTCCCACATACACATAAACCACACGAGACGCCTCTTCCTCTTCGGTATTTTCCAAATATAATTTTGTTTATATTTTTCATCCAAATATTGAGGAAAATATTTATATTCCCTTTCACTTCACATCAACCTGTAAGTTGTGGCTGCCACTTCAAATTGTAATTTGGTATTTCTGCTCTCATCATTGTGTATTTGAATTTAAAAACATTTGGCCAGAAACGGCCACTGTCTGCTGGACCTCGCAGAAGCGAAATAGGCTACCGCTGTTGACAGGGTGGACCATTGTTTTCGCTAGCGGGGCCATATTACTAGCTTAAGTAAACTTCACGGGCCACAAATCTTTTTGTTGTAAAACTGAAAACATTAAATTAATTACAGGTACGCAGCGAATTAAAACTAGGTTTAAACTGAACAAAACAAAACAAAACACACTTCACCGTTATTTACTTAATATTATTTTATTCGGACGACGATTTAAATTAGTCCCATATTTGTGCTGTAAATTATAAGACAACGTAATTGGAACTTGATTTGTTGCAATCTTAGTATTTTATCATGGACAAGAATTGTCCACCCCTGGCTTAGTGGCACAGGCTGTTAAGTACCTAAAAGTAGTAATACCTAGATTTTGAAGACCCTTAGTTTTTCTTCTGTTGTAGAATACATAAATAATAATAATAACAATAATAATAATAATAATAATAATACCGGCACAACAACAGTATAGTTTTTTACTTACAAATAGTATTCAGTTGTTGAACATTTTTAATTCGATGTACTTTTAAGAATGCTGTTTGCATTTTCTTTTCTGTTAGAACTACATATTTGAATTCATTTCGGGGCCACTAATACCTTACGGCCCAGTTGAAATTCTTGGTTGTATGTGCACGTAACACCTGCCCCTTATAGTTAGAAATTCTTGCCAACATCTGTAATGTGTATGTAGACTCAACAAACTGCTGAAGAAGTGCATATCCATAAACAAAGAATGAAGCAATACACCCGCTATTCTTTACTAATATTTGAGAGCCAGTAATGGGTTACGTCATGGCAGTAATTTTACTGTTTTATTGATGACATTCATGTGCTTGCCTGTCGGACACCAGGTTATGGACAACATTATCATATTACATGTTGTGCCGGTTTGTTGTCTGATCGTTATGTAGAAGAGTCGGTGCTAATAGTTTTAGATAGAACTTGTATATGACAGTTACAAACGGCAATGCAAGACGCCTGTGTTTCAGTCGGAATTGCAGTCTCGACCTTTGTCACAGAAAGTTAACTCCGTAGCTAGCGGCACAACGTACCTGTCAAGTCTACTTCGGAACGTTGCCAAATTTAGATTGTGTGACAATGATTTAAGTGTCGAGTGCCCTAGACAAGACCCCAGCAGACACCGCGAAGATGGGGCCCCTTGCTTGATGGGGGCCCCCAGACATCCAGAATGCTGAAATTTGTAGGTTATTTCAGACTGGATTCCTGTCTAGAAGGTTCTGGATCCCTGTTATGAGATAATAGTAACTTCCCTATCAGTTATCTGGGGGCTTCCTCCCGGTTGTCTGCACCTAAAGGGTTATAACGAGTAAGAGTTGTCAGATGAAAGGTCGTGAAAGGAGCGTGCGATTAAAGCATATGGGAGAGTGAAGGAACTTTCGGAACTAGATGGAAGTGAGTGGTCAGTTGCAGGTTTACTCTTCGGGAAAGAGTTCCCATTTCCCACTGTATAGGAGCTATATGGTTCTCATAACCAGTCTGAACGAGGCGGTGAAACGAGAAGTCCCGTCGCGAGGTTTCAGGCTTCCGCCACCATAGTTTTTGCTTTGAAGAGAATCGAAACCCGGCCGTCTGGCCCGTTTAATTGACGAGTCGCTCGAAACTTTGTGATAACGTACTTGTAGTTCATTTATTGCAGGGGTCATCAGTCTGTGGTCCGCCTAACGTTTTTGTGCGGTCCCCAAAGAAGACATGGCAGAGATAACTTATTGCACAGTCTGTTTGACCACATCACATGTTTTAATAGTAAACTTCATTTGTGGGAACTTCATCTTCGGAAAGGTGGCTCGGCACACCTCCCAAGTTTGTCGGAATGCGTGGCCACGGACAATGTGAAACAAGCTTCAGCAATTGCTGATCTAAGGACTGAACTCAGAAACAGGTTCACAGATTTCAAATCAAACGAAAAATCAATGAATTTGTTTTCTACCACTTTCACTGTACTTATCGACGATGTTCCTGGCAACATGGAAATGGAAATAATTGATTTACAATGCAGTGGTGGCCTAAAAGAAAATACTAACGTTTTGGGCTCTTGGATTTATATTACAAACATATTGACACGGACACTTTTCCAGCAATCCATTCATACGCCGTGATAAGTACTAATGCAAGTGGCTTTTTTAAAGCATGAAGAATGTTGAATCCAAAACAAAGGGCCCAGACAACGAACACTCATTTGGAAAACTGACTGCGAATTTCTGCCTAGCAGATTAAAGCTGATATGGACAGATAACTGAAAAATAAACACTGCCAAATATCTCAATAAAGATGAACATTTTTTGTGCCTGTAAAATTAGTAAGACAGGCCAATTAATTGTATTAATAATTATACTTATATTTTTAGATTCTGAATATTTAAATTTTTTAATTGAACCTAAATTGTTCTGATTTGCTGCATGCTTTTACAAAAAATATTCTTGTGGGAATCAAGAAATGACAATAAATAGCCCATAAATAAATAAATAAACACATATAAAAGAACTGTCGTGTGTACGTTTATGTAGGGAAATATTAGTGGGAATACCCAGCAATAATAAGCAAACTTTACTTCGTAAAACGTGCTTGCAGCCCGCGAATCTTTCTAAAATTAAAATGTGGCTCTTGAGTAAGTAAATTTTGAAGATCCTTGATTTAAAGCATTGGATCTTAATGAGTTGTATGGTCCACAGTATTAGCGCTTCAGGAAGCTCTAACGCAGACTTTGTTTGGTGTGTGTCCGTAGAGGAGGGGGTCGGGGGTGGAGGAAGGGAGGGCGCCTAATCAAGTGAAGGAGTTTGAAATTGCAGGCGTATGCTTTGTGCGTGAGGGGAGAGGAGAAATGTGCACAAAACTTCCGCTGCAAAATCTGACGTTACTAACTAGAACACCTTAGGGTACCTAGGCGCAGATGGGAGAATTGGGACCTCCTACATAAGTGTGTCATGTAGGCTGGATCCTTCTGACTCATGATGCGATCTGTTTGCCGGTTATTATGAACACAATAAATAATCTTTCAGTTCCATAAAGACTTAGAATTTCCTGATCCAGCTAAGTGACTGGAAGTTTTTCAAGACGGAGTCCATTTTGTAGACTTACTCACTTTTAATGCTTTTTTTTTTGTAGGAAAATTGGAAAAATAAAATACCTTCAATTTTAAATGTATTGGACTGTCGAGGATAACTTAGGAGTTACTGTAACGTGATTTGTTGAATTTATATGGTGGCATTGTAAGTAAATACATCTACTACTACTGAGCTTACTCCTGTATGCACTTCGGAATGCTTACCAATACCAAGTGCGTAATGTATATGTTTGTGCATCCAGTTGTGTAAAATAGCTCACGCTGTGAACCCTCAGTTATGCCCGATGTTGGTCTGGTTAATCGTTTGGAGTTGCGTGACACAAAATTGTAGGTAACAGACGGCTTGCAAGACCTGGGCGAAGACTGGATGATAATATAAAAATAGATAAATATGATGGCAGGGCGCGGACTAATTCTGGCACACTCTATTAACACGGTAATGAACCGTCTAATTCTTTACAGTGCATGGTAATTTCTTGACGGCTAACTTCTTTATTCTTTGTACACCGTAAGTTAGAAACCTCGTTGCCAAAATACTCGTGCCGTCTTTGCAAAATGTCCAGTAAACGCAGACCTTGAATGCAAACAGTTATACTGTCTACAGTTTAGACCACATGCTTTCAATCTGTAGTTGAGGCATCCCCGTTGTGTGTGTAACAATGAAAATAAAAATAGAGGTAAAGTAAATCAAAACACAACTAGTTTTATTGGATGTTAATGAACCACATGTATCGGCCTACTTGGCCATCATCAGGTTGCAAGGTTCTACGAGACTAAGTATTGTTGTGTGTGGCGGATGTTGAGATCTCATCATCTGACCAAAATTATATATGAGATATAAACTGCGTATGAGCAGACCACTACCGAAGTCAACGCATAACAGCCACCACATAACGTCCACACAACAGAAGCCAGTCTGCACACGCAAAACCTGACAAAATCCATATAAAGACGAGAATGCAACGACAGCATACAGTTCAGTAGTGATCTGTATATACAACAAAAAGTCTGTGTCAGTTAATTAGTGATTCCCACACACACCACAAGACTGTGTTAGTGCCACATGCTAATTATCACCACAGTGACTATAGCGACAGACAGGACTCCGACTCTACAGTGATCCCCGGGTAAAATACACAAACGTGCCAGTGCAACACGAAGTGTCCAACACCAAAGTAACACTAGAACCAACAAGAAATCTATCCTCGAATCTCCAACGCCACACACGTGACGCATTCAGACCTGCTAATTCGCCATTCGGACCCACCCCTCCAGCAACGACAGAGCCCAAGGGAGATGACCCCTACCCAGGATACCGCCGTACCTGCTCATACGCAGTTTATATCTCATATATAATTTTTGGTCAGATGATGAGATCTCAACATCCGCCACACACAACAATACTTAGTCTCGTAGAACTTTGCAACCTGATGATTACCAAGTAGGCCAAAACGTGTCGTTCATTAACATCCAATAAAACTAGTTGTTTTTTTTACTTACTTTACCTTTATTTTTATTTCCACGCGCTTTCTGTTACAAATACTCTTTCCCTTAAAGAAAAGCTGAAGTCTCTTGTGCCCTTCTTTAAAACCCGCCATCCAGTTTAGTCTGTGGGTGTAGACATTGTTCAAGAGGAATTACATAGGCGTGGAGATAAAATGGTATTCACCGATGGTTTCTCCCTCATCCCTTGCGAGCTTAACAGGATTTTGTACAAACAAGTTAAGAATTTTCTTTGTATTCTGTGAAACCTGGAATTTGTTTTAGCTGCACCGATACTATCGTTGCTGATGGCCTTCGTCTCGGTTAGCGGAAACAAGTGGCAAGTGTTTGGAGTGGATTGGTCATAAATATGACGCCACCCCACAGCACGGAGGCCAACTGAGAATAGTGGAATTTTCTGCTAGTCTGGGATCTTGGGAACGCCAAATTTTTACATCAGTGATGAATGGTCTGTATCTTGCCATGTTTGTCTGAAAGCTGTACGTTAAAAACAGAAAACTTAAGAAAGTGACATTTGAACTTCTCACTTAGGATCCTGAGTAGATGGTACCATTGCTTCCCTGTTCGTTCTGTTCTGCAAATGGAGGTAGCAGGACTTGTCAGAACGTTGGTACACCTTCCAAACTATGTAGCATCACACCTCAAAACACCATGCGTTAAAACCAGATATAGTTTGCACGGCGGCGAAGTTTCGTATTGCGTTAAGACCGTGTATTGTATAGGTCTAGAAAATGGATACCGTTGTTTCGGAGGAACATATTGCTTCCATATTTAGGGTATAAGTGATAATCTTATTTGTTGCGTCATTCATGTGACAAACGCTTGCCATTCTGTGAAAAGAACAGAATGCTTATACTTGGAGAAAAGTGCTGAGGGGAACATTTGGGGCTAAGAAAAGTAGACTAATAGCATTGGTCAACAAAATTTAACTTTTTTTTTGTCCCACGAACGTTAATAGATTAACTTAGCAGTACGTTTTTATGCTGAATTAGGTGTGTATACAGAATTTTTCTGTCAGGTAGGGTTTCGAAAATGCAGAGGAATTTAAATGTGCAAAATAGTACTTTACGTTCTCATGAAACAGGCAGGAAGTTCCCTCTAAAACGTAGAGGCGTATGGGTGTCGCTGGCATTTGGCGCCAGGTACATCCCTCTTCAGTGTCCAGCAATAGTATGCCAACATAATTGAGGTCCACTTGCCTTGGTACAGCTTTTCCATAGCCATAATGTCTTGGTGAAATCTCTCATCATGTTCGTCACTGACTTTGCCTAGATTTTCTGGGAAAAAATCCAAGTGTGACTCCAGAAATTGGATTTTCAGACTCATATTGCATCCCATAGCTTTGTACGAAGTCAGCAGGTCCTGCACAATATCCTGATATTTCGCTGCTTTGTGATTTCCTAAGAAGTCCTTGCAAAGCCTCTTAAATGACAACAATGCATTTATTTCAGTCTCATTCAGGTCTTCATCGAACTGTTTGTCTCGCATCTTTTCCCTGATCTGGGGGTCCTATAAATATACCCTCCTTGATTTTTGCGTTACTCACATTTGGGAACTTATTCCTCACATATTCGAATCCACGGCCGGTTTTATCCATACCTTTCACAAAGTTTTTCATGAGGCCCAGGTTTATATGCAAAGGGGGCAGATAAATTTTCTCCAGAAGAACAAGAAGATTGATGACAATTTTCTCCCCTGGCGTCAGTGATGTTCGTTTAGGCCACAGTTTATTTACACAGTGATTCTTCTTGTCCCAGCTGTCCCACTCGCACAGGAAACAGCAGTATTTTGTGTACCCGAGTTGCATTCTGAGTAACAGTGCCACAACCTTGAGATCACCACACAACTTCCACTTAAATTCGTCGTGTTTAATCTTTCCCAACAGTAGCTTCGTGCTTTCATAACTTTCCTTCATGTTGGCTACATGAGCCAAAGTAGCGGAGGTGAGTCCATTTCCGTTGCGGATTAGAACCACCTTCAAGCTCACTTTTGACGAATCAATGAACAAGCGCCACTGATCTGGGTTATATTCATGGCCAAGAACTTCCATAACGGAACAAACATCATTGCAAAACACGACACCATCTTCCAGGGAGAAGAAATCCTTGAATTCTTCATGGCGCCCACGATGAAAGCACACCTTAGTTACCTGGCGCAGAAGATTCCAGCGCTTTAACCTGGAGCGTAAAAGTTCAGGTTGCTTCTTTGACAGGTTCAGATCGTGGACGATATCATTCAGGTCCCCTTGAGTCAGCATGTGCTGTTCATTGGAAGAACAGGCTTCTGCAAATGTTGTATCACAATCCTTATTTTTGTTAGCTTGACCTACATCTTTATCACTTGACTCACTCTCACTCAGTGTCATGTTTTGTTGGAGGCGTTGTCACACGTAAGTGGCCTCATCGCAGACGGTAAATTAGGATAATGAACAGTGTGTTTGGACTTGGCTGTTAACCACTGATACTGGTCAGGCAGAAATAGCAATCTGAAACATGTTTTGTGGGCTGTCTCCAAACCATAGGAATGGCGAAAGGCATACAGCCTGAACCTTTTGTCCATGCCGCGAGAAGCCTGGCACGTGTCATACGACAAAAATTGGGAGCACAACTCTTGTCCCAGTCACCCACTTTGCAGCCGAAATAATGCTCGTAGCATTTCTTAATCAGGGGTGTGAAAGACCATCTTCGGGATTTGAATGTCACTTCACCGCAGATGTAGCAGAATGCATCCGATTAATTTACGCACTTTCTTGGCATATTAATGATGGGATAAACACTGTACTTCTGTGACGATAACACACTGAGCTCTGGCCAGCAACCGGCAGAGGACTATTAGTCACACGTGTATGACACTAACACGTGACTCTTTGCTTGTTACAACATGTCCAGACTACCACCTACAGGCCCCCCAGTGACTCACATATGGGAGGCTTGTGCTTTCATATAGCCTGATGCAACGCGAAAGGTGTTGGTGATAAGGAAATTCTGGAAACATATTTAAATTCAACGTCCAAAAATACATCAGAAGCAAACATTTTTCCTCAGGGGACAAAATATTTGTTGACCAGTGTAGTTGGAAAGAGAAAGTAACATAAGGAAGAACTAAAATATATATTCAGGGGTTGAGAGGAGGCGTAATGAGGAGCTTCATGATGTGTTCAGGGCTTGAGAAGAGGCGTAATGAGGAACTTCATGATGTGTTTAGGAATTGATAGGAGACATAGTGAGGAGCTTCATGATGTGTTCAGGGATTGAAAGGAGGCGTAATGAGGAGCTTCATAATATGTTCAGGGGTTGAGAGGAGGCGTAATGAGGAGCTTCATGATGTGTTCAGTGATTGAGAGGAGGGTAAAAAAGAGCTACACGAAGTGTTCAGGGGCTGAGACTAGGTTTCTAATGGACCTATCGGAGTAAATTCTTCCCTCTTCCCGTTGCACCTGAAGACGGAAGCAAATCCATCCTCCAAAACTTTGTGGGTCTTTTAACCTAAGACAGTTCAATCACGATAATGTGAATGAATTGTGCTGTTCACAATTTTTAAGGACAGTTTAAAATCAAGAATCCTGAAACGGTCGTGAATTTGAAAAAAGGTAAACAGCATGTCAGTAGAAAAACCTGACCGGAAGAGTCAATTGGAGAGCATCTCTTTATGTGGAATGATCGTGAGTGGAATGTAACTATTCAGCTGGCATGGGATAGAGTCCAGTACTTGTACAGATTTGTTAACTGTAGATACAAAATTTTACTATCGGTAGCAGACTTCATGTAACTTGCCGTGCCGTTTTTTTTTGTTTCCAAATAAACTGAATTGCATTCGTCAAATCCATGTTTCTGTGGCACCGAATAGTGAACTGTTGTGACGATTATGTGTGACTTACGAGGGATGCACAAATTTTCCCAAAATCTATGAGACATCTCAAAATTGTAGGCGCTAGAAGCGTGACATGAAGCAAGTTTCCTGCTGAGGACTCACAAATATTAGGTGCCTCTACGACCTGGCATCAGGTGTTTGTGCACCTTTGATTTGGGAAGTATCAGTGTATGTAAGGTGTTGGTAGTTGTCAGGAAGCACTGCCCTTACTTAGATTAATTGGTTTGGGCCACGTGGTATCTCAGTCTAATCAGCATAGCTCGTGATACTTCAACCGTGTGCTTAGGCAATGCAGTACAGTCACTGTGGTAAGATTTAAATGCGTGGCAGACATGAATACTGTCATTTACGGCAACCCGGTCCATATATTTTATACTTCTGGTAATTTCCTATCCAAATCTTGTCTACCCCTGGTAACCCTAACTTAACCGTCCCAAATGCATTCTCGGTAGTGCTTCTATCACCCACCGCCTATACAGACGTCGAGTTGAGTTCCCGACGAGACGCATAAATGACAGCTATGTCAAGAAAATATGTTCATATCAGATATCCGATTGTGTTTATTTCCTGTAGCTTGTGCCTTCAGATGTAATACTGGGGATTTTCTGGGACATTATTATTTTGGGAGTCCTTGAATACGTGGTCGGACAATTAAGTTCGCGAACTCGCCACCGTGTGTTTGCTGTGGTAGCACTGGACAAAAGCCTTAGTATGGTTTGATGACGTTGACATTTCAGCATTTCACAGCTGTGTTGTTGTTGTTGCTGATCTATGGCAGTCTCTTTCTGAGTGACATCTATTATTGTCTGCTTGTTTTTTGGTGTGCCGCCACGAGAATGTCGGAGCTTGTATTAGAGCAGCGAACGAACATTAAATTTCTTGTTAAACTTGGAAAGAGTGGAAACGAAATTAGAGAGATGTTAGTGCAAGTTTACGGGGATAATGTTATGAAGAAAACAGCAGTTTAAAAGTTGTTGAAACGTATTTCTGAGGGAAGAAAAGGTGTCACTGACGAAGAGAGAACAGGACGGCCAGCAACAAGCAGAACATTGCAAAAATTCATCAAATTGTGCGTGAAAGTCGTCAGCTGACTGTCAGAGGCATAGCAGAGCAAGTGAACATCGACAGAGAAACAGTTAGGAAAATCTTAACTGAAGATCTTGACATGAGGAAGGTGTGTGTGTGTGTGTGTGTGTGTGTGTGTGTGTGTGTGTGTGCAAAAATGGTCCCTAAGGAGCTCACCGAAGAACAAAAGCAAAGAAGAGTCACAATTTGCCAAGACCTTTCAGAGAGACAAGATGACATTTTGGGCCGTGTCATCACAGGTGATGAAACGTGGGTCTACCAATACGACCCTGAAACGAAGCGGCATAGTGCACAATGGAAGACTGCCAATTCCCCACGACCAAAAAAATTCCATCGGTCCAAATCAAGAGTCAAAACAATGTCGCTGACTTTTTTTGATATTAGAGGGCCTGTTCTTCATGAAATTGTACTAACTGTACAGTCAACCAAGTTTACTATTTGGAAGTACTGGAAAGGCTTCGTGAAAAGTTTAGACGGAAACGACCCGAACTTTTCGCCAACAACTCATGGATCTTGCATCACGATAGTGCACCTGCTCACACGGCGCTGTCTGTGAGGGAGTGTTTAGCTACTAAACAAATAACTGTGTTGGAACACCCTGTCTATTCACCAGATCTAGCCCCCAGTGACTTTTTTCTGTTCCCGAAGATAAAGGAAATATTGAAAGGAAGGCATTTTGATGACATTGATGACATCAG
>Ga0136643_10007686_pt1 | contig 15630 bp, 6 predicted proteins | sample TergutLab28metaG_FD_96883 | JGI IMG/M metagenome (GOLD analysis project Ga0136643, IMG submission 96883) | Labiotermes labralis P1 segment gut microbial communities from Petit-Saut dam, French Guiana - Lab288 P1 (version 3) (version 3) | ecosystem: Host-associated > Arthropoda: Insects >... | reverse complement strand
TCACAAAATTGTCACCGTTTTTGTAAAACGTTTTCACAGCAAAAGCACATTGTGCTCCAGTCCACGGCTCCATTGCCACTTAAACGATTTAAAGTTGGCAGCAAAATGGAGATAGCGGATTCCGCCCCATTGTTGCCGAACCAGAAAAAAACAGTGTTGCAAAAAATCGCCCGATTCACTGACGCACCCTATATATATATATATATATAAATCACCAAAATAAGAAATTAAATTAGTAAACCAACATTTAAATCTCACTTTTGGCAATTAGCTGTGAGGAAGGAAAGTGTCGCAGAATCGTGTTCAATGGCAGAGTTTTATACTGGCAATATTCAACCTCTAATATATGGGTCCACCCCGTTAGCAATATGCGTAAGGTTCGAACAGTACACAGTCGAAACATGTGGCCGCGGTAAGGGGTAGGTCTGCGACCGGTAGCTTGCAGGGATTGCAGGTTAGAATCCCGCTGGGGGCTTGTAGGGCTGTGTCTTGTGAGTGTTGTGTGTTGTGCAGGTACAGGCCACTGCGAAGAGCCGATCCCTCGTACAGGAAAATCCTATCGAGTGTGTGGCTGTCACAGAGAGAAATCAACTGTGACAGTCACCGTCTATGCTTGTGACGATTAGGTACAAATGGCAGCACTAAGAAAAAGAGTACAAATATGAACATAACGTGCGAAAATAGAAGCCATATTAACCTACAACATGCCTGATTTACAAAGCAGATGGTAGGCTGGATACTGTAATACTCTGTGAAAACTGAGTTATTTTCTATGGAATAATGAAAACATCAAAAGCGCAGCTTAAGATAGCTTTTAGCTTACTTCTACACGCTGCCTCACACGTGCAAGTTATATCTAACTTCAAGAGAAATGGAAGCACAGCACACCGGCTGTGTGTTTGTAAACTATTTTGCAGATGTGTATAGGAAGGTAGTGACCGAACATCCTTCTGGAGACTCCTTTGTGAAGTACGGAAAATGCGGTTAGGATAGCCCTCAACCAGGCCAGTGGTTAAACTTGCTACCTCCAAAATGTAGGTTAGGCTGGTCTCTTAGGTTGTGACACCCTGTCTTTCGGTAAATGAATACAAAAATTTCGGAGAAAAATGGCGGGTCCGTATTGAGGAAAGAATTTTCATGCAATGTTTTCACCCAAAACGTTAGCAAGTACATATATGTGTAGACTGTGTTGCACACAGGTCAGAATCTGAGCAAGCACCGTTCTGAAGATCTCCAAATCAATAAATTGTGAACCGACAACTACAAGGCGGAAGAATCATGTGATTCCTAACTTAATATTTGGGAAAGAAATAATAACAGCCCGATAATCCACTTATGCGCTTAACGTTCATGTCAAATGGCAATTTGATTATTTGGGCCTTACCGATTCCTGTGGCGTTTGGATGCCTCGTTTTGTGATGTATGACCGTCCAGTGGAATGCAACACGGCAGCAAGGAAACAAATTCAGCAATGAAAATTAAACATTTATCATCCTCTTGTTAATTACGGGCACATGAGTGGATATGGACATTATTTTGAGGAAAGTGTGGCTTGTTCCTCTGCTGTTGGTTAGGACAGAGCGCGGTGTAATTAGGAGGTCGTTGTGAATTATCACGGTAGGAATGCTGCATGCTTGAGTGGTGGTGAGAGAGTGATTACTAAATATACCCAGACAGTACTACATCAACTAATTTGTGAAATAACGAGTAGGTATGGACTAATAAAGACTTTCGTTGTAGACAAACGTTTGAAGGTCCAAGACGTGTCTAGGACACGTTGCTCTCAACTGTACAAACGACTGACGGACGGTAAGCATAATTCTTCGGGCTACTTATTAATACTCAGGTTTAAGAACAATTTAAAATGCAAGAAATTATAAAATTTCAAAGACAAATTCACTTGAAAATAGCGACTAAATGTAGTGATGGATTTGTTTCATGATCAACAAAATGTCGTGTCAACCGGACAAGGAAATTAAAGAAAACATCGGGTACATATAATTAACCGAAAAATGAAACAGTATTAGTGACAGGCGCCAGGGACGAAGAGATCTGAATACAGTTGAGAGATATACACGAGAGGTGTGCAAGCTGCAGGCCGAGGGCCAGATATATAAAGCGAAATATTCAATCCTACACAGGGACATAATAACTTAAGATCGCTATTAATTTTAGGACGCTTTTATTGAGGTCATATATTTCCGTCCGTCTGACTGTCAGTGAGCCTAATATAAGATTCCTTTTAAATTACATGTGGGAGACTTAATACGCTGTCGGAAAATTCCGATGTGGAATATATTCAGCCAAAATAATTTCCCATTAGGTAACTGAAATTTTCGTGCATATCATAAACAGTTAATTAAAAGACAGGTTGCAATTAGGCTTAATAAATTCCAAAGAACGCCTTGGAAATTTCTACTTTATTTCTTAAGCAACACACTAATTTCTCTCTTACACACAGCAAAGTGCAAGCTATATAACTGCAACAAATAAATGCGAGTCATAAACTTCGAATATGATAAAACCTCAAGTGTTGGTGTCCCTATTTCACACATATGTTCATTACACTTTCATCTAACACGAGTAAAGCTTAACAGAGTTAAGACACTGCATACTGAGCACTATGCTGTCACAGAATCTGTACAACAGCAATCACACTTTAGGATATTTTCTCCGAATGGATCATTAATAATGTGGCTTTCACCGGCATATACTTGTACAGCCACAGACTAAAGTACATTTTGTCAGTGTTAACAGGTGTTGGTTATTTAAGTGTCCCAAGTAACGGAACAGATTTTTCCTTCAGGTCCACCGTCACCACCAAACATTCCAATCTGCCCGGAAGTAAAAATTACTTCCTCGTCCCAGACTAAGAGAAAGGTGGACACAGACGATCCAATCTAAAGAGCCATATGCAAATAACCAGAGACTATGCAATCTCCGAGTGCGATATATATATATATATATATATATGGTGTGTTTCGTTTAGAATATCTGCTGTAGTAATGTATGCAATGTGTTGTATTAGGCGGGCAGGTGCTACAAGTATGGTCAATAATAGGAATTCGAAAACCCTTTCCCTGAGCACATTTAATAGGTTGTTATATTATCTATGTTAGTAGCGCACATTAATTGTTTTATCCACTTTTTGTTGTATATAATATACCGAATAGACATCTACAAACTTTAAAGGAAATAATCTCACAGATTTTAACCAGCGAGATAAATAGTAGGCATGTGGTGGACTGTGCGTAGTTGTGATCTTTAAGACGATTGAAAGTAAACGCAATTCGTAAACATAATATTAGTACATTAACAGATGGTTTTCACAAGTTTTTACTGACAACTATCAAAATACAAAGAAGATACATAATTATTCTATTAAATCTCTATCTTTAAGTAACACTAAATTGAATTAGAATATAAAAATTATATTTGCATCTGTGGCGCAAAACCGAACTCTGGTCTATTGCTCGTAGATGACCCCAGTCACATATACACGCAGCCGGTAAAGACTCCTCCGAACGAGTGATGAGCTCGTCGCAGCGGCCACTACCTACAGAACACACAACTAACACCAGAGGCGAACGCCCATGCCTTTAGTGGGATTCGAACTCGCGATCCCATCAACAAAACGGATACAGACAAAGGCGCGGGAACCGGGATCGGCTAAAAATTGTACATATTAGCTAAATATTCGTAAGACGAGACACTGCATATACTTGTTGTGCCGGTCATTTAGGGTAATAACGTCAAGAAATGTAGCTTTTAGGGAGGAACGTGACCAATTATGCATGAAGAAACTGAGAAATTCATGCACAATTTCAGATAAATACACTGACAGGAAAAGTCCTTTTGTAAAGTCCAATTTCGGTCATAAATAATGTAATTTTGTGCATACTGGTAGAGACGCCTATGTGAGGAGATAATATTAAAATGGATTAAAAATACCCATAATTAAAGAAAGAGGGTAGGTGGGTATACAGTGGATTCATCTGGCTCAGGACAGGGCCCAGTAGTGTGATCCATAAAGGAAGAGGGTTTGTGAAGGAGCAAATGAGCTATTACCTTATGAGGATAACTTTGTTTTGTATAACTGCATCTGGATTTCACAAAATTGGACAAATGTTAACTCTGTTTGGTTGTGTCAATGTACAAATCCAACGTCAAAGTCGATCGCAACTCAGTAGGGTATTTGCGAAATAAGTTAAACGTAAGTTACAGGAGCGGAAAAATAAATGTGGCCTTCCCAACAATTGGTCACAGTGTCCTCCACGTGAAAAGTGTGCATATAAAACTTGCCTACAAACAGCAGATGGAGCGCTACACATGATGCACGTAGTACAGGCTTAAGCGAACTTGATAGATTCTCTGCAGTTTTAAGGAGAATCTAAACACGAAAATCGGTCGCGAACTTACGATGAGGAAGCCAAACAAAAGACACGCTTGGTGCAGCTGGAAATAGCAGCACAGAGGGCCCATTTAGCGGGAGTTTTAATTGAAATCATTTGTTGTTATTATGAGGGAAAAGTGAGGCATTTTCCTCTTTCGGATATGCTCGAGTCATTCCTTATTTCTCTTCTTACTTTACCCTTCTCAATGTTGCCACTTGTCTGACGATTTTAAATGTACGATGTTCAGTATCAGATGAAAGTAAAGACAAGTACGATTACTTATTCGAGGCAGTGGTAATATGGCACAAAATTGTCAAGCCGATAGCTGCTGGATGACATAAAAAGTAAACACACACATATACACGGAATTAATGTAGGTACTGTTGATAAAAAGTGCCTGTATATGTAGTTGTACTTATTATAATATACTATAAAAATTTATTTTGCCGAATCACAACACAGAATACTGATGTACTTGCTAACAGATTTTCTGCTATTCACATCCCTCATATTAATCCTAGTAATATATCGGTTATGAACTGTTTGTCTTAAATTCTACATTATTTGATATATTTATTTATTTATTCAGTACGCACACAACACAAAAGTCCTAGGTAACTTGTTTCGGGCTATTTACGGGCCATTATCAGGCCTAAACATAAAAACGTGAGAAATTATTGTGCAGTCGTCCATATAACCTGTGAGAAAGAAATCGTATTCCCTTACATAATTATAAAAAAAGCGGTTAAACTGCATCTGATAGGTAAAAAATTAAAGAAATCTATAAATAAAACTGTAGGTTAAAAATAGAAATATTATTAAATAAATAAAGAAAGTAGACAGGTAAAAGTTTTAAGATACGAAGTGACAAAGCAGCTTCCGCTGCGTGGTCTCAAGACTGGCGATGCAACATTATGGGGAAATTTGCTATTTGTTGAAATGGGAACTCGTCGCGTTTTCTGCAGCGAATTTATTCTTCTCGTTATCATATATCTACATACGTCAGAGTCTGCATAAATGAAGTTAGTAACCGTTAAATGAATAGAGGAAATTGCCATTATTATTTGACTGAAAACAAGGTAGTGTATATACTACTTACATTCGTTTAGATACTATAGAGCGGCCTATGTAGCTGACTTTTACCATAGTATCCATGTGGGCTCCTTTTTTAGTAAAATACTTTATTTCAATTATGTCATCATTTCTACCGAAATTATGACCGTTCTATTAAAGGCGATGGGAAAATTTTGATTTTGTATTATTACTTCTGAAATAATGTAAATGTTCTTTATAACTTGTTTAAAACATCCGTCTCGGTTGTCCCATATAATTCTTACCACAATAACCACAAGATAGTTTCATTGAAGGCATTTATTTCAGTAATTAATTCACAGAACATTTAATTTTAAAAACAACGCACAAGGTTGATACAGATGACTGTAGAGTTTCTTTTACATGTTCTTACATATATGTCTGATGATGGTCCGTAAATAAGCCGAAACTAATTGCCTTCCAGGTTTGTACTGTGTATGGTGGAAAACTGAACAAATATGTCTACTGATCCGAGGAAAACGAGGGTGTTTCACCTGAACATTAAAGTCTATATTATTGGCCACATATTTATTTTAGTTTTCAACTGTCGCTCTCGGTTTTAATTGTAGGACTAATCAATGATTTTTTCAATCACTATCTCTCTCTCCCTCTCTCGTTTAATTGCCTATCGATCCTTTACACAAACTAGTTTTATAATAATGACTGACTTCGCGATTTGGCGTACAATATTATGACAACAGTGAATTACATTGGAAATGTCACGACAAGGCATTTGAGTTAAAAGTGTGTTCGCAGTATAATTCTTAAAAGAAAGAGAAAAATACAAAATCTGCGGAAGCCACCATTCAGGCCAAACGTAAAATAAACAGATTAAAGAAGGAAAATGTATAGGCTTACAGGCAAATACATATTTTAAGCGTGTTGATATTGGTTTAGGCACACAACTATTTTAATAAAGAAGAATTAAGGCGACACAGTCACAGTACCTTCATTACTAAACGTAAACAAATTTTAAATGTGATGATTTAATTGTAATGATTATACATTTACTTAATCATACACATGAGAAATTAAATAACATACGCCGATGAAGACTTTTAGAAAAAATAAAATAATTTATAATTAACTAAACATAGCATTAAGAGCCGGAAATGAAGACAGTAACTGTATTACGTTCACGTTGTGTTGACATTGTATTAGAATTTAATTATGCCTTACGTTCTAAGCTAACATCATCTTCTCTTCTCCAAAGCTTCAGACCGATTCTGATGACAAGTCAGCTTAATATTCACTGGATAAGAAGGTAAAGCGGCCAAGGCTTGAAACTGAGCATTCACCGTCATCTGGTGCTAAGCTTAAGAATCAGAAAAATTATACCTGCACTCCGGCCGTTTGCCTTCGTGAAATACAAAAGGACAACTTAAATTTTTCTAACCAATAAAATGAAAATGGCATTGAAATAATTTCGATGAGGATTTAATAGAAGACCAAGAAATATAAAAACCTTTACGTCTCCCAATTATCCATTACCTTACACAAAATAGATCGTCTTTGGATTCGATTCGCAGACAGTTAAATTTAAGCAAGACACTTCCCATACTAAATCCTACGACTAATTAATTAATTAATTAATTAAGATCATAACAACTTTCTGCACACGCAATATTTTCCCGCTCGTCACACTCGCCAGTTTGGATGACAGCAGATTACTTTCAACTTTGCTTAGACTGAGAAAATTAATACAAATTAATGAAGAGGAAGACTTAGAAGTTAGTTTCAAACTGGATGCGTATTTTATTTAAATATATAGTATTATCGGAATTAGAAGCCTAGTACACGTCGGAATCAACATTGCCATCGTTCCTGAAGATTAAATTCTAGGAACCTGACGCCGTGTAGTCTGAAAAAATGTACCGACGTTTCAGAAGAATTTTCTGCCTACAAAATCAGGGATCCTGCCACACGTTTATTCCCCCTGTCGCTTACCACAAGACGTGACGTCACAGCAATGTTAACAGCGTTGGTTCCGTGAACTGACATAATAATATTGTTATGTCTACATTCCAGACGAAAAAGAATTTTCAAGTTGTGCCAATTCCATCAACACGTCTTTTTCTGTAGACTTCAGAAGATAAGTTACGTTCACAGAGTATATTAAAGTGACTATATTAAACTGCACCAACGGACGCAGCGCCACTCCCTAATTTATGCGGTATTTACCTCGCTGTCTTCTTTATTTTTCTGCTGTCAATTACGTAGAAAAATCCAATTAAGTGTTAAGCTGTGGCAAACAATTTGCAGTACTCGGGGCAACCTAAAGTAATAAGTTTGCTTGCTTCTCTAGGTTAAAGTTGCAAGGCTTGAACATGAAGCTGCCATATAGCGTACTGTGCCTCATGCTGGGTTAATTGAGATCTGAGACAACTGACAATCCTAACAGGTAGCCAGTCGCCTGCGGGAAGCATGAACAACACAAAAGCGGACGCCAGTAACTTCATTGCAGTAATGCACACAGTAGAGGCTCTTCGTGTGGACTAACAAGCTTTGTCATAATATTTTGTAGTTGGTCGTGATGGCTTAGAATCTGCGCTGATCATGTTACAGGACGACATGAACACTACTACAGCGGGGTCGAATCCAGCTGCGGAATGAATATGTATCTCGATTCTTTAATTTATTTTTTTCCCCTTAACGGTGTGTATTGAGAGCGTAAAAAAAAATCCTCACAAAGAATAATTTTTAGGTCCTTTAATTTAAATTTTTCCGTTTGCATAATCTATATAACGAGGAACGAGATAACAAGCATTTATTTTAAAGATGAACTTAAAAGTAGGCCTCTACTGGAAGATTATCCTCTTTCTTTCTATTAAGGAACTATTGCAGCACTCTATTACAAAGAGTGAAGAAATTTATAATACTGTCAAAACCATAGCAGGATTTTAACAAATAAACTTTGACAACAAGACATCGACCCCGAAGATGGGGAAATAACAGGTCGCCGATACGTTAGTTATTAGCCCATCATTAACCCTTTAAAGGCGAAATTCTTCTGATTTATATAAGGGCTTAGTGCGTACCGCTCAGTAAACACTCTCCACTTCGGTTATACAAAACTTATCTGTTAATGCTGTACAAAGAAAAAGTCCATACAGAACAATTAGATGCAATGTGAGAACCATGTAGTGTTTTGAAATGTTAAACCTGGTGGTACGTGAAATCACCGCCAGGCTTTAAAAGGTGAATGCGTCTGGCGGAATGAAAACAAATTAGTAAATTTATGTGCTGCGGAAGCCTCAAAATTGATAGAAGTCCTCTGTCCGGAAGAAACATACCGTAAAGTGTGACACATAGAGGCACTGACCTTTATGATGGTCAGGCAGCAAGTCTCAGAAACAATGAAACGGTCGCGGTAATGTCCTCAGAACGGATAAAATCAGAATCAATGTAGATTCAGAGTGTATTCCAGTCTTTAGAATAATTATTCTTTAATATACTCTTGATAAAGTTCTCCCTTGCTTTGTAGTTTTCCATGTTCGATTTCCAATGCATTTAGTTTGGACCACTGTAGTCTTAGACAGTCCTGTCTATTGAATTCGTTATACGCTTCAGGTTTGCATTATAGATGGGAAGTTGCAAGTGGATTGGATGTTTCAGTGGACAGTAGAATAAATCTAAGAGCGAAGAAGATTTATTCGATCCACTGGTAACGGATTCTCATATAATTAACACTGGTAGAAATGACGGAGGGTGTGTTTTACAATTTGAGATAAAAGGGCGTAACTACTCTGAATCAAGAGTAAGAAGCAATACTTTTCTGTTGATCATCACATCAAAACTGACTTAAGCGAAAGATGTATGTCGTCAGAAGTACTTGGGAATTTAGCTACATTTAAAAAATGCCTCGTAGTGTGGTGGTTACAGAGGGACAACCTTAGGAGGACATTTTTAAGATAAAGATATTCTGGCGAAAATAAAACGTGGTCTTGTTCGAATAATTCCAACCAAAAGCAATTTTCAGCACAGAATTCACTTTTAATTTCTTACAAAATATTTTACTGTACCCCCAATGTGCTCAGCTATTCCAGTTGATCAACCACTAAGATATCCAACCAAACTCTTGTATGTAGTTCTTGTACTTTTATAATGTTGTGTGTCCATTTCAGCTTATTCTTTTTTAATATCTTGCATACCTCAACTGACCTCCATATTGCAATTTTTTGCTGACATAAATCTGTCGTCGCAAACAAAATCTTAGTATGCGGATGAAAGTTAACATCCATAAATAGCACCCCCTCCCATTACATTGAATACACAGTGTGATCTATAAGTTTTAGGACTTTTTTTAATAACAGAAGTAGAGCGATCTATCGGTAAACCTGCTAACTAAGTACTATCAACCAACATCTGTTCACACACCGAGCTTCGATTGTTTATCTTCGACAGTGTACGAGCTATAACATGCCTTGTAAAGTCAGCTTTCTATATACGTCATGGATGGCAGAAACGAACAGAGAGTTGCCGTAAAATTTTGTTTCGAATCTGGTATATCTGCGACAGAAACACTAGTATTGGTGCAAAAGACTTATGAGAATAAGGCTCTGAACTGAACAAACGTTTTAGGTGGTATTCTCGATTTCGAGATGGAAGGGGGCTGGTAGAAGATGACGAGAGAGTGACCGTCCAAAATCGACTCGAACTGAGGTAAACATTGCTGCTGTTGCTGATTTGTTTAAAAAATGACCGTCGAATCCACCAATAATGATAGCAGAATCTTTGAACATCCCCAAGACTGTAGTTCGTCGGATTCTGAAAGAGGATTTGGGAAGGAGAAAGAAAGTTGTGTGCACGTTTTGTTCCACACTCCTTGACACCTGAGCAAAGGGAAGATCGAATCACATCTTGCCAAGACATTATCGCAATGGCCGATGCAGACAAAATGTTTTTAACAAAATTATTACGGGAGATGAGACCTGGCCTTTTGCCTGTGACTCCGAAACAAAACGACAGAGTTCTGTATGGGGTGGTGAGACATCCCCTCGGTCGCAGAAACTGAAATTCCAAAGGTCCAGCATCAAGACCATGTTTATTTTTTTTTCGACTCTCAAGGCGCAGTGCACAAAGAATTCGTGCCGGAGGGAAAAAGAGTAAATGCGGAAAGAGCAACGGACCGCCTGCTGAAGCGCATTCAACGCGTTCGTCCAGCTGCGTTCTTCTATCGAGATATTTTCTTGTTACACGATAATGCGCCCGCCCGAAAGCTGTAAGTGTCTGCCAATTTTTGACCCCCAAAAAATGTTACAACCCTTCATCACCCCCGTACTCTCCAGATTTATCACCGCCAGACTTTTTTCTGTTCCCCAAGTTGAAAACGAAATTAAAAGGACTCCACTTTGCGGATGTTGCTGAGATCCATGACGCCGTAACTGATGTATTAAAGTAGTTCCAAAAAGAGAAATTTTCGGCAGCTTTTCAGAAACTGTATGACCGCGCAAAAGCATATATATGTCAATGTAGCTTATTTGAAGGAAAAAAGGTAAGTTTCTTCGCTTTAAAAAAACAGTCCTGAAACTTTTGGATCGGACTATGTAATAATCAGATGGAGAAGCATGTCGCGCCAAACATGTTGGCTGTAAATATGGCTATACTTCAAATCGCGTGCGAAGATTCTGTACCGTGAGGGTATTTGGAATGAAAAATTAATGGTACTTCTTACGGGATCATATAAACTGGGGACTGTTAACTGACTGGTGCACAGTAAAATCAAATGTGACTCTCAACTTTCAGTAGGGGCCCTCAATGCCAAATTCCATTCGTTCCGTTCAAGAGGTTCGAAGTCAAAACATGTGAAAGTACAATCCGACAGGCACATACTCCTAGTTATGGCTTTATTGCTTGAATTTGTTTCAAAACAACTTGCAACTTTAATGATTATTCCGGCAAGGAAAATTGATTGAACTGGTTTCTCATGGGAACTATAAATTTTGTAATCCATACTCGTGACGTAATTTGTTTGAAATTCAGCTAGACAATAATAAGTTTTCTGGTTTATCTTAATCTCTCAACACAAGTTCTGGGATGTTACCTCAAATTAGGGCATGACCGATTTTTCCAACGCATTTAATTTCGCTGTTATCTCAAACATTACCATTCGATAACACAGTCACAGGTAGTGACTTCTGCGTTAAATAAACCGTTTATAAAATAATAGGCGAAGGGAGCAGTACCTCAGCTTCTTGAGGAGGACGAAGCAACATGACACATTTACCAGGAACCCTAAAAAATTCCGATATGTGACACAAAATTCACGGTCGTTGAGAAGGCTGTTAAAACTGGGTAACACATATTGATTAACTTTACTTTTCCAGCACCAATAATCTAGGCACCAAATTTCGTGAAAGCCTGGTGACGAAAGTGGCCTTTCATTCAGGGAAACAGGAGTGAGAAAGAAATTCACGAACATGTTAGGGACATACTATCGCAGAAAGTTGAGGAAATCAGAACAGACACCGTCATTCCTTTAGAATGCTACGTCTATGCAAGAAAGCTTTTAGAAAGCATTCTCTGGGCGTCCATGAAAGAGCATTGCCTTTTTGCCATGACCTCATCAGTTATTTAAAAACTACGGTGTTCGTTTGATTCTAACAAATTAGCTCGGTTTTGTAGAAAGAGGTTACAGTGAATGCAAAACAATCTATAATACTTAATTTAATTGAGGACTATTTTAGAGAGGTACTCAGTACCAACCTAAAATAGGAAATAAGTCCTTGTTCCACTTTAACACTGAATGCATACCTCTGCTTCAGACAGAACATTGTCCGGTAACACTTCTCTCCCCTGCATTCAACAACCTCTCTGTGGTCTGCGAACCGTGATCTATTGCTCCAGGAAACCTCAATTCAGCGTTAAAACTTTGCAAAGAGAAAAGAGAGAGGATCGCTGCCTAGCCAGCGGCGTTCTTTGACAGGGGTGTCAACACCTACATGATATTTCGCCGAAAGTTTCCCTACTTGGGACCAGCATGCTCAAGTAAAAGTTTTCCCATAAAATGTAGAATGTGTGCGATTAGGTTTGAAGGTCTAAAAATAAAAAGATTGCTGATGTTTTAGCACAGCGTAAGATAATTCAGCAGGTCTTCCTACCGGGCATGTCTGGTTTCCTATCGCAGCTGTGCCTTACATTTCTCGGTGGTTTCTACAATCTTCGTCTGGGCGTTACGTTAGAATAGGCTACGTTCGCTTCTTCGTAGGTCCTTAACGATTAATTAAAAATCGCTATATAGAGTGACACTAAATATTACATAGGTCTATACGACCGACAAAGACTTACTAAATACAGCAATAATTAAAAAAGGAAAGGAATGAAGACAGTTTAAGAGAAACTTAAACTAATTGTGGCGGGTTTCTTTTGCAGATATTCTAAGCGGGTTCTTTGTGTTTCAGTGCTAATCCTGCGCTTGATTGGAAAAGGGTAATATTACAGAATGCGGTATGGTATAAATAATGGTCTGTAACAGAACTCAAGGGATAATGACAAGTATGCGAACATAGGACTTCTGAAACATGTGGGGTACGACAGGTTGTTTGTCAGAGCTGGAGGGCATGACGTAGGGAAGAAATGACAAGAATTTGTAAATATTATAGCCGATTATGTTGCAAAACTGAACTACACTGTGTGTAAAATGAAATTACGGAAATTACCAAATAAAGAAAAACAAAGCAAAGTTCTTTTTAGTTCATGCCACAAAGGAATTAGCATGCCATTCAGATACTGTCTATCTTGCCTGTATTCGTCAGACGGTCAACAAAACCTCTCACTTTTATTGAAACCAAAATTTCAGTATTTTGCCCGTACGAATGCGTCATTAACGCCAATGCCTTTTTTTAAGATTTGCCGTGATGTGATGTTTCCTTTATGTCTAGATCTCCTAAATCCCGCCCTTACGTCAGACCAATTTATAATGTTCTTATCCCTCTCGTGTGCACTATTTGTGTTGTTCAATGCTGCATACTTCATTTTATCGCCACACTAACATGCTTTCAAAGAGTACAAATTATTAAGCCCCTTGTTATGAAGTCTACTTCTATTTTCTAGCCGTCTTGTTACTCGTCTTTCTTCGATCCAACTAACCTTCTAAAGATATAGGCGCCATTTTTTTGTATCAAGTGAATTATAATAGAATAAAACTATTAACAAGTTTGTCTTCGTTGTGTCTGACCATTGGCATGTGGGCATAACAATTAAATCATTTCTCTTTAATTTCTGAAGGTTGAATATTGATAAACCTAAAGTTAGGCCTGTTGGGCGTGTTATAAAGTCGAGAAGAATGAGATGGGCGGGGCATGTAGCGCGTATGGGCGAGGGGAGAGGTGTGTATAGGGTTTTGGTGGGGAACCCTGTGGGAAAGAGACCACTGGGGAGACCCAGGCATAGATGGGATGATACTATTAAGATGGATCTTCAGGCAGTGGGATGTGGGGGTAGGGACTGGATTTAGCTGTCTCAGGATAGGGATAGGTGGCGGGCACTTGTGAATGCGGTAATGAACCTTTATGTTCCATAAAATGCATGGAATTTCTTGACTATCTGCAAACCGGTTAGCTTCTCAAGAAGGACTGTGCTCCATGGAGTAAGTAAGTAAGTACACGTAAGTAAGTAAGTAAGTAAGTAAGGGGTAGGCCCATATGAAATCTATAGGATAAAGTTTGAACTACAGCTTTTCCAGTGCCGAGTTCGATTGAAATTCCGGAAATATAATATTATATATACAAGGATAGTAGGAGTCCACGAACCTTCTCAAGAGCTCATTCCTCGCTTATGACATAATGAAAAAATAACTTGCACTGAAAACATACGACTGAATGCAAATAATTCAGCCGAAGATGGTGACAAAAGATCCTGCTAATCGGGTCTGTTTGACCTTGTCAGAAGAATCTGACACGAGGAGAGGGTTCTATGCCGTAGATAAAATTTAAAAAAAAATCACCGTTTTCCTGCGATTAAAACACGTTATTGTTTTAATTGCAGCCAGTGATCCTACTTCTCTGTTTGGGTGTACTGAGGTAATAAAAGAGAGAGACAATTTCACAGTTGATTACAAAAATGGCAAAGAAGAAGGCAGCCAATTTTCTCAGCATACAGTAGCATTTAAAATGTATGGCAACTTGGACAGATAAGGTCACGCAGTGAATTCAGGCATCTCCTGTCTCTGATGTGACGAGAAATAAATAATGTTCTAGCCATGAGAGTTGTGCGTTGGGACACTGAAAGTGTTCATAAAAAGCATTAGTGCATGATGTGGTGCACGGATTTTAACGCAGAATCTAGTTTGGGCATGATGGATTGCCTGTCGCGTACACAGGGACGGTGCTAAGAGTGGAAGATGATGTGTGGATGTAGGGTAGCAGAGAAGGGAAAATAGAAGTCCTTAAAGACGAGTGCTGCCCTTACTGCATAGTAGAATATGGATTACTGTCCGACACAGACCCATTGTTCATATCTTCAATTTTTGTTATTGTCGGAATTGTATTTACTGTCCAGTTTTCATAAAATTTGATGAATGTACTGTCCGTCTATCTTTCATAGCCTTTCTTCCTACATATGAAAATAGGCGAGAAACAACCCTACTAGAATTACACCACATATTTTTATGGGAATCGCCCTGTAATTGAACTACAAGATGTATTTATGGGAAAGAAATAACATATTCAGTGTCTCCACAGTATGCTGAAAAGGAATATTTTACACTTCAGATTCTGACATGATAATTACGCGAAGCAAAATAAGCATACACAAAGTAAAATACGCCTTAAAGGGAAAATGATATCCAATTAAAACTTCGCCAATATAAGCCCATCCTGTTCACAGAGAGAAAAACTATGCAAACTTTGGCAACATTGCATATAGAGGACAGAAGTGCTCACACATATTCATTCGGTCTCCACAAAAGATTATTATGCAAAGTACATCACTTGTACGTTACATAAAACATAAAAAGGTACACAACACACACACACACACACACACACACACACACATACATATACACACACACACATATATATATATATATATATATATAAATATGTGTGTGTGTATATGTGTGTGTGTGTGTGAGTGTGTGTGTGAGTACGAGTGCATGTGTGTGTGTGTGTGTGTGTGTATGTATGTGTGTATGTGTGTGTGT
>Ga0136643_10007684_pt1 | contig 15631 bp, 8 predicted proteins | sample TergutLab28metaG_FD_96883 | JGI IMG/M metagenome (GOLD analysis project Ga0136643, IMG submission 96883) | Labiotermes labralis P1 segment gut microbial communities from Petit-Saut dam, French Guiana - Lab288 P1 (version 3) (version 3) | ecosystem: Host-associated > Arthropoda: Insects >... | reverse complement strand
ATCACCCGCAAGACGAGACATAACTCATGTAAAATGGTGAATTGGGAACATTTTGTTATTCTTGTATCCAGGTGTATCTCTGTACTACAAACTTCAGAGCAATAAACATTTTCAAAAAAAAAAAAGTCTGCCACTACAAAATGTGTGTAGTCTCCTTACGTCAAACAGTGTAGTCTGTATGTTTTTGTAACAAAAGACCTACCTACGATTGTTGAGGTTGTGAATTCGCTCGGTATGAAGATCACTTCTGGCACATGACGCCGTGTAGTCTGGTAGAAGTTCGCCGAAGTTTCGGAGGGAACGAATCCATATATAAGAGATGTAAGGGGATTAAAGGTAGTACACCAGAAATGGTGGTAAATTTCTGCGACACATTTCAGAAGGCGGTGATCTTCAAAGGACTGGTTAGTTGTACATTCTACTCGAGCCTCTGCTCACTGCAGTGGAACGACCTGTTGAATGAGGACCCAGCTTAGTTGACTCGATTTGTCATTTTCCAACCTTTAACCAACATACTTCCCTCCTATCGGACAGGATTTCGATTCTAGTTTGTGATGGCCGGAGCTGTGAACGCATGTGGATTTACGCTTTGTATGTAGGGCCAAGTTAAGGATGTACAGGTCTGTGACAGACGAAGCGGGTATGAATTTACAGGTTTGTGATGGGCGAAGCTTCTAACGCCTATGGACTTGCACTTTTTACCGAATTTTAAACAGCACCTTCAAGACTCGCATTCGTACATTCAATTTGTCTGTGGTACATTCATGTTGTCGTTAAGCCTTCATTGATAGTGCGTCCGTTTACTTTGACATGCACATAATTCAAAAGTTAACGCATGAAGCAGAGATATTGCTTATCGCCTGTTCTATTTGTATGTTGCATGTACGGAACTTTTTTTTTCATGGCACAACAGCCCCCAGTGGACCAGGGTCTCGTCATTCTCGATGCTTCACGATCACAATCACACACACCACAGTCGGTAGGACTCCTCTGGACGAGTGATCAGCCCGTCGCAGAGACCTCTACCTGACAACACACAACACTCACAAGAGACAGACATCCATGCTCCCGACGGAATTCGAACCCGCAATTCCAACAAGCGAGCGGCCGCAGACCCACGCCTTAGACCGCGCGGCCACTGAGTTTTTTTGGATTTTGCCTACATTTTATTGGGGGTGAGTACTGAAACTTGTTGCTGGAATTCAAGTGTGGGCCACATCTTGCAAGCAGTACAGATGAAATTATATAAGTTTTCACAAGAACCTTTCATCTCACCGAACACTGAAGCATAACTTAGGCCATATGTAGGGTTAGATTTTTTGAAGCTTACAACTTTGGAAGCAATTTTATATCTGGCCAGAGTTTAACAAAACGCAGAGAATGATGAATGCTTGTGCATTTTTGTTTTGTGTTTAGCTTCAACATTTTTTAAACATTCGATAAATCACAATAATTTTAAAAGGCACAGAACGCGTTTAGAAAGTATGAGTTCTGTGGAGAGAAGCGGGTGCATCTTTCCGACCTTGTGTATCCCTTCCAGTCCCAGGGGCTAATACACGTACATGTAGTCTACCTCTTGGTCGAACATTAAGAAGCTGCACTTTGCCACGCAGTATTTGTGTTTCGCATAACTAACTAACTGACTGACTGACTACATGGAGCAGAGTTCTTCCTGAGAAGCTAACAAATCCTCAGACAGTAATGAAATTCCCTGAATTTTATAGAATCCTAATTTCCGTTACCGCACTTACAATCGCCCGCCACCTGTACCCACCCTGAGCCAGATCTGACGCTAAAGATACATTTTAATATGATTCTCTCATCTAAGCCTAGGTCTTCCATACGTGCCACATGCCCCGCCCATCTCGTTATTCTTGATATGATCACCCTAATACTATTTGGGGAGGAGTAGAGATCATCAAGCTCCTCGATACGTAGTCTTCTCCACTCCACTGTTACTAGGTCTCTCAAACACCCTCAGCCTACGTTCCGTTCTCAAAGTGAGAGACCAGTTTCACACCCATGCAAAACAACAGGCGAAATTAGTTATGTATATTGTAATCTGTATTTTGAGTAATGTTGTGGAGGACATCCCGCTGTGTTTATGAGACTTCTGAAGCAATCCGTCATAAACCCGTCAAACATGACCACATTTATTTTTACTTAAACATGCCTACTTTTTTCGGTCTGCGCAGACCATCGTCAGGCCACCTTAAAAAACTTTATAATTGCATTATTTTGCCTTATTTTTAAACTTTCATAATAATGGCCTGATGATACAGTAGGTATGTGTAAATCGAAACAAGTAGGCATGCTTAAGTAAAAATAAATGTGGTTGTGTCTGAATGATCTTTATATGTTTGGATACAAACTGGAAGACGAGAGATTCTGAACGTTTCGCATCATCTTCACAATAAATACCGAGTGGTCTCCATCTTCTGGGCAGACATCGATTATGCGGCGTCACAGCCCAGGATGCCACAGGCTGACTAGCCGACACCTTGGAAGCTAGAAAACAACTACGGATAACAGAAAAATATGGCTTAGTGTCGTGCAGCAAAATATCTTTTACATTTGTCTCTCGTTCAACGAGCACCCCCTAAGGAGTGTTCGCTTAAACGAGCGATATACCCGTACCTGTTTACGTGAAACGAGTCCCCCACCCTCCACCCCCTCTGCTAATACAGCTCCACGCGAGCACGTTGAATCACATTTAGCTCGTACCTTCATTTCGGCGTCGCTTTTGCGACTTTTCGCCTACTAGCAGAAGCTGTGGAAACAGTTGTGCTGTTTCAACGAAGGATTGGGCCCCACTGTTTTCGGGTGGCGCCTCGTTAGGGCCTCTGCCGAGGCAACGATTATTCTGACAGGTTATTCTGCGTTTTCTCCAAGTGACTCCAAATAAATGCCTGGGTAGCATCTCAAATGACGCTGCAGTCTCTTCCTTGAACATCCTTCCCAATTCATTGTTATTTACGTGTACTTACCATTACAACTGCGCACAGTGTGAGCTAGTGACATTGTTGTTAAATAACCCAACTGTATGAATGCCGTGGTAGTAAGCTGTAGGCTCGTTTTATGGAAACAGGCGGTCGAACATCGCCCACTGGCAGCCCTGAGAGGGTTTTGTGGTCTTCCTGAATAACTGCATTAAAAATCCTTACCTGCTCACTACTCATGATGATTTCCCACTTTTAACTGTTTAGGCTACTGTTTGAAGATGAAATAGCGCCATTAAATACTAGAAGTATAAATCGAAACGGGGTAGTGGTAGCTGTAAGCTACAGAACAGTTTATTTATTTTTGCTGAGTTGGAAATTGATATTAGGCCTGTAATTTTCAATGAAATTTTAGTTCTAATTTCAGTTTTATTGGGTTCCGTGAGAGTGTGTAAACTTTATTCTGGGTGACCTTAGCCACTTGTTAAGAGTCGCTGTAGTTATCCTTCAGACAGACTGATCTCATTACTGTTTTATTGCTTCTTTCATAGCCTCCAAATTATGGCTTTCTACTTAGACTGTCCCAGTTTTAATTAATTCTCTTTTTGCGCCTTGCATTAAACCATGTCTTTAAAACATTTCATTCGTTCACAAAGTAGGATTATCTTGCTGTGTCTTTAATTCCTTTTATCACTGTAATTATGCACCATTGACCTCAGGGACTCACAATTATTGTGAGTACGGGAAGTGGCGCTCCCGAGGTCCCGAGCTGCCCAATGCCAAAGGGTATAACTAGGCCACCCTGTCTCCGGAGATCATAAATACGAAGACCTAGTCCTCCAGGTGGGGGATTGGGCGAGGGGCTTACAGCCTCTCTCCGAAAACATAATATGTCTCGAAACCTGAAGAACAGGAGGCCAAGGCCCGATGTTGGGCTGTTGCGCCATAGAAGAAGAATTATATAATTATGTCTAAAGGCGGTAATGACCTGTGCCTTCGGTTTCCTGTTTTGTGGACATCCCGGTGGGGCGCCTGTTGAAATCGCTTTTCCCGTCCGCCTGTTCGCATGGAAAAACTGAATGCTGAATTGCTGAGTGAGATACATAATACTTGATATTGGGGCGTTTTAAATTCCGAGGCCGATTCCAAGGTTGGTTAAAACAGAACGCTAATAACGGACTGTGCAGGAAGATTTGTGTGCGTTGCTACGGCAATCTCGGACTCAGTATGCAAAATGTTCATCAGAACGACAAGACTAGAACAATATTTGTAGAGAAAAATCAAACGCACGTTTCACTGAATATAACTTTTGCCGAATTCGTACGAGTTACAGCCTTTTTCCATGATACTGCATACAGTCTGTGACTAGTAATGTTTATAAAGCTTTCTCTGAAGTATATTTTTAACCCGAATGGTGTTTTTTAATTTGAATATTGATGTATTTTTAAATATAGAAATTTTATTATAATAATATTTGGTAATGTGGGATACCACAATGAACACACGATGAATGCACGTATGTTGACATGTCATTGCATTTCCTAGCTGTTTGTATTGTATAAAAGGCCTGACGATGGATCAGTTAGTTAATCCGAAACATGTAGCATATGCATCTGATGGAGAACATAAGTTGTGTTCGACTGACTCTTTATATTTTTTGTGTACTCTGTCTAAAGGTTTGTGGCACGACGCGCATATTGGACTCTTTTAATCGTTTCGCTTCCGCTAAACACAGTGTTTCCGAAAGTGGCTGTACTTTCGTCGTGAGGTTAGTCTGTGTATACAGTAACAGTCTGATGAATCCTGTTCACCTTTTAAAGACTAAACGTAATCTGCTTTATGTAAGGAGCCAGTCCGTACCGCTCAGTAAACACTTTCCACCACGGTTATAAAAACCAACCAGTTAATGCTGTATGAAGCAAAGGCCGCTATCTGTTCTGAGATCCGTACAAAACACTCAACGCACGGTGAGCACCATGTAGAATTTTTGAATGTTAAACCTGGTGGTACGTAAAGAAACCGCTAGGCTTTAAAAAGGTTAATGTTTTCATTTTTGTTACCTGATGAAACGCTGTGTCTTAACAAATAACGAGAAGATGGAAGAAGTCCAGTTTGCATGTCTGTTTAATGTATTGCTATTTGGCGCAGTGACAGAGATGTGTCGTGTTCGACATTATCGCCACACTACGGAAATGTGCAGATCTGTACACCAATTTTAGGTTTTTGGACGATTTTCTGATACATGGATTATAAAGAGTAAAGACAAGTTAACATTTGCTTTGAATATACAGGCTTAAATATTCCCTGCGTTGTCATGTTCATCCATCTCAGTGTATTATCAAACAGTTCAGGAAAGCATTTAAGAGATTATTACCTTCTATTGTACCGTATTACACTGTGAGCCAATTTTTTTAATAAAGTAAGGAATTGCGCCTGCACACCATTTCTAAAGAAGTTGTTGACAACTCACTATACAGTGCGTCATGATTACCCCTGCAGTAATGTATCAGTTACTACTCTGCCAATGTGGCTCGGGGCCTCCACCCGTTCTCTGGGCTTGTGGATTGTGTTTTAGACATTTGGCAGGACGCAGTCGCGACTGACCGCTTGGACATTGCACATTTTCTCGGGCTAAAAAAACATAACGTTTCGGAGGCTGTATCAGCCTGCGTCCGTCCCTGGAGGGTTTGAGACTAGCCCTTTCTAAGGGATACACCCATTTCCCGATTTAAACTGAGACCCAGCCTCCGGGATGATGGACACCTCTGGACGACATTGAAGGATGACTGTGGCCATATACCTTCGTCAGATTCCTTTGAAGGTCATTGTTTCATGACTTATCGAGGCACTTGCGCGTTAAATACATTTTTCTTACAGAAGACAACAAGAAAGCAAAAGAAAAAAAATCGCAGACATCCATCTATTCCCTGGTTTGGATTCGAATCTACGTCCACTATTCCACCGGTCACTGATGCGGGTTAACTGGACTTCACGAACATATCGGATTTATTTTTTGAGTTCTCACAGCGGTGTTCCTGAATATCCAAGCTTTTTAGGATGTTACGTTGTGTGGACTGGTGGTCACCGATGTTTCTGCGGAGCGTAATGCCCCCATCTTCAGGGCCAGAAATTTCCCCTTCATTGAGTGCTTGACCCTGATGGTGGAGGCAGCACAATCCCGCGAAATGTCAGTAACTATTACCAATCGAGATGGTGTAACGTCACAGAATAATCTTCATGCCGAAATTATTTTGCCCTATCCTCGTTGTGGCTTTCCGTTGTTTTACTCAGTAATTTTGTGCTAAATACTGAACGTTATTGCTGGCGTCTCAGTAGGTCGGACTGTCCACGCATTGTAATCTTTGAAACTAGTCTTCCCAGGAGCGTGAGTATTACAGCATTCTGTGAAGGCAGGGGTGAAGTTCGCGGTGCCCGTTAACTCTTCCCCTGATTCTTCACATTTGTAAAGGGTATCAGAGATTGTTCAAGGACAGTGTGTCCAGCTTTGTCCGACAGGACTTCCGCTATATATTAAGCTTTGCTGTTCTTCTTTAGGGCGGGAATGTTCCCAGACATTGGATGGAATAACCCGAAAACAACTCATTTAGTACGGTCATGTCGAGAGAATGGACCCAACGCGATTACCAAAAATTATGATTAACAGGAAACCTGAAGGAAGGGAAAAAAAATGAGGCCGTCTCCGAAGAACCTGGAAGGATGGGATATATACAGCGATGGGTGAGAGAGATCTGAGAATGGGCGAATGGAACAACCGAAGGCAATGGAATATGGAAGTCGGACGGCGTCGCCAGACGTTTTAAAACCGCTAAAAATATATATATATATATATATATATATATATATATATGAGTATATTCCCAGACGTGGCGTGCACGTGGTTGCTATCAGCTTGTCTGCCGCGATTACTCTCTACCTGACCTTTGTGAGGTGATCGACCTAGTTTTTCACGACACGCGCTCACCTAAATAAATAAGAGATAATGTTTGAGGCGTCTGGATGTAGTCCCATCTGCAAAGACTTACTTCCTGCTGTGTCGTTTGTGCCGTGTGTATAGTTCTACTCCTCTGACCTGGCGGATATCAACACATGCGCACCGGACCTCAGCTAGTGATAGCACGTTCCTGGCTCGCAAGAGGTGCTCATTCGTGGCTAGGAACGGACCAAGCAATCGATAAATCAACTGACAAAGCTACTTCTATTTGCTGAATATTCCTTTACATCTTCGTAATTACTAGGTCGGCCAAGAAATTCCCAGTTTTGGGTGGTCTGAAGTTATATTATCGTGTTCACACAGCTCCGCGTCTACAGGCCCAGCTGAATCTTATCCTAAACTTCACTCCCTGTTTTTTAAGGTGCATTCTGTTGTTTTTTGTTCCCATCTACGTTTTAGTCTACCTCGTGTTCTTTTCGTCGGAGTTTCCCGGGCCGAAGATGTGTGTAAAGCATTTCTAATTTCCCTCATCCATACATAATCCTTCTCGATTTAACCCCCGTAAGAATATTAGGTTTAGGTTGCAAATTATGAAGCACTCCTGTATGTACGTTTCACAATTTTATTCTTTGTTTATATTTTTACCAATTTTTTTTCAGCACTAATTACGTGAAGCAGAAGGATTTTCTTTGAAAGGTTGTCGTTTCTGAGGTACTAAAAAAATTTTTCCATTTTTTTTTTTGAATTCGCAACTCCATCATCATGTTCACGAGTACCCCCTGCTGCCCCTTATCTTGAGTTATATGAATCCAGTCCACGTGCTCAACTTTAGTATTATTACCTCATTTCTCCTGAGCACTTCGTACTCGCACGCACTCAATCCACGTTCTTCTGTTAGTGGGAGGGACACCGTTCCACACTCATTCAAAACAACGTGTGAGTTCAAACTCGTGAGGTCGTAAATTGTAAGCTTTGTTATTGTTATTTTAATAATCGGAGCATTTGTTTATCCATTACCTCATTCTGCCTGGTCCGTCCGATTTATCTTATATAAATAGTCGATGTCGAACATCCGAGAAGGATGGATACTTCAGAGTGCCTTGAAATCAATATTCACGCAACTTGCTGGATTCATGTGCTAGAGGTGTTGCCGCCTCATCACGGCGCTCTTAATCAGATTGTGTAAATTTAGATTCTGTTTGAGATGTGGGTTATCATGTCAGTCTGTACGACATCACGGTGTCAGTCGCAACTGGCGCCGTGTTGTCTGATAGATACGCACCGTCTTTTGAGATGTAGGCCCACCCGCTGCCTCTGTGATTCGGATAGGTGCACTTTTCTGTTTTCTAGGCAACAAGACTCAATCCTGGCACACGCGGAGGCGCTGACTTCCACCTATAATTGTCCTCGAGTGGTATTCAGAAATACTGATAATTTTGCAGTTAACAGAATTGGCGGTAGAAATTAGGAGATTTTCAAAATCTTGCCTCTTCCCGCTCTCTAAATACGTCGACTCTTCAGCTTGAAATGATTATTGAGTAAAGGAACTGGGAAAATGTGGACGGGAGCGAGTCTTGGCCTCTTTCAAGGTACTACTCTGTCATTCGCCTGGAGGGATTGAAGGAGATCACAAGAAGTCCCAGCCAAGGTGGCCGGCGTTCCAGCCGAGATTTGAACCAGGCGTCTCCGAATTACCAGTCATGAATATTACATCGTAAGTCAACTTGCTGGTTACCACTGTTTTATGTTAGGATGCATTTAGATGCTGCCATCCGCTTAAAGACGGCTAAGCAGTCGTGTACTGTGTGTGTGTGGTAACACATACTGCCGTCTTCATTTATTATGGTGATATGATACACGTAATTAGTTACGCGCAATAAAAGAGTTGTTGGTGGACATAATGAGTATAGTAAGTTCTGCTCTAAAGCGATAGTTGCTTTCCTTGAAGAACTCGCGTTATAGAAAATCGCGTAATGAAGATAACAGGACTTACCCCAAGAAACAGGGCGCGATATCTTCACACTGGTAGCTGAAATCGTGTAATAGATAACTCGCATTTACGGAAATTCGCGTTATACGAAGAGCGTTTACCTATTCATCAATCACGTTACAGAAAGTTCGCCTTAACGAATATTGCGTAAATAGCAGAACTGGCTGTGTATTGCTTCGTGGATCGAGAAGGCGGCCGAATGCAAGTACTGCAGTGTAAATAGTATAAAAGTGTTCGACACCAGGGTGGTGAGTTAACTGCGTGGACAGGAGGCTGCAGAGAGTTGCGGAAAACGGGTTTCATGATTTCTACTTTCATCCAAATATTATTAGAATGATGGAATCAAGGAGTACGAGATGAACGGGGCATGGAGGACGCATGGGTGGAAAGACACATATATACCGAGTTTTGATAAGAGAACGCTGGAAGAAAGATGCTGTCTGGAAGATTTGGAAGGACAGTACGGACATGGATATTAAAGAAGTAGGGTGGGAGAGTGTGGACTAAATGTGACGGGCTGTCGTGAACTCGGTTCCTCAAGGTGTGACGATTTCTTGACTGGCTGAGTGGCTGTTCGCCTGTCAGTAGGCACTCTTGTCCATGGGGTTCGAACCGGCACTTTGTCACTTATAAATGGACATTCCACCACATACAGTATAAGCTGCGTCTCATAAGTTCACATGAATGGAAGAAAATTACTGACATTGGAAGTATACATTATTATAGCACAATACTTGATGTTGTGTATGTTGAAGTTACGAGTAATATGGAGTAGAATTGGAGGTAGGTGAATTAAACGTGTGGTCAGTTTTTCGTTTAATCATATTCCCGTCGTACGCTGGTTTCTCAGTGTGGTACTGTTTCCATATTGATCACTGATTAATGGACCTACTTCTGTAACAGTAAATCTGTAGTAACTTTTTAGTGCTGTTGTTGCGAGGTCGCAAATACTGTCGCTTTAAATACCGAGAGAAGGCGGAAGTCGTGTATTCCACTGGTCTCGGGAACCAGGCACATCGGTAGCCAGGATCGACGTTTGTTATGGAAAGGGTGCAGCGATTGACAGTTTCAGATACAAGTAATGAAAATAAATAAGTTGTGACACATCAGTAACACCAGACCATGGTAGTAGTGTATGCATAGATTGTAATTTTGTACTGCTAACATTACTACTACTACTACTACTGTTACTACTACTTCTACTACTACTACTACCACCACCACAACTATTACGACTACTACTACTACTACTACTACTACTACTACTACTACCACCACAACTATTACTACTACTACTACCACCACCACCACCACTACTACTACCACTACTACTACTGCTACTACTACTCTTGCTACTACTACCAGCACCACCACTACTACTACTACTACTACTACTGCTGCTGCTGCTGAGGAGATTTACCATTCAGTTCGTAGTGCATCGCGTAACCTAAAGTGATTATTGTCTGTCACCTGCCCGCAGGACGTAGTCAAATGTTTCGATGCACTGTGACGAGACTTGCAGGTGTATGAACACTGTATCTGTAGGCTATGCAGCCGTGTGTAGCAGTATACCTAAGTGTATTGCGTAACAGCTGTGTCCGTTATCAAACAGTGCTCAACTAGAAGAGTTGGGTCACGATGTCTTGCATTTACTCTTCACAGAAACGGAATGATGTCCCAATCGTAACCTCACTTGCACTGAGAAGTCGATTCGGTTGATACGAATTCACGTTAGCGTGGGGCGGGCGAAACAGAAGCAAGGAGCACATATGTTGTTTGGTTTAATGATGGCGTTTCTTCATGTCTGAATTGTTATTACTTTGAAAGACTGTGGAAGAAAACTCGTAGGTACTTCGAGGCACCATGCCGAAATTTTCTGAAGGGACTGAAAACCGCAGCGCTAAACTTCGCGAGAGTCTTTGGGGCTCATCGTGAAACAAAGCGCAGTCCTAACCACTCGCTCGCGATGTGCGGTTAGTGTGACGACCGGTCCCCTCCGCCCCACTTGCACCTGATCAGCTGGCTGCAAAATCACGTTGCGTGGTCACGTGGCGTACCCCTTGTCGTTGCCCCGTGGGACGGCACGCACTCCAGCATCACGTTGTACGGAGCAAGCTCGAGTCTTCCCCCCACAACCAGCGGGGAAGTCTTGCACGATCTTGCCTCACCACCAGTTACAGTTCCGTTCTGGCGTCGTCGCCAGCGTCGTCCGATCCTACAGTTCGTTTTATTCAGTCGTTGTATTTTCGTATTTACTGTCTACGGCTAATCAGTTCTGTCACCAGTTAAGCATCAAGGTTATCGCGCTGCATGTTCAGTTGAATTAACTTAAGAAATTTTCCCTTCCCCTTTTGAGTCTCTTTGATTTTGAATTTTACAAAAACGCACTAAGACTGTACAATTTGCACCTACTTCACGACAACCTCTTGCTACCGTTTCGATTTTTTGTAATGCTTGAGACTTCGGAATATGTCAGCTTATGTGTCTAGTGCGAAGTATAGAATTTTCCTGTATTACATAATTCATAATCCATTTGTGTTCGCTAGCATGTCAAACAAACTTTGAACTTATGTTCAGTGGAAATCTAAATAACCCAGTACGTTACTTTGCGCGTTCATTAAAAATTCTTCCGATATTGTAGTGGTGTATGTTAAGAAAATTCTCTAAATTTGTATAATTACATATATATAGTCACTTGGTCATTTAGTGCAATTCTGTTATTGGCCGTCTATGTCTTCAGAGTACCGTATTTAATTATTATTTGCTCTCTTCTTTTTATCTTGCTGTGATAAATATTCTGTGTTTTGTGATACCACTGGCAGTTCGTAGTGAGGAGGGTGTCATTCTTGTAGTTTATCCCGTAGTTTGTATTCTGTCGGAACGATCTGGAATTCGTATATTTCATCTTTGTGAGAGAGAGAGAGAGACCCATTGACATGAATAACAGTTACAGTACTGTTACAGCCAGTAAATCGTATTCTCGGCGTTGTTACAATCTTACGATTTTGAATTGGTACGGTTAAAGCTAACAAATATTCAGTAACATTCTGGTAAGTCTGGTTATGAATTGTATTGTGTTTAATTTATTGGGTATTTTGTGAATAATACTTCAGTAACCTGTTTTTAAGGAAGAGTAAACTTGTGAACGAATTCTAAGCATGGAGCAGTTTATCCATCGTAGGTTCCAACGTTCCATTGTTCATCCACAGTACAGTCTTTGTTCTTGATCTGTAATACTTTCCAAAATCGGTGAGCACATTCGAATTCCGAAAAGAACACAGAGAAGTACGTCTACTGACAATTTTCTTTCCTATCGCCGTTCACCTTTGTTACCGGGTCTCTTCCTCGGGGGGTAAAGCGGTCGGGGCGTGGAGTTGACCACCCATCCCCTTCTATCGCCGAGGTCGAGTATGGCTAGAGTTACACATCCACCTTTCCTCAACGCCTGCATGACATGTAATGAGACAGCCTTTACCTCTGTCACCACACGCCAAGGCTGTAATTACAGGAAGTTTTCTTTGACATATTTTACAGTACGCTTTGCCGTCTTCGATGTTACTTAATCCGAACAGCTGTCCCCTTCACTCATTTTAATTATACGTTTTATGTATTCAACTGCTTGACTGCTATCATGCGTTTATTGCCATTTAGTTTCACCGAAAATTGACCTTGTTCATGTATTTTTCTGACACTGTGTTTCCTAGTCTCAAGCCTGAAAAGCCAGCAGTCAAACGTTTTGGTTCATCGAGACCTTCGTATACTCATCAGTTACAAAATATAATAGGCGTTTTTTCTTAAAGCTTCAATCAGCCATAAGGACTTTGACTAGGCACTAATAAGCGTGACATTTCACTCCGAAGAATGCGTATGTGTTTGCGGGATGAGAATAGTAATAACGCACGTGCAAATATTTCAGAAACGAACCGGCACATGAATACAAGATCATAGCTGTTTTCTGTGAAAGAAGAGTCTCTGTTAAAGGCCGCGTCTACGGATAGTAAACTAATACACTTCTGAAGCCATCCGACGTGTTTTGAACAGTTCCTGCTGTGCCCCTTTTTTGGGGGGAGCCATCATTATTGCTGGGCACGGGTGGACCGCTGGGGAAGACTTTTGTTTCCTCGGCATGGGGCTGGACGCCGGTTTGAATCTCCAGGACTTCGGTTATGATGGCGACAAGCAAAGCTTCTCTCTGTCTACATGTCTGCAAGAGCAGCAGCAGCAACAACAGCAACAGCAGCAACAGCAACAGCAGCAGCCACAGCATGACATGGTGTGGACACAGCATCAAGATCACTGGCCGCAATCAGTTTCACCCAAAACATACTTCCAGCAAGGTATGGATCCATTATTTTACTATCCTTATCAGGGAATGACATCACATGGCCCAACACAGGCAGTTGCAACTGAACCCTGCGGGCGAACTCTTAAATGGCTGTTTTAACCGCTCGGCTTAATTTGATGGCTGCGGAATGTTACTCGGTGTGAGTCTTAACTAATTTGTTAATTAGACAACAGCAGTAGTGCAGTACAGACGTACCTATAAGAAAGTCTGATGAAAGTTGCGAAGAATTTCTGTGCAGTTCTTGTTTTGTTTCGACTTAACAGAATCAAGTTATTTGTGCTGATCGTTGGACGAGGCTGTTCCAACTGTGGCTTCGAAGGAACAGTCAATTGGTACGGGTTTGGAAGGAATCGGTGGTAGTCTGTGTATTCCCTCCCCCCCCCCAGACGTTTGCCAGGAGGGTCTCAGGAAAGCCAATTTAATACACCAGTTTTGCACCAACCTGCAATATTAACCACGATTTTTCACTCTTTGAAGTATGTCGCAGGTCCTCATGTCCTGCAAAAACTCTCTGCAAGACCCTTTTAGAATTTCTTGAGCAACTCTCTCTCGTTTCTTGTTTCGAAAGCAACTAACCCATTTTACGACTACCCTTTTTCCGCTGTTATAAATGTGGGTGCTCTGTTTGAAGTTAGAATAAGCAACAAGGCGCTTCTTCATGCTAGTCTACGTTTAATTATGACATCATTATTGTAGCTGATATTTCTTAACAGAAATGCATACGATTGTTTTTTTTTCAGAAAGCCTGGGGAAAGCTAAACGTATATGGGAAGATAATGTTGCAGTTAGTTATACGATTCTAGTATGTGGAGTGAATTGGCTCGACTCATAATACGGTCTAATGCAAGTGCTTGTGCTTATGTTTCCATTAAAAGAGGAATTATGTGGCCGCCTGAGTAAAAACTGTTCACACACGATCTGTTTTGGAGTTATTAGGTCCTAAGGTGTGCTTCTTTAGTGCGAGTTTGAGGTTTTCACAGGGGTGTGATTGACAATTGTCTTCGTCTGGCTCATGACGCTGCATCTCTGGGTGATCGGTTTCCGACTTTTCGAAGAACCGTATTGCTTCCATCTTCAAGGGTCTGGAGTTCAGAGAGTTTTGTACCAAACGTTCAACCTACTGTTTGTGTCTATGTATATGGCATTGAGACTAGGAGTGTGTATTTTCGAAACATAGATGCCATAACTCGAGTCCCCAAGTTCTTGCAATTTGATTCTGGGTTTATACAGTACGCTCACCCCACGTTTTTAGAGTCGCGGCGACCAGGCGAGAAACGTAGGTGTACAAGCGAGAATTATGGTCAAATGGGTGTTAGTGGAGTTGGGCGTGAAAGTGTGGACTGCATGTACGTATGTGGCCCGTGTAGCTAGATATATGCGTACAGTACGTAATAAATGCATCTGCTAGTTATTTCAGTTTAGAAGCTCTGTCAACGAGATTCCTAATTTTAAATCTATTATATGATCTTCAAACGAAAACACGTTTGCCTTACGTGTTGTCTTACAGTTGAAATATTGACCGACCCAGAAAAAAGAGAAGAAGCAGAACTTATTTGTTCCGAGTTTTAAGCTCTGAATTTCCGGTCGAACATTGTCAGCCAGTAAATTACGGTTCAGAAACCAAGTAATACATAATTGAATGCAGTCACTGTGAAACGAAATCGGTAAATTATAACATTATAGTCTTTGTGCTGCGAAGAAATCAATAGGTGGAAACATTTTAAATTTAGTTTCCTTTTTTTTCCTTTGAGTATTAGAACCTTGAATTACTTCTAAGTCCGTAAGCTCTACACGAAAGCATATGTGTTATAAAACTGCAAACCCAAATTTAAAATATCTCCGCGCTATGTAAAACGTGATCCTATTGAAGATCCTGAATTAAGTAATAGAGCTGTGTGTGTGTGTTTGTGTATGTACGTACGTATATAGGTATGTATGCGTGCATGTGTGTATATGTATGTATTATGTATGTAGGCCTACGTATGTATGTATGCATGCATGCATGTGTGAATGTGTGTATGTGTGAGTGTGTATGTATGTATGTATGTATATGTGTGTATGTATGCATGCATGTGTGTATGTGTATGATGTATGAGTGTGTATGTGTTTCTTTTAATATGGTTTATTGCTTGCTCCATTACAGAGGCAATACTACAAGCTATACAAATTGATTATCTATTTACAGTAGTTTTTGTTCCTTTTAGCTCTTATTTTCTGTTGTTATTCTGCATTTAGTTTGTCGAAAGGGATGTCGTTGATGAATTGTGCAAAGTCTCTATAGTTCCTCCTTATTAGGTCCTTCTTCTTGGTTGGCCAGCTGCCGTTCTGTTGGGCGGTCGTCTTCAGCCTTTCCCTCTCTTTTGTTAACGTTTCGCATTCGAAGATTAGGTGATCTGTTGTCTGTT
>Ga0136643_10007682_pt1 | contig 15635 bp, 3 predicted proteins | sample TergutLab28metaG_FD_96883 | JGI IMG/M metagenome (GOLD analysis project Ga0136643, IMG submission 96883) | Labiotermes labralis P1 segment gut microbial communities from Petit-Saut dam, French Guiana - Lab288 P1 (version 3) (version 3) | ecosystem: Host-associated > Arthropoda: Insects >... | reverse complement strand
ATATAAACGTATGTACATATAAACGTATGTACATATAAACGTATGTACATATAAACGTATGTACATATAAACGTATGTACATATAAACGTATGTACATATAAACTCCGCAATGAAATCCGCTGCTTTATTGCCGAATTCAGCTTCAAATTTCGGACTGATTTCTGGCATTTAAGACAGTTTGTATTTAAATCTTTGCAAATTTCCTAGTCGAAAACATAAATGAATTTTCGCAAAGGTTTATCTAGGGGGACCGGTATCGAATCCCGGTAGGGACGAGATTTTCCGCCCGTCCACACCCGCTCTGGGGCCCACCCAGCCTCCTGTAAAATGGGTACCGGGTCATTTCCGGCGGTAAAGTGCGGCCGGGGCGTGCTGCTGACCACTCACCTCCTTCTAGTGCCGTGGTCATGGAAGATTAGAGCTATATTTCTACCCACCCTCTGGGTCACACCGGGCCTGAAACGGGATCACTTTACCTTTATATATCTAGGAGGTATGGTTTATTTGTTTGTTTTTAAAAGTTAGTGAACAGAGAAGATGCCGTACCTGTAAGACGTACTGCTGAAATTTTGCTGCGAGCTCCTTATTCACAGCAACAAAACCGGTCTTTCTCTCTTTTCTTTTGATCAGTTAATTTCGTGCCACAACAGGATAACAATATATGTTTCTTATTAAGTTCTAAAGAAATCATTCTTCTTTTGTCAGGTCTCAGGATTTTGCTGCAGTCCAGTTGTTGTCTTCATATTTGTGGGACGTTAGGCGACGTACGATTGTAGCAGGTTACCGCCCTTTCGGCAAAATCTATCCTTGCCATCTTCAAGTGTACAGCAGTACAAAATAATTCTTCACGAAGTTCGTGGACTGCTTGAACATTGAAAACGGCAGCAATAAATTGTCCCGCAGTCCAAAAATAATTATTCATTCTTCTTGGACTTCTTGATCCCTCAACACAGAAAAATAGCTTACACCACATCAGTTACCATACTATGCCGCGTTCACCACATCAGTAACCAATTACCGTACTATGTCGCGGTCACCAAATCAGTAACAGATTACCATACTGTTCCGCGGTCACCATATCAGTAACCAGTTACCATACTATGCCGCGGTCAACACATCAGTAACCAGATACCATAATATGTCGCGGTCACCACATCAGTAACCAGTTATCATACTATGTTGCGGTCACCACAACAGTAACCAGTTACCATACTATGTCGCGGTCAACACATCAGTAAGCAGTTACCATTCTATGTCGCGGTCACTACAAAAATAACCAGTTACCATACTATGTCGCGGTCACTACATAAGTAACCAGTTACCATACCATGTCGCGGTCACTACATAAGTAGCCAGTTACCATACTATGTCGCGGTCACCACATCAGTAACCAGTTATTATACTATGCCGCGGTTACCACATCAGTGTCCAGTTAACAATACTATGCCGCTGTCACCATATCAAAAACCAGTTACCATACTATGTTGCGGTCACCACATCAGTAAACAATTAACATACTATGTCGCGGTCACTACAAAGTAAAAAATGACCATACTAAGTCGCAGTCGCCATATCAGTAGCCAATTACCATACTTTGATTTTGTCACCACACCATTAACCAGTTACCATACTATGCCGCAGTCACAACATCAATAACCAGTTACCATACTATGTCGAGGTCACTACATAAGTAACCAGGTACCATAGTACTTCGCGGTCATCACATCAGTAACCAGTTACCATACTATGTCGCGGTCACTACATAAGTAACCAGTTACATTACTATGCCGCGGTCAACACATCAGTAACCAGTTACCATACTATGCCGCGGTAACGACATCAGTAACCAGTTACCGTACTATGCCGCAGACACCACATCAGAAACCAGATACCATACTATGTCGCGGTCACTACATAAGTAACCATTTACCACACTATGCCGGGGTCACCACATCGGTAACCAGTTACCAGACTATGTCGCGGTCACTACATAAGTAACGAATTACCATACTATGTCGCGGTCACCACAACAGTAACCAGTTACCATAATATGCCGCTGTCACCACATCAGTAACCAGTGCCATACTATGTCGTGGTCACTACATAAGTAACCAGTTACCATATCTTTTCGCGGTCACCACATCAGTAAAGAGTTAACATACTCTATCGCGGTCACTACCACAGTAACCAGTCACCATACTCTGTCGCGGTCACCACATCAGTAACCCGTTACCATATTATGTCGCGGTCACCACATCAGTAAACAGTTTCTAAAATATGCCGCGGTCACCACATCAGTAAACTGTTACCATACTATGTCGCGGTCACTACTTAAGTAACCAGTTACCATAGATTGTCGCGGTCATCACATCAGTAACCAGTTAACATAATATGTCGCAGTCACTAAATAAGTAACCATTTACCATACTATGTCGCGGTCACCTAATCAATAACAAATTACCACACTATGCCGCGGTCACCACATCAGTAACCAGTTACCATACTATGCCGAGGTCACCACATCGGTAACCAGTTACCATAATATTTCGCGGTCACTATATAAGTAACAAATTACCATAATATGTCGCGGTCACCACATCAGTAAAGAGTTACCATACTATGCCGCGGTCAAAACATCAGTAACCAGTTATCATACTATGCCGCGGTCAACACATCAGTATCCAGTTACCATACTATGCCGCCGTCACCATATCAGTAACCAGTTAGCATACTATGTCGCGGTAATTACATAAGTATCAAATTACCATACTATGCCGCGGTAACCATATCAGTAACCAATTACCATACTATGCCGCGTTCACCCCATCAGTAACCATTTACCATACTATGCCGCCATCAGCATATCAGTAACCAGTTAGCATACTATTTCGCGGTCATTACATAAGTATCAAATTACCATACTATGCCGCGGTAACCATATCAGTAACCAGTTACCATACTATGTCGCGGTCACCCCATCAGTAACCAGTTACCTTACTATGCCGCCGTCACCATATCAGTAACCAGTTAGCATACTATTTCGCGGTCATTACATAAGTATCAAATTACCATACTATGCCGCGGTCACCACATCAGTAACCAGTTACCATACTACGTCGCGGTCACTCTCTAAGTAAAAATTACCATACTATGCCGCGGTCACCACATCAGTAAGAAGTTACCATACTCTGCCACGGTGAACACGTCAGTAACGAGTTACCATACTTTGCCGCGATCACCACATCAGTAACCAGTTACCCTACTATGCCGATGTCACTACATCAGTAACCAGTTACCATACTATGCCGCGGTCACCACATTAGTAACGAGTTTCCATACTATGCCCCGTTCACCCCATTAGTAACCAGTTACCATACTATGCCGACGTCACCACATCAGTAACCTCTTACCATATCCTGCCGCGGTCACCATATCAGTAACCAGTTACCTTCCTATGTCGCGGTCACCACATCAGTAAGCAGTTAACATACTATGCCGCTGTCACCACATCATTAACCAGTTACCATACTATGCCGCGGTCACCACATCAGTAACCTGTTACCATACTATATCACGGTCACCACATCGGTAACCAGTTACCATACTATGTCGCGGTCACCACATCAGTAACCAGTTACCGTACTCTTCCGCGGTCACCACATCGGTAACCAGTTACCATACTATGCCGCGGTCACCACATCATTAACCAGTTACCATACTATGCCGCGGTCACCACATAAGTAACCATTTACCTTACTATGCCGCGGCCACCACATCAGTAACCAGTTACCTTACTATGTCGCGGTCACCATATCAGTAACCAGTTACCATACTGTGCCGCCATCACCTCATCAGTAACCAGTTACCATAATATATCGCGGTCACTGCATGAGTAACAAATTACCATACTATGTCGCGGTCACCACATCAGTAACCAGTTACCATACTATGCCGCGGTCACCACATCAGAAACCAGTTACCATACTATGCCGCGGTCAAGATATCAGTGACCAATTACCATATTATGCCGCGGTCACCACATCAGTAACCAGTTACCGTACTATGTCGCGGTACCTTCCGGACGATCACAAGTTTTATGTACAAATTTCTATTTAACTGCCCATTACTTTTCGTTCCATAAACATCTTTAATGCCTACTGGAACATATTTGATTAGTGAAGTATCGATGTAATAATTAAGAAAAAATAATTATTAAACTTGATGAAACAGGTCATATATGCTGATCGACTGGATAGTACTATAGCTCCATGTGTAAGGTTACATGTGGGAACAGACTGAGTTTTCTGTGGATTTATTCAGTACATCCTAAAAAAAGTCCAGATATTTGCTCCAACTGAGTCATAATAACCTACACCAAATCTCTAAAAAATTATTCATTTATCATTTATTCTATTGTAGACGATTTATAGACCGAATTTCTGGCAGGGTCGCTAATTAGAAGGTAACTGGATAAAGATCCATTAACATTAACAGTAACATTTTTTGTTGGATTATTGATCCCTGAAGATGTGACCAATAACCTGTCCCGAAACTTCGGTATGCTATTACCACTATTCGCCGCTTAACAGCTCAGAAGTGCGCAGTTCTTATCTACTTAGCGACGGAAGCCTATAATCACACAAATATAATCCATCTTACGACAGTGACAGTAGCGGATATAGTCAATAAATATACGGCCTGCTATGGAAGCCAGAGGCTCGTCGCCGTGTCCACAAGACCCCCCCCCCAAACTCCCTCAGTCTGAGCCTGTTAAGTGCAGTCCAGTTCCTCACGCTGTTTTGCAGCAAATGTCCTCTTGTTATTGCATTTCCTCTTCGTTTGGATACACTAGAAAGATAAATGGTGCCTTGTTAACACAATACATTATATCTACGGTGACAGATAATAATAATAATAATAATACTATTTTCTTATTTGGAATATAACGTGCTTACAGAGTCTAATTGGCACTAATTGGATTTGAGTTTATATACGACATTCTCCCGTCATTAATACTGTTGACATTTTGTAGTTTAATGATTGTATTAAGCAAATAGTGCCAAGAAAAGGCTGATAGTGTCTCTGTGTTGAAGAGAATATTGCAGTTTGGATTAGACTTTGGAACGTACATTTCTCTCTACTCAGTTCTGTAGGCGAGTTGGAGAAATTGCGAAAAGAGAGTACTAACTTCATCATGTCCGTCCGCCCGCATGTAGCAACTTTTATTCCACTGGAAGTTTTTCTCATGACATTTGATATTTCAGTATTTTTTTTTAAAAATCTGTCGAGAAAATACAAATTTAATTAAAATCGGAAAAGAATAACGGGTACTTTACATGAAGACCGAAGGACATTTTGATCATATTGCTATAATTTATTCTTGGAATAAAAATGTTTCAGACAGAAGTTGTACAGAAAACCAAAACATATTTTATCCTAAGGGTTTTTTTTGTTTGTTTTTGGAAATCATGCCGATTGTGAGATAATGTGGAAAAATATTGTAGAGCCAGACAGGCCACAGATGACAATGTTGGATGCCTAAGGCTAAAGATAATCAACCACAAAATGCAATAATTACTGCCTTTCCACTCCAAGAGTGGTTGCACGAACACGCCTCACTGTTATGTTCGTACAAGTATTGCCTGTCTTGCTTTCTTCTCTATGCTATGGAAGTTGTGACAGGTAAATTGCACGATATTGAAATATCCAATGAAGTCGGTATTATCTCATCAGGATGTTATAAATCTACGTAATTAGCACAAAATTTATTTAGAAAGAAATTCAATTTTCTTTCAGACCAGAGAACTTTGTAAGTGTTTATTTATCAAACAAGAAATTGCATTTTATTTTCTTAGCTTAAACTGTCAGATTATGTAGCTCCATCGATGTCACTTTGAAACAATCTGTGAAAATGTCTTTGTGTTTTTGCTACAAGTCGACTAATAATTATCAGGCGTTATTCTACTCTGTGATAATTTCTTCCTACGTAAGAATATTCAAAATTATTCAAAGCATACATTTTAAGTACCATAGCAATGGATACAAAAAATACGTATGATATTGTATGTTATGGTAGTGGGTAATTCAATTATGGGGATGGATGGAGGCACTAGTTTCTGCGAAACATCAATGTTTATCTTTCAAGCTCCTTGACATCATGTACCAGAAGTGTATGATATCTTTTCCACGTGTATTTCGGAAAAAAGTCATTGTTCCGTAATTTCATCTGTATGCTTTATTTTTTTCTACCTGTGGTACATTTGTTCATTCTGCTTAAAAGATCACATATTTGCCTTGCCTTTACTAAATATCTTTCCCGATTCAATATGATTTTTATCTGAAAAGAGCTTAATTATATAGGGAGTTATATTTAGCAAACCGGGGACCGCGGTGGCACAGTGGTTAAGCTGCTGTGCTACAAATTGGAAGGTCGCTGGTTCGATCCCAGCTGGAATTTTTCGTTGACATAAAATCCCTCCGATTGTACTATGGCCCTGGGATTGACTCAGCCTCTAACAGAAATGAGTACCAGGAGTATTTCCTAGGGGTAAAGGAGGCCGGGGCGTGGGGCTGACAACCTTACTACCGTCCTGTGCTGTTGTCATGAAATCTGGGAACCTTAATTTCCTGGAACCCTCTGGGCCACTACAGGCCTGTAACGGGACTGTTTTACCTTTTATTTAGCAAAAGTGAACGAATATTACTAAATAATCATTAGCAGCCTGAATAATGGAGGGATAAAATTTCACAGCTTCAGATATTTTGCTTTACAGCTTCTGGAATTTTGTTATATATATTTAGGATTTTACAGATTTGATGTTTACCGTCTTCTCGGTTTAATCCCCTAGAAATCCAGAGAAGCAGGTGATTGAGAGAAAGAGAAAACGACTATGGTCGGTAAGAGGCTGGAAGGTTCCGATAATTTACATAAGTGAGTAACGTGAAATTCTCTTAGCAATGTTAAGAACAACGAAAAGGTGGGTACAAATGTCGTGCTAGTAGAATTGGACGACGATCTACGGTCACGCGGCTGATATAATGTCTTATGGAATTCAGTTTAACGCTTTAAACGCTGAGTTAAGTCCCATCTGCCATCTGCTGACATTATTGGGGGCTCACCATATTTTACACGTTAGCAGGATAAGGATGAAGGGTCGCTGACTGGATTCGAATGGTCTCGAGACGGTCGAACATCTCTCAGATTCCTTAAGGCGACTGTACTTCACAGAGTTAATTATCGATGTAAGAACAACTGGCAGGAGATAACACTCGTGACCTGATTGCGGAATTATTGTATAACATAACCTATGCAAAGATAAAATTTATTAATGTAGAAAAAATAAATAAATAAATAATGTAAGGAACAAATGTGTAAGAAATGTATTGAGATGGAAAAAGTGGGGTAGGAAATAAGAGGATAAAAACAGGAAAATTCTGCAGATAAGCATTGAAATGAAGAGATTGAGGAAGAAAAACACAGTGAAACAGAACTATTCAAAATGCAACTACAAAGTGAAAGCAGCCGTTGACAAACTAGCAAATTGTGAAATTTGAAAGCCGCACACGTCTAGAAAGTAAAACGAGTAATTATATTTTTGTAGTCCGAAAAAAGAATTTTTCATATACTCTTAAATTTCAAACGACAGAAAGAGAAAAATACAATCTTATGGAAATAACAAGGATTAATAAAGGGAAACAGCTTAGGAGTAAGGTGTCAGTGACTTTCATTTAGCTTTCACACGTGCTGGTACTTGTCACAGAGCTGTGGTCTTATATACAGGTGTTAAAATAGAACGCCGTGTGTTTAAGCACTAAATGATGTGACAAAGGTTGGTGAATGAATGTTCTGAAAATAATAATTCAGTGTTCGTAGAGCTGGTCTTCTGTCACCATAAATTGGATTTTAAGTTCTGCAGAATTCCTCTTTCAGAGAAACGTGTAGACGGCCAAGCATATTAAAAGGCCTTGCCTTCGGTATTGAAAATTAATATTGTCTAAGAGTGATCAGACCTTCCATAGCTCGAGTTTCATGACCCCTTAAACGTTGGTCCATGTATTTTCGGGAATGGTTTCTTCCTTTTACGGCAGCAGTGACTTAGTCTGTATTTAAAATGTAGAGCGTAACCCAGAAAATTAAAGACTGTTTTATGTAAGTTTAAACCTCTAAAAACAATGCGCAGACTGTTTTATTTAAAGAACCAGTTCGTACCGCGCTGTAAACACTTTTCATTTCGGTTATAAAAACCAATTAGTTTATGCTGTAAGTGGCATAAGTCGCTGTTTGTTCTCAGATAAATACAAAACACTTAAATACAGTGTGGGCAAAGCATACAGTTGTTGAATGTTAGACTTGTTGGTGCATCACTTAAATAGTAGGCTTTAAAGGTTAATATAACAATATCTTTGGGACATTGTAAATTATCTGGACGAATGATGTAGGTACATGACTCTCAGGAGACCCAGAATGTCTTTATATGTGTCCGGGAAAGAGGGAATATGACAATATCTTTGGGACATTGTAAGTTATCTGGACGAATGATGTAGGTACTTGACTCTCAGTAGACCCAGAATGTCTTTATATGTGTCAGGGAAAGAGGGAATATGACAATATCTTTGGGACATTGTAAATTATCTGGATGAAAGATGTAGGTACACGACTCTCAGGAGACCCAAACTGTGTTTATATATGTCACGGAAAGAGGGATGTCAAACTAATCTGAGCCGGCTAGAGAAAGTCAGTTAATAAATCTCAAAGAATAAGTGAAGTAGTAACATTTCTAATTGCTAGCATTCCATGAACAAATAGTTGGGAGTTTAAGAAAAAATTCCAGCCTTTCAACCTCTGTATTAAGTGCAATTCAGTCCTCAGTTTCAGGTCGCAGTGGCTTTAAGACCGCTGAAACTCACCGTTCTCCATATTCATTAGCCGGGTTTCGGGGCTGATCACTGATTCAAGGTGTTACAGAGTGAAGTATAGTTATTACAATAATCGAAATGTTTGCCAGGTTTATTTTTAATTTTTTGTTTTTCTTTTTGTTTCGTTCACTCAACGAAGCAAAGAGTTCCAAACAAAATTTATCGATGACTCGAAAAAATTATTTATCGGCCATTTTATCTCTTTCGTCTAAATTTAATATATTTCGGATTAGTTGAAGTTAAGATTTTAGGAAATAATATTCCGCTTATCGTTAACCCATGTTAATATTTGTATATAGCTAAAAGTGTTTGGAACGTGGTACCAAATTGTAGGCCTACACTTTTGTACTTATCGTCTGTTCTAACATCACAGAGGAAAGAGTGAGACATATTTTTAAAACTGTTGGTTAGTTACTTTCTTCGTACTTGCAACGATAACAGATGCTACATGTGACAGCTGTATTTTTGCTTGGATCTGAAATTTGCAAGATTTGCGAGGTCCTCTTTTGATTCTAACTGTCTTCAGCAAGAATTATGAAGAATTATGATACGATTGTAATTCAAGCAATTGCTTCAAGATCTGCACAATTATACTGCATTTTTATTGAAAGTTTATTTTACTGTCTCATTTTTTATCACAGTAACACTGTACGTAACGTCGACTGCATATTAATTTTTGGTAACGTTATTCTTTGAACGCGGGCCGGGTAGCTCAGTCGGTATAGCGACTGACTACGGGCTGGACGGTCCGGGATCAAATCCCGAAGGTGACGAGTTTTTCCGTCCGTCCAGACCGGCCCTGGGGCCCACCCAGCTTCCTGTATAATGGGTGCCGGATATTTCCCGTGGGTAGAGGCGGCCGGGGCGTGGGGTCCTAGAAAAGATTAGTGCTATAACTCTTACTCTCTCTAAGGGCCTTCGTGGCCTATAAAAAGGGTGAAACCTACCTATTCTTTGAACACCTCTAAGTGTGTGTACTACTGGACTGCATTTTAACTGGCATGTAACTTTGGTACAACAGAAGAACTCCCTGAAGATGATGCACTGAGGCTTCCAAACATACAGGAGTTTTTTTTAGATACAGTTGAGTAATTAATAAATATATTATGCATTTATTGGTTATGCGTTGTTAATGTATGCAAGATACACGGTGCAAACAGTTTCAAAATCACAGTTTCAAGGTCTAAGACAGTTAATCTCTTAACGATATTTCCTAATAACAAATAAAGTAAAATTAAAGTGTTCTGTTTTTAAAACAAAATGTTCTTATCTGTTCTCATAATGGAAACTTTAACTTAATGATATTATTTTATCCAAATCAAATTGATTGTATAGAATGATGTCATTAATGACGTTACAACTATACTATTATGCATAATTCAGGTCGGAATCTGTTTCTAAAAGTTTAAAAGCTTCCTCGAAATCTGTATTGATATGAAAGGGTAAAATCAAACCATTTGTAATACACTGTCCCTTACGCAGACTATACAAGCTGCTAGTTCGGTTGGCGGTGTGTGGCAAAGCTTAAACGAAATTCTCGCAAAGGTGGTTAGGTCACCGTCTCGATCCGATAAGGTCAATACCCGGAAGTCGCTGCGAACTGAAATTCCCACCGGGGTACCTTGTGGCGAAGAGGAAATTTGCGCCTGATATATTTCTTTACCATTAACGTGATTTAAAACGATCGTCGATCGAAAGGATGACGCTATCTTAAAGACATGTCGTCGCTTGACAGCATGTATATTTCATCGTTGGTTCCTGGAGAAGTCTTTAATTCCGTGTCCCTTTGCTTTTTTCACCAGCCGTCACATCTCTGTACTTTCTAATTTTTTTTCTTCAAAACTTTGCCAATTTCCTTGTTTATTTTATCTCCCTGTAAGTTTTGTAACTCATTTCCTAGCTTCATGAAATGTATTAAGCATTTTCCGCTGCCGTGTTTATAAACCTTACTTAGCAAATTACATTGAAACTAAGTAGCTTCATTGAGTGCAGCCGTTCTTGAAAATATTATAGTTGCCAATCTCATCCGTGTCTTCACTTCCGTGTTTACCAGAATTCGTCATTATTCCTTATTATGAGCCAGATGATTTCAATCCAAATCCCCCAAAATAATTTCTTGTAAAATCCAGCTCAATATTATGCCCCGTCCACTCTGTATCTTAAAGTTGTATCTTCCTTAATGATTTTGTGACTAAGTTGTGTGCAATTCTGTTCGTGTTAATTGCGGAACCCAACATTATGTCATCTTTTTGATGTTATTCACTCCGTACTGTGAGATATATTTTGTTATTATAAAACCATATATTATTATGTGCAATTTTTTGGTTTTATTATAAGCGTCAAAATCGATTTTCTCTTTATAAAATAATTCCTATAAGATCGCATCTCCTCGCTCATGGTTCGACACCATCTACTCAACAAATTTCTCTACAAGATTCTCAATATATATCCTGCTCATACGACAGACCAAGTTACACAAACAGTCACTTCAAACTTATTGGATGTTAAGAAAATGAATAATATACTAACTGAAACAACGTTAAATAGATGAGTCTTATGCTAGGTCTATCTACAGTCTTCTCAAGACAGCCTTTACTCTTTTAACTGCAGACGTTCCTTCAAAGGTAATTTTAGAAAGCTTGTAATTAAAAATGATTTAAGATGTGATTTAGCGTGATTTTAGACTTCCGTCGCGAAGTACGTAGATGATAAATGTGCTCTTCCGGGTTATTACGCTGTGAGTAGTGGTAATTTGTTACCGTCTTTTCAGGACGACTGGCCCCATTTTAACCCTTTACCTGCTAATGTGGAGAATATGGGGAGCTCCTAATAGTGCTAGCAGATGGCTGATGGAATTTAAGTCGGCTTTTAAAGGGTTAACCTTGAAAATAAATCTGTGTACCTTGGACTGTTGTACGAACAGAACATATATTGAGAATAATTCAGAGCAATTTGTTGAGTGGACGGTGTCGAACCAGAAGCGAGGAGATGCGATCATTAACCTTTAGACGCCTAATGTCAACTATAGTTGAAGTACCGCATCGCTAACATCTAAAGTTGCATTTTATATATTTATTCAACAAATATAGGCACCGAATATTTTAAACATGGTACATAATCTTCTTTTTTTCTTTTCAAAATGCAGTTTGTCTCATAATTCTAACGTATTTGGTTCCTGCATTATTCACATTTTATATACAGGATGTGCTAAAATTAAAAAAAAATAATTCCGGCGCCAAAAGGTTAAGGAATTGTATTATACAGAGCAAAGCCGTTCTCAAGATGTGATTCAACTCGTAACAGTCTTGCGTACTTTATAGACTTTGTTTGTTTCAACTTAAGTCCGTATGAAACTGACGTGCAGCTGTTACCGAAACTTACGTCCTTGTGCATAAGTGCCAAGTATTTGAGGAAGTCGTTTAAAATGCTCTAAGGCCTGTAGGCGAAGTTTTATACTGTCCCGTAAAACGACTTTGTCGTAGTAATATTCTGCGTGTCACGGCGTCTCCTTTTCTTCAGACATTTAAGCGCAATGAAACCTGTGAAAATGGCAATGGCTACCTCTTGGAAACCGGCCCGCTAACATAATTGGCCTCGTGTTTACGGATCCGAAAAAAAAAATCCTGTTAGGCCCAGCTGGCAAACTTTCCTTATTTTGGCCAGCTGTGTATTGTGCCTTTTGTCCACCACATCACATTTCATGAGGACTTCATATATGTTAATGTTTCTATGTTGCCGCTCCGCTACGGGCTGGACGGTACAGGGATCGAATTCCGGTGGGAGCGAAATTTTCCGCACCCGTCCAGACCGGCCCTGGGACCCACCCAGGGTCCTACACAATGGGTACTGGGATTTTCCCGGGGGTAAAGCGGCTGGGGCGTGGCGTTGACAAGCCACCTCTATCTAGCGCCGAAGTTAAGGAAAGAGTAGAGCTATACCTCTACCCACCACTCTGGGTCTTCGTGGCCTGTTCTATGGTGAGCTTTACCGTTACCTTACCTTTATTGTCAAGCAGGAAACTACCTTTCTTTCTGTATAAGTTTGCACAAATTAACCACTTAAGGATCTGTTTTAACTATATTTACGCCCACCCGTAAAATCAAGTCTTTGCATTGGTCACGTGGCCTGTTGTGTGTGTTGTGTTCAATTATTACAGGAAGTACCGGTTATATCCCTACACGGATTTAACCAAATATTTTTTGTGGCACATACCGACTGTGTTCTCTGCGAGGCAGGAACTGAAGTTCTATGGATGTACACACATTTATTGACCGACAGCTCTTCTGCACAAATTTGTGTATTTTGTTTGCCTATTAAACAGCTTTATGTCACAACAGTCTATGTGATAGATATGGTGACTAATAACAACCCTGGTTCTTATGTTTATTGGATCGTGCATCGTTGTGATAGTTGAAGAATAAAAGACAAACTTGATGTCACTTCTTATTTTATTTCACTTATTATGTGCTCAACATGTTTCGGACATTAATATATCCATCATCAGGAGCTTAGGACTATTCTGTTGAATTACACAACAGTTGTGCTTCAGCCTGCAACACGGATACCAACCCAAACCAACCACACCGAAACTGCAACACACATGATACCAAGAACATACGACCAATGCGGTAATTCAACAGCAAAGTCGCAAGCTCCTGATGATGGATATATTAATGTCCGAAACATGTTGAGCACATAAGAAGTGAATAAAGTAACAAGTGACATCAAGTTGGTATTTTATTCTTCAACCAACAACCCTGGTATCTGGTCAATATATCAAACAGCATATGCACTTGGTAAGTAAAATTAAATGCAAATAGTAAAATACAATTAATGAGAAGTGCTAATTGTTAAATGTTTCCACATCGACGTACCAACCTCAGAGAGTATATTTGAACAAAGAACTTAACCGACTTGTGTCATTTTTTCAGTTGGACTCCCTGAGGATAGCACTCCGGTGCCGAAACATGTAGTAGTTGGCACTTATCATGAATTGTGTTGTATTGTTTTGTACTGAGTGCATTTATTGGTTAATATAATGTATATAAGAAAATGCGCGGTGTGGATAACATACACTGTGGTATCTGATTTTAAACACGTGATCACTCCAGTAGTGTCGAGACCAACTTCAAAGAAAGGTCTTTCAGCGACTTACCATTGTGTCCAAAGTAACAAAAGACTGTAGCTATTTACGTAGTCGCGGTATAAATCGAAGACGGAAACGCCAGTACCGCTTCATCTAAGTTCACTGTGTGATTAATTTGGCCATGTTGAAGTTTAGTCACAGAGAAGCTACACATCTTTTACTGCATCGGATTGAAAGCCCGTTGATAGATTTTGTGCTGTTTTATGTTCTGATTTTACAATTCGACCAGTGTATGTACTCTGTACGAATATTTCTTTTTGCTTATTATTATGATTATTTATATGATAATAAAGTTTTCTAATGGCATAATTCAGATTTAAATCAGCGAGTGTTAATTAGGTTAAGGCACTTTCATTTCCCCCCCTTTTTTTTATAGAGGAGTAAAACGTGGTTCCTCGTGCTTAGGGCAGAGGTACAGGGTTCAGAAGTTTGAGGTAAATTTCGGAAGTAAATATTTTACGCGAAGAAAAAATTTGACGTTTTGAAGGAGAAAATTCCTTAAATAAGGGCTCAAATTTTATGTAGTATTCCAAATGTTATTAATACTGTTACCTTAAAAGTCAGGTTCTTGATCTCTTCGCAGTCCCTCGTACTGATCCCATGCCTTTGTTTAACCCCTTAAACGCCAGTTAAATCCCATCTGCCATCTGCTGGCGTTATTAGGAGCTCACCATATTTTCCAACTTAGCGGGTTAAGGGTTAATAAAAAAATTAACCAGCTGATCTTTTTAATGGGGATTCACACGAGGCCAAGGAGAAGTTTACTACAATTAACCAAATTTAGGACGTGTCATACCACAAGTTTGTGTTTCTGCAACCAAAGCGAGTTCATGCAAAATTCGTTACATTTGTCAGTTTCAATATCCTTTTTCGAAACACAGTTTTGGGATTGCTTTGGTTATAGACGGCGTTTCTTTTATCGCTGTCTCAGTCGGGGCAGCTTAATCACCAATAAAACTTGCATCCCACATATTCAATTTAGCTTAAGTTCGATATGTGAAGAGTGAAGTAACATTCGCACTCGCCCAAACCCTTTCTCAAAACACGGATATGTCTTTACGAGAGCTGGTATTTGCTGCAGGGACGGGATGCGAGGAGCAGAACAGTCCGTAAATTTCACTTAACTTAGGGCGAACGGGAAGACTCTAGAGCCAAGAAGTGAGCAACAGATTCGCCTTCCTTGCCAGTACTTAATCGGATAGAAAACTTTCTTTCGCACTCTGGGTAAATGATCAACTTCACGCACATTTACTTGATATAAAACGTTTTTTATTATTATAATCCTCTACATGCTTCGAGCAAATCTGTGCTCATCATCAGGAGGTCAAATTGTATTAACCTTTTGGCGCCGGAATTATTTTCTTAATTTTAGCACATTCTGTATGTAAAATGTGAATAATGCAGGAACCAAATACGTTAGAATTATGAAACAAACTGCATTTTGAAGAGAAAAACGGAGAGTATATACCGTGTTAAAAATATTCAGTACCTATATTTGTTGAATAAATATATAAAATGCAACTTTGGAGGTTAGCGGTGCGGTACGTCAACTATAGTTGACGTTAGGCGTCT
>Ga0136643_10007681_pt1 | contig 15636 bp, 4 predicted proteins | sample TergutLab28metaG_FD_96883 | JGI IMG/M metagenome (GOLD analysis project Ga0136643, IMG submission 96883) | Labiotermes labralis P1 segment gut microbial communities from Petit-Saut dam, French Guiana - Lab288 P1 (version 3) (version 3) | ecosystem: Host-associated > Arthropoda: Insects >... | reverse complement strand
TCGACCTATAAACACCTAACACGACAAACCCCTTCATATCACCCGCAAGACGAGACATAACTCATGTAAAATGGTGAATTGGGAACATTTTGTTATTCTTGTATCCACGTGTATCTTTGTACTACAAACTTCAAAGCAATAAATATTTTCCAACAACAACAACAAAAAATAGCAATCCCTGAACAGACCTGGACAGGCCTGAGGGTTCCAGGAAGATGAGGATCCCAGATTTCATGGCAGTCGTCACATGCAGGTGGTAAGGCTGTCAGCGCTACGTACCGGCTGTCTTTACCTCCCAGGAAATATTCCTGGTACTCATTTCTGTTAGTGGCTGAGTCGGATTATGTCAGGAATCGAACCCGCGACCTTCCGCCTTGTAGCGCAGTACGTCAACTAACTGCGCCACCTCATGCCCACTTTACAGTTCAAGGAACTGTGTCTATTTCTCTGAATGATCATATTTAGCCACCAGTGTAAGCATCCACGTAACTGTGGCATGGAATCCGGAGTATTATAAGGAGGAACTGAAATTTGTGTGACAAAATGAGTTCTTAGACTGCGAAGCTGTATGTAAGAAATGACTTCATTTAAGACTGTTTTGAACGGGAACTATGTTACATGAATCTAAATTGTACTTATCGTAATTAATAGTTGTTTGTTTTGACAGTGGCAGCAGACGGAGGACTTTGGGCGCAAGAAGGAGATTCGCGCGCGTATGTACAAGCTGCGGGAACAGAGGCTGAAGGAGTTCTACACAACAGGCGAGGTGCTGTCGGACGTTCTGAGCACAAGCACCTCCTCTCTGGATGAGGGCAGGAGGAACATTAACTCATCCAACCTGCAAAGCAGTCAGAGGTGAGGCAAGGCTGTGTGAGCTCAAGGGCTCAAGATGGTGAGAGCGAACCGTTGGCGCGACTGGCACGGAAAGTTTCTGCTGATAACGTAATCAACTCAACCTTAATCACATATTTTGTCAAAAAATGTTATTTTTGAAGTCATGTGCGGTAGGTTAGGGTGCCTTCTCGACATACTTTCTTGTTTTTTAAATTGTTACTGCCTTTTCTAAATTAATTACTTCTTGCAGTTGAGTTGTGAATTTATGAATGTATACATTCTTATACATACATAACATACGGTACATTCATACCTTCATACATACATACCCACACACATACGTATGTATATACATACATACACAATACATACGTACATATATACACACATACATGGATACATACATACACATACATACATAATACATACATAAATACATACATAGGCGTAGCTTGGCTAATAACAATGTGGGACGCAAAATTTACCATGGGTGTCAGGACCTTAGTTGCCTCCATTCTGCATCCTGTAAAAGGCAGGTTTTTTAAAAAATTTTTCCGGTGATTACTCCACTCAAAAAGTCGTTCAGAAACATTTCCATTTTTTATTTGCCCCTTTTCTACTCGATAGCCCAAAATTATTCTTATGTAAAAAAGTAGTAGAGGGCTGTTAGCCTTCCCTTACACCCGCATGTTATGCGTATGCATGCTTGAATACATACATGCGTACACACATACATACAGGTGACACACACAGTCGGCTTTGGTCATGTTTAGTGCTACAGTCTGACCTTTCAACCGGACTCAGAAACAGTAGCATCAGAGTGACAATAATCAGTCTCTGAACAGTAGCATCAGAGTGACAGTAATCAGCCTCTGAACAGTAGCGTCAGAGTGACAGTAATCAACCTCTGAACATTAGCATCAGAGTGACAGTAATCAGCCTCTGAACAGTAGCATCAGAGTGACAGTAATCAGCCTCTGAACAGTAGCATCAGAGTGACAGTAATCAGCATCTGAACAGTAGCATCAGAGTGACAGTAATCGGCCTCTGAACAGTAGCATCAGAGTGACAGTAATCAGCCTCTGAACAGTAGCATCAGAGTGACAGTAATCAGCCTCTGAACATTAGCATCAGGGTGACAGTAATGAACCTCTGAACAGTAGCATCAGAGTGACAGTAATTAGCCTCTGAACAGTAGCATCAGAGTGACAGTAATCAGTCTCTGAACAGTAGCATCAGAGTGACAGTAATCAGCCTCTGAACACGCTGTCATAACTAAATGTATCACCTGCTTTAAAGAAAAGACCTCTGTCTGCATTTTCCCCACAAGCAGACCTGTGTTATGTGTTTCATATGGCTCACAGTAGAAGCCAAATATTTCCCCGCATAGCATTAACTGGTTTTTAGGCTCGTTCGCAAATTTGCGAAAAGCGAATACTAGCTTCGTCCGCCAGTCCGCATGGAACAACTTATCTCCCACCGGACGGATTTTCATGAAATTTGATATTCGAGGATTTTTCGAAAATCTGTCGAGAAAATTCAGTTTTCACTAAAGTCCGACAAGCACAACGGGCACTTCGCATGAAGACAAATATAGAATTATGATCATTTCTGTCTCGGTTCTTCTTAGAATGAGAAATATTTAGGACAAAATTAGTACTGAAAATCAAACAACACATTTTTTGTCCAGTAACTTTTTTCCCGAAAATCCTACCGTTTGTGAGATAATGTGGAAAAATATAGTAGAACCGGAGACGCCACAGATGACAACATGGGGCATGCGCATTTCATGCTGGATACCTAACGGTACAAACACACACTCAGAATATGTAATACTTATTGCTTTTCCACTGCAACAATGGTTGCACAAAGGCGCCTTAATGTTTCGTTAAACGTACATTGCCTGTCTTTTCTTGTATAGTTGAGATGGTCTGTTCTCTATGAGGTACGTATTAAAACCAATGTAGATTAAATTAGTCGTAATATACACTCACAGATGTATTCATCAAGGCCATTTGTAACAATATTTGCTTCCGAATGCAGTTTTATATGCTTGGCATTTGGACACAGGAGCTGGATGGGTTGCCTATATAGCAGGATAACAGTGCAACCATAGAATTACTGAAACAAATATGGTGAATGTGTTTTAATTTCCACATTAGTGCGTTTACTTACATGTGTAAATAACGCAACTCTTTTTTACATGACTGCGTTACGGCCTGAGTGAAGCTGAGCTGATATTTCCCAAAGTTGATGGATGTTAATTCATCTATGGCGGGGGGACCGCGGTAGCACAGTGGTTAAGGTGCTGCGCTACAAATCAGAAGGTCGCTGGTTCGATCCCAGCTGGCGTCAGTGGATTTTTCATTGACACAAAATCCTTCCGATCGCACCATGGCCCCGGGCTGACAACCCTACCACCATCCTCTACCATTGTCACGAAATCTGTGAACCCTAACTTCCTAAGAACCCTCTGGGCCTGTCCAGGCCTGTAATGGGACTGCTTTACCTTTACAGCAGTGCTAGTAGTACATTTAGTTTCTTTTGACAACTGCAGCAGCAGCAGCGAGTACTTAAATAAATCGTAGTGAATAAAATACATCGCCATCTAAAAATACAGATGCTTCCCAGAAATGGGTTCGGTCTGAACATGATATTGCGTCCAGCACTGGCTGATATTGTGTTATTGTACCAAATGTTTTTGTATACATTAAAGTGCCAGTTTCAACTACACATGTTTTCTCAGTAAGTCTGCCAGGTAATATATAATCTGTGACATCAGTTTTCGTATACGCATGGAAAAAAAAAAATTAGTTTGGATGATTATCCGCGAGGAGTGAAAGGTCGGTAGTGAAGTAGTCAAGGTCCATCCTGGTGGCTGTGCTGTCTATGGCGTCGGTCTGTAGCCGCTTGATTGCTGGGATCACGAGTTCAAATCCCGCTGAGGCATGAATGTTCCTCTTGTGTTTGTTTTGTGTTGTGTAGGAAGCGACCTTTGCGATGACCTGGTCCCTCATTTAGAGGAGACTTATCGGGTATGTGTATCTAATTGTGTGTGATCTAGAAACCTCAACAATGAGGCAGCCTAGTCTCGAATTTGGCTGTTACGCCCCCCCCCCACCCAAAAGAACGTCTTCACATAAGCTAGGGGTTGATGGAAGTACAATCCATATGATTCCTGTTTAATTACTAAGGAAATTATATACCGAAAATAAACTGTAATAATCACAACTATAGTTGTGTTAAATTTAGCAACTTCTTCTTGCAAATGATACTCAGTCGACTTGTTTCAGCAGCAGCTCGCAGATTATCACCAAGAGCTCCTACGCAAGCAGCAGTTCTGGAGGTGGCTACAGCATCACCCACGCCGACTCACTGGCAGATGAAGGGTTCCTCACCCTCAAGACAAAAGAGATTCGTGACTCGGAATCGCCTACACGCGAGTTTCATCAACGTCAAGAAAAGAATGCGAAGAACGAGAGCTCGAGTTCCAGCACCAGCACTGGAGGAGGTTACTGGAGGATTGCTCAGGAGTCATCTTCTGGAGCTTATGAATCAACAGGCACAACAGGAGAGGGAGGAGAAATGATAATACACACAACTAGCAGGAACGAGAGTAGAAATTTGGCAGCAGATTCAAAAAACGAGGGCTTTACTACAGCCATTCAAGTGACGTCATCTGAACATACAAAGCGCAAACCTCAACCTGACAGCGGCATTCAACTGGATGAAACTAGAGATAAGTCTGTCATACCAACCAGCAGCAGAGAGGATGCCAGTGCTCGTAATGTGGCATCCTCGGCACAGATATCATATTCGGAAAATTTGTCCTCGTCCTCATCGGCCTCCTACTCTGCAAGTAGTAGCCAACAGTACCAACAAAATGAGGAAATATCGGCGGTCATAAGTCACGAAAATTCCCAAGCAGTTTCAGGATTAGAAGGTACAAATGTAACTGTATCAGAATCGACGAAGTTTTCTTCACCCACTTCTGCCACTCAAGATGTTATTAGCTCATCTACAACAGCAAGCACGCAGATAAATAATAATCAGACCAATAAGCATCGTATTACACAACGGTCGCAAACAGGTGAATTAGTCAGTAAGACTATTCAGAGCACCAGTGGCACAACAGATATAAAGAGTCCAGCCATTGATCAGACTTCAGGCACTGTGACAGTTACCAGCAAAAGTCAGACGGAAGATGTCAGCAGAACCAGTACCAAGATTTCAGATCAGCATACTATGAATGAGCTTCACAATTTGGACTCGAACTTGTGTACGCAAAATATGACAGTAACTCCTACGCCTGTAGACCTGGGAGATACTCATGACTCAAGTAACTGGACAGTAGTATCGTCTGATAAAATTCAAAATGTTAATAATGCCACAGATGAATTTGTATTCTGTTCAGGACATGCCACGGAAGATAAAAAAGATTCTACCACAAAACATGACACTAAATTCATAGAGCAAGAACGAACCAGCTCCATTGTGAACCGTCATGATATTCGAGAGCCAGATGACGCTACTCCGAGGAAGGCAGATGAGAAAACAGCTATGATAACAAACAAAGATAAGGCGGACCTACAGGGTCTGATAAGTGAAGGAGCTGAAATACCAAAACGAGGGGCCCCAACTCAAGATACGACAATTGGAAAAGATGGTTCAAACAACACTGGTCACTATGTGACTACCTACCAGGAAGCATACACAAACAAACGGATAAGTGTCGATCTGAGTCCCACCCACGAAGCTTTTGCTCGATCGCTGCGCGCATCTCCAGAGCGTTCAACTCCACCTTCTTCTACACGATCTTCATCGAAAGCATCACTTGATCATCCCAGTCCCGATCGGTTTAACAAGTCGCCGACCAGAAGTTACCGCAATAAAACCGCTCCTGATAACACGTTGGCTGCTGGCAGAACAAGTCCCGATAAGACACCGAGAAGCAGAACTCCACCTATAAGAGCTACAGTAGAGAAAATTACAAACAAGGCATCTCCTCGCCATTCTAGCCCAGAGAAAACTCCAGTACACAGAAGCCCACCCAGTCGAGTCAGTCCTGAAAAAACATCAAGGCGTCCTGATGGGACTTCTCCTTCCAGGCCCAGTCCAGAGAAACTAACGCAGTCTCCTTACTCACACCGAAGGGAAAGCCCTGAGAAGACAGGAAAATCATTAACTACCGATGCAAGGAAAACTTCAGAAATAGCCCCAAAGATTTCAGAGAAAGATGGGTCTCCATCTGTAGCGAGCCCCGATAAAATTACAAGACCAACACATGCTGAAAAAACTCCCTCGCTTAAAAGTTACCCAGAAAATCAGCAGCAAGACAAAACCCAACAGGACAAAACCTCGAATGTGCCAGAAAGGAATTTCAGCTATAGTGATAAACCACATGACATCAGTAATTACGCTTCAGCAAGAAAAACGTCAGATTCCACAAAGACGTATTCTTCTGTTTCAAACAGAGATTCAGCTGTTAAAGCAAAAACAACAAAAGAAAAACGCAGGTTATCGTCAGGTCTTTCTCGAGCAACGACTAAGAAGAGATCTTCAACACCAGGCGTGTCTCCCAGCAGTAGTCCAACCCGCGATGATGAAACACGCCTTTCTGAAAGGCAAAGCCGACCGCGTTCTCGAGGAACACCTTCGCGTTCCAGTACTGATGGCGAAGATAGTGATACTAATGTAAAGTCCCAGAAACTTGAAAATGAGTTTGAAGCAGGCGATAATATTGTGAAGACCATAGTCCAGACTACAACTACTGACAGTGAAGCAAACATCAAGCGGACAAAATTTGGAAAAACAAATATTGAATCGTACACAACTGGTGAAAAAATTGCAACTGCATTGCCAAGTGCAGTAGACAAGAGAACAGGCGGGCAGACGCCAAAAGGGGAAAAAACTGTTGCAGATACTTCTCCCCGTAAAAGTGATGAGCCGAGAGATTTTGTTCCTGAAGATAGAGACTTGGGAAGAGTTAAGACAAAATCTCCACCGTTAACGACAATTGACAGATCTTCAGACAAATTTTCTAATGTTACTAGTCTGTCCAGAGACGTTTCATCCGAAGCTGCAATTAATGTACAGAAAATTAAACGTGCAGACTCAGCATCCGTATCGGCAAAGACAAGTAAAAATAAATCATCCGAGAGAGATTCTTACGGGATTGCTGAGAGAAGTACTTCACCTCAGAAAATTATACCTGATGATGTATGTACTAATGTCCTCCCCTGTAGTCAAGAATCAAGCAATAGTTCACCCTCCAGCAGTCCTAATGCTGTATCTCCGACAACTCATTCAGGTTCATCAAAGTCTGTAAGGGACAGACTTCCAAGAGACAAATCACCAGAATACAGTTCAGAGGGTTCACTTGTCAATGAACTCTACCTAAAACGGCCAACAACTGATGTCGCTAAAGAGGTGACATCTCCTGTGAAACTTCCAATAGATGTTAGAAAGGATTCTCCTGACTCAAGTCCAGACAGAGGAAGTTTCAAACCTATAAAATGCTTTAGAACAAGCCCTGAGATTCGCCCTTCGACACTTGAGTTTGCCCATCCTGTAAAACAAGCTCCTTTCAAAGCATCACCAGAGAAAATTAAATCGCCAACGAGGTCATTCAAGAGCAAGACTGTAGATGATTCTACAACAAATCTAGAAAGTGCGATTGGAGAAGCAGTGAACCCATTAAGACAACCCAGCACGAGAGGTGAGCCAATATATTTCACAAATGCTGATTTCAAGATGTCGCCGAAGAGGCCAAATGCATCGCCTGCTTTTGAGAATGGTGATTTAAGTGCAACATCAACAAAGACAGAGGTTGATATTATCAACATTGTACCACTTGCCGCAAAAGACACGTCTCCCGATGCTACGAAAGAAGATATTTGTGAAATTGAATATGAACAGGATCAAATTACTGAATATGCATCAGCGAAGAGGGCACCCGACGATCAAACTAGAATATATCAAGAAGATTTAGGTACCACCACAACAAAAGGTACTCCTGAAAAAGTCCTATCGGGATATGTATTTGAGAAGCCCTATAAGCTGCCAAAGAAGGCAGAGAAAGGGACTGCAGAGGATGTTTATGATGAAAATGAGCAGTTCCAAGACTCTGCGAGAAAATCTAGAACACAAGACATTGATGTTGACAAAACCGTTGTTCAAGAGCGTACTGAGTCAAAGTCTTCCAGCATTTCACCTCGTTCATCCAGTCCAGAGAAATTATCGCCAACACGCATTGCCAAAATTACTGTAAAGCTTTCTTCACCACTTAAAAAATATTCACCTCAAGACAAAAAAACTAAGTCTACAGGGAATATTCCAAGTCCATCAAGAGTAATTCTGAGTTCCATTCAGCAGTACCAGTCAGACTCTAGTCCTGAGAGGGACTCCCTGAAGGGACGCAAAGCTTCTACGCGGAGTCATCCTGAGAAATCGGATGATAATGAAACTTCTAAGCACACTTGCGTATCTAACAGGATCTCAAATACATCTGCTACACCAGATAAATCTGTAAGAAAGAAATCAGATCGGTTTGTTCCGTTACCATCCCAAAGTCCAGAAAATCCTAAATTGGTTTCCCAGCCAATTAGGGAAAAACCAACAAGTAAAATACTTGAATCCAAAGGTGGTGACCAGATCCCTACCAGAGATCACAGTGCTGTACAAACGCCCAAGAGAGCATCAAGAAAAGCCAGCCTCTCTCCTCACTCAAGTCCTGAGAGAACATCTCCAAACATAACAGCGCGCAAGACGTATGATTCATCCCCAGATTCCAGACAGTCACCCACACCGAGTCCTGAAAGAATAAATGATAGAGAAATTCATCCAAACACAGTTGCGAGAAGTCCTAAGAGATTACCTTCGCCTAGCCCTGAAAGACACAGAAGTGCAGAGAAAACGTCACCCGCAGTAAAACCTACAACCAAACGTTTCTCCGCCTTGCCAGACCATTACTCACCATCATCCAGTCCAGAAAAACGTTCCAGAATACCAAGTAGATGCATACGAGATAGTCCAAATCAATCGCCGGCAAGGTCCAGCGAACCAACAGCAAAATATAATCAAAATGTATCTAGGCCTGGCCAGTCTCCGGTGTATCCAGTTCAAAAAACAAGGCCTAATTATTCCCCAGCCAGAACAAAGCAATCACCGACAAGGCCAATTGAACAAAATACAAGAATTAATGAGGCTTCCGCAAGAGTCATTCAATCTCGAGCACATTCAAGTCCACTTCCTTCTGGCTACAAAAGTGAGACTATAAAACCCAAGAAATCCGGATCAGACACCGCTCCTATCAAATCTGCATTTGTTACGACACTCAGCAAGCCAAAAGACAGTACTCATTTTACCAAAACTCATAAGGAACCTAGTCACACTTCAGATCGATATCCAAGACAGGGAAGTCCAAGTAAAGAGCGTACAAGATTGTCTCCATCAAAGAAAGGTTATCCAGCTGCAAAGGAGCCTAAACAAAATACGCCAGGAGAAGTGGATGATGAAGTGTCTACTGACCGTTCATCAAGTGTTTCAAGCCCCGAAACTGTTAAAACAGCAGGAGATAGCACCGCATTAGACGCAACAGAATTTGTCGACAACAAGGTCACCAGCCAGAAAATAACTGCAGCATCACATAAGCGTACAGAGGTATATATACCCCAGCTGACATGTGACAGAGGCTCTCCACCGTCAGGTGATGCTCAGGGTGACAAATCCTTTTCACTTTCTACACTAAAAGGTACTGCAGCAACTAAGACAGATGAAATTGCAGCAACCGTGACAGTTTCTGTTACCTTAGATAGTAAGGCGCAAGATGATATTCCAGAGAGCCAACGTCAAGAAGTATACTACAATCAGAATTACAATGTGGATGATATACTGGATGAAACACCACCAGATGAATTTCTAGTTGAAGATGATTCTCTACATGAATCACCGGTTCAACCGTATTCACCTTCGCGGAAATCTCAGAAGTTTCCTGAATATGTTGGAAGTGTTCAAGAGACAAGGATAGCTTCCAAAAGTAAAATTACAGAAAATACTTCAACTTGTAAGTATGACAGGACTACAACTGTTACCACCAAACTCTCCCAGAAATCTTCTGCAATACACCAGTCCCGCAGACAGAAACAGGAGCCTCATTCTCCAGGAATGGGAAAAACAAGTACTCCGACAGTTCACTCAAAATATAGACCGAAGATTGCAACTACAGCAGATGTAAAAATCACGCGACCCAGTAGTGACAAGAATGTAAAAAGAAAAGAGACTCCTTCTCCAGGCAGTGTTAAACCAAGACGCCCGACGTCAAAACCAGAAGTGACAGATTCACGGGCCACCATAACAAGAAACATATCATCTACGAGACAGCCGCAAGTAACGGCTGCCGGAACGGTTACAACTATCAGAACAACCAAAATACCAATGCAGTCAGTGAAGCCAGCGGTAACTAAAGTACTTCACACCACAGAACAGAAAAGAAGTAAAGAAGTAAAACCAACAGTCACTACTGCAGCCAGGAATCGAACTTTGGACAAGAATCAGAAAGTTGCAATAAGAAACATTAAACACACGAAAGAGAAATTAGCGAATGGAATTGTGCAAAACCTACAAACATCTTCTTCAGAAGATGAAGAAGAAGTGCTAAAAACAGTTACTGTTGATGAGAAGGAAACAACCCTCATAGACATGAGCGATGAACATGATCAAACGTACGTAAGAGAACTAGATGAGATTAGGACAGACGAAGAGCAATACGTATCCAAAATAACTGAAGTGAGAACATTAGAAGACAGGCTTCTCTCTCCAAGTCAGAATATTTCTGGCGTCATCATTCAGCCCCTTAGATCATCCAGGGAATCCTCTCCTGAATATCCCAGAGGGACAGTTGATATTGTAAATAAGCCCCGATATGCTGACAGAATAAGTGAACCTGAGGATGATGACGAGTTACCCAGGCAATACAAGCAAAAAAATATATTTCGGAAGCCCACTATTCACCCAGAGCCTGTGGATGAGGAATGTACAACTGATGACAGTAAACCGAAGACCGAACGGCTTGTAGAGAGTTCCCAACCAAAAGAATCCCCACGCTATACCGTTCCTTGCGCAGAACAAGTTACAGATCTGTTTGATAAATCAGAAACTGAACAAGCACCCAAATCTGTCAGTGTAGCAGACAGGATTTCCCACTTCTTAGAGACCACCAGAAATGTACTAAGTTCAGTTGTGACGAGTGAGCCAGGAAAACCAATTGAGAGTAGCCCAACACCTCTTGATAGCCCTAGCACTGTTCGAAGGGCCAGAGCCATGTTCGAAACTATAGCTGTTTCTCAAACCACCCCACATAAAGACCTTACACAATTAAAAGACGCAGAAGCATATCGCGACAGTCCCAAGGAGTCCACGAAGCCAGGCAGCAGAAAAACAGAAAATCAGATGCGACCTAGATATACATCCCCATTCACTGCAGAGCAGCTCCCAGACAGACATGACACTTTGAGTACAACACCTGGCACGAAGTATTCCGTAAGGAAGTCATTAATTAATGAATATCCTACTGATGAAGGTAAAGACATTCCATGTTACAAGGAATCATATCCAGTCCGAATCAATGAGGACGCAGAGAAACCGAGAACGCCCTCAGCTGACACACGCATTCATCATAAGTCGCCTTCTCCCGAACGCCTAGGGTCGGGAAAGCCAGCATGCACTCAGCCTTGTAGTAAATCTCCAATATCTACATTTCCCCACGATAAGAAATCTGCTACTACAGATTCCCCTGTTAACAGGAATTACAATACGTATACAAAGGTTAAACCTTTAAAAGATAACATTCCTGGAACTAAACCAGTGGTGACTGAACCAGGAACTTCGGATACTGTATATGGCAGTAAAACTATTGACTCACCACTGGTAGATAAATCTCTACGCAAAGATCAACCAAACAAAGAATTTTCCCAACGGGATTCCTCGGAGCAGAAAGAGTCTCCGCTAACAATGAATGATTCAGAGCTGATGTCTGGTGAGAGAGTTGCCTCCAAGCAGGAAGGCTTGTTCTCCACAAGGGATGACTCTAAGCCCAAAGAAATAGAGGCAAAGGATATACACCCCAGCGAGAAATCATTGGGCGAAGATTTCCCTGAAGACACTCTTATTCGGACGTTTACCAAGGACACAACAACACAGAGGGAGACATTGCGACAGAAGGATATCGTGAACAGGCCCTCAGTGTTTGAGGCTAGACGTTTGGGACAAAAGGTTGCCCCATCTAAAAGACAGGAAGAATTTAACCACTCTTCCGAAAGCAAAACATCCGGATATCCTGAGATACATCCATATAAGGATGACATGCTAACAAGTGATGATGTAAATTATTCTATAGATACATTAACAAAGGCATCTCCAACAAGAAAGAAGTCGTATCCTCAAGGGGACTCTCATAGAGAAGTTTCTCCAAAAAGAAAGCACCCATCTCCCAATGACACATCACCTACAAGAAAGGACTCGTGTCCGAAACTGGAATCTCCTAGAGTCAGCTCTCCTACAAAAAAACATCCATCTCCCAAGGATTCATCACCAACAAGAAAAGATTCATATCCAAAAATGGAAACTCCTAGAGACGGCTTTGCAACAAGAAAGCAGTCGTCTTCTAAGGACACATCACCTACAGCAAGGGATTCATATCAAAAAGTAGAATCTCCTACAAGAAAACACCCATCTCTCAAGGATACATCACCTAAAAGAAAGGATTCATATCCAAAAGCGGAATCTCCTAGAGACTGCTCTCCAACAAGCAAGCACTATTCTCCCAAGGATACATCACCTACAAGAAAGGATTCATATCCAAAAGCGGAATCTCCTAGACACAGCTCTCCATCAAGAAAGCACCCATCTCCCAAGGATACATCACCTAAAAGAAAGGATTCATATCCAAAAGCGGAATCTCCTAGAGACAGCTCTCCAACAAACAAGCACTATTCTCCCAAGGATACATCACCTACAAGAAAGGATTCATATTCAAAAGCGGAATCTCCTAGAGACAGCTCTCCAGCAAGAAAGCACCCATCTCCCAAGGACACACCACCTAAACGAAAGGATATATATCCAAAAGCGGAATCTCCTAGAGACAGGTCTCCAGTAAGAATGCACTCATCTCCCAAGGACACACCACCTAAACGAAAGGATTCATATCCAAAAGCGGAATCTCCTAGAGACAGCTCTCCAGCAAGAAAGCACTCATCTCCCAAGGACACACCACCTAAACGAAAGGATTCATATCCAAAAGCGGAATCTCCTAGAGACAGCTCTCCAACAAACAAGCAATATTCTCCCAAGGATACATCACCTACAAGAAAGGATTCATATCCAAAAGCGGAATCTCCTAGAGACAGGTCTCCAGTAAGAATGCACCCATCTCCCAAGGACGCACTACCTAAACGAAAGGATTCATATCCAAAAGCGGAATCTCCTAGAGACAGCTCTCCAACAAACAAGCACTATTCTCCCAAGGATACATCACCTACAAGAAAGGATTCATATCCAAAAGCGGAATCTCCTAGAGACATCTCTCCAGCAAGAAAGCACCCATCTCCCAAGGATACATCACCTACAAGAAAGGAGTCTTATTCCAACAGAGTAAACTGTAACCTTAGTTCCGCCACAGTGCAACGTTCTTCTTCGAAAGATGAATCTCCAAGAAGAAAGGAGTCATCTCCTGTAGGTGAAACACCAAGAGAATTCTCTCCCACAAGAGAGTATACAGTTCCAACAGATACATCTCCAGCAGGAGACGAGAGTCATCCAATTTTGAAAGACAAAATAACAGATAACAGATATTCCACTGATAGTTCTCCCATTAGTCAGGATATAATTCCTAAAAGAATATCCCACACTAGACCTGAAACAAAACCGAGCACTCCCAGGAAAGATTCCCAAAGCAATCAGTACAGTCCCAAGCAAGAAACTAGACCTCTGGAGACAGGTAATCTTCGAGGCAGCGGGCGCTTTGGGGTGAACTTGCGTCGCACAGGATCAACAGTTGGTTCCACCATACAGCGGCGTCTCAGTGAAGAGTCGTCCAAGATTGTAACAACCCATACTAAGAAGGGAGATGAAACTCGTATTGAGGATATATTTGACCTCGAATTACTAGAGAGTATGGTAAGTTATTCTTATTATAAAATATTCTTTATGTGGTCCGTTGTGAGAAAAGTTCCATAAAAGTTGCAAAACGTCTTCAGTACCTACGCCATTGTTAGCTTCGTGGAATTAATTTAGATTATTTTTAGGCTGACTTGAAAATATATTAAGGGCTTTAGAATGATCCTGCACTCAAAAATTTCAATAAGCGTTTACAGAAACAAGAGACAGCCAGGATAGTGCAGTCGGTATAATGACTCGTTACGGGCTGCCCGATCTTGGGATTGAGTCCCGGTGGGGGGCGAAAGGTTCTGTGCCATATGGATCATCACCGAGGAATGGGTTCCAGATTTTTTTCCAGGGGTAAAACAACCGTTTTGTGGTGCTGTCCACCCAAATCTAATGCCGGATTGCTAATGTATTGGAGCTATTCCTCCGCTTCCCCTCTATGCATGCATAGGCACGTCGTGCGATTACCTTTGCCTTAACCTTTAGACGCCTAACGTCAACTATAGTTGACGTACCGCACCGCTAAACTCTAAAGTTGCATTTTATATATTTATTCAACAAATATAGGTACCCAATATTTTAAACATGGTGTATACTCTCCGTTTTTTTCTCTTCAAAATTCAGTTTGTTTCATAATTCTAACGTATTTGGTTCCTGTATTATTCACATTTTATATACAGGTTGTGCTAAAATTAAAAAAATAATTCCGGCACCAAAAGTTTAATGTAGAAACCAGAATCATAATTTACTGTGGTTCTAATTTACACCGTCCGAACCGAATGCTTATTAGAGTCGCCCGCGTAAACAAGACATTTCACGCATTTTATGGAACTCAAGTTTTGGTAACAAGTTTACTAATACTGTCACTGAATCCTATCCCAAGCCACAAGAATCTAGTCTACCCCATCACAGTGTATTCTTAGCAGATCTACCTAAAAGCAATCCATCTGCTCAAAACAGTCTCTCCCAATCTGTCACGTCTTTCATCAGAATGAAACCAACTTCTAATCAGGCGAACACAACACATATTCGTAATTTGTTTCAAACAGCTACATGTTTCGGTTAAAGTAAATATCCATGATCAGGCTGCATTTGTAGCCTGATGACGGCAATTTAATTTAGCCGAAACGTGTAGCTATTTTTAAACTTACGAAGAATCGGTTTTATGTTCGGCTGATTAGATGTTCGTTTCATTTTGATGCTGAAGGCACAACGGAGATGAATCACATTATGATAAAGTCTTGTACACTTAACCTTTAGACGCCTAACGTCAACTGTAGTTGACGTACCGCACCGCTAACTTCCAAAGTTGCATTTTATATATTTATTCAACAAATATAGGTACCGAATATTTTAAACATGGTGTATATTCTCCGTTCTTTTCTGTTCAAAATGCAGTTTGTTTCATAATTCTAACATATTTGGTTCCTGTATTATTCACATTTTATATACAGGATGTGCTAAAATTAAAAAAAAATAATTCCGGCGCCAAAAGGTTAATAATATAAACAGCCAACTAGATGCAACAATAATAATTTTATTAACAATTTCAGTAAGCTCAACATGTTTCGGGCGATAATTTCGCCCATTCTCAGGAGCACTAGACTGTGTTTACAGCTTGTGGTATAATGCACCGACGAT